>Ga0055584_100004084_pt1 | contig 14305 bp, 12 predicted proteins | sample OSDHelmetaG_FD_58716 | JGI IMG/M metagenome (GOLD analysis project Ga0055584, IMG submission 58716) | Pelagic marine sediment microbial communities from the LTER site Helgoland, North Sea, for post-phytoplankton bloom and carbon turnover... | ecosystem: Environmental > Aquatic > Marine >... | reverse complement strand
ATATTCAATTATAGATCGGCTATAAGAAGCGGTATAATTACTGGTTTCTTCCATTTCTACATGGAATGTCAATTGTTCATTCTGTCCCAATTCTTTTTTAACCCGTTCGCTTTATGCAAGGAATAATCCATACAAACAACGCGTACGCCATATATCCTTGCGTTAAGTATGTGTAAATATACACTCCTTTTTATGTATAAACCATTGAACAGTATGTATTATTCTCCCTAAACCGTACATTATTCCTGCCCATTATTAATGGGTATCATAAGCCGATAATAACTACGCACCGATTGGTCTGCCCTGATTGCCGCCTTCCATTTGCCTGATGTTAACTGAACCACCCGAATACCTTCTTGTTCTTTACCATTTCCTTATTGGCATGCTTTAGGGGCTATTAATTTCATATGAGTGCCTTACATCAAGTTCAACAATAAAATGCAATGCTGATCATAATATAAAAAACGCTTACCAAGTGAATGATAAGCGTTCTTAATATTGTTTTAAGTATTTTAGAATGAAGATGAATTATCTACCTCAAATGGAAATCTCCAGTAACTCCGAACGGCTTTTCCAGCTCGTTTTGCAGGTTTCCATTTTCCGGAAGTTAACTTAATTACGCGCATGCATTCCTCTTCTAAGCCGTAACCCAATTGACGTTCTTTAGGGGCAATAGCTCTTAGCTGAGTAATTTTCCCATCTCTCTCAACAACAAATTGTATAAATATCGTTCCGCTAATTTCTAAATCGTCTGCAATTTTCGGCATGTTAAAGTTTATAGTGGCAAACTCTTGCAACTTATCTTCACCACCAATGAATTCACCACTTTCATCCACATCTAAGTAAATGGTATTGTCAATCTCAATCTTAGGTTCATCTCCAGTACCCACTTCAATCTGAATAGGTTTTACTTCCGTATTCTCAGTCGCTTCAGTAGTTGTGGTTTCAGTTTCCTCCTCATCGGAATCATCTTCAATTTCTATAATTTCTGGACTGGGTGGTGGTGGTGGTGCTTTGGGCGGCTCTTGCTCCGTTGGTGGAATGAGTTCTATTTGCTCATTATTTGCACTTTTCTTAATGTTTTTCGGTTTATCGGGATTGCTCGCATAAAAAAACAAGCCCAAGATTAAAATTAAAGCAGCATTCAAACCAATTAACAAATTGGTTGATTTCCTCTGATGAACGTCTACTTGTGGATTCTTCTTTAATTCCATAATTTGCTACAAATTTATAAATTTATTTGTTCATTAATACACTTCTGAGACTAAAGGTAAACGAAAGGGCATTCTTTTTTTACAAAAGGGTGGTGTAATGCGTGCCCAATAAATTGTATATCGCTGAATATCTGCTACTTATGTATATAAAAGCAGTATGGGTTAATAATTAAAAAAATAGGTGCTCAGGAATAAAAGGACAGAAAAAGTATATTCCTTAACAGATATTAGGGTTAAAATTTTTAATGCATAGAAATGTATTTCATGCAAAAATAGTTCATTTTTGCAGCTAATAATAAAGGCATAATGAAAAATATATCGGTGATAGGTGGTGGCACAATGGGCAATGGAATTGCACATGTTTTTGCAATGAAGGATTATCAAGTCAATTTAATTGATGTGAGACAAGAGGCCTTAGACAAGGCCTTGGCAACCATTGGGAAAAACCTAGATCGCATGGTGGCCAAAGAAAGAATAAGTGAGCAAGATAAAGCCCAAGCACTTTCAAATATAAAAACCTATACTTCACTTAAAGAAGGTGTTGAAACTGCGGACCTTGTGATTGAAGCTGCAACAGAAAATGAAAGTTTAAAGCTGAAAATTTTTGCAGATATGGATGAACACGCGCCATCCGGTGCAATATTGGCTACCAATACCTCATCTATCTCCATAACCAAATTAGCTGCCGCTACGCAACGTCCGAATAAGGTAATTGGGATGCACTTTATGAATCCTGTACCGATTATGAAATTGGTTGAAGTTATTGCCGCATATCAAACGGATAAGTCTGTGACAGATGATATTATGGAATTGTCCACCGCCATAGGTAAATCACCGACCCTGGTAAATGATTATCCAGGATTTATAGCAAATCGCATATTAATGCCAATGATTAATGAAGCGGTATACTCTTTATTTGAAGGGGTAGCAGGTGTCAATGAAATTGATACCGTTATGAAACTAGGTATGGCGCACCCCATGGGGCCCTTACAATTGGCCGATTTTATAGGGTTAGATGTATGCTTAGCCATACTAAATGTATTACATGACGGTTTTGGCAACCCAAAATATGCACCTTGCCCCCTACTAGTAAATATGGTTACTGCAGGAAACCTAGGAGTTAAATCGGGTAAAGGTTTTTACGATTATGCCAATGGTGTTAAAGATGCAACCGTGGCTGCTAGCTTTGCAAAATAGATTTCTGTCCTAGGTTTTCCCTTTACATTCTTGAGCTTTTAAGTTCAATGGTTCACAATTTGTGAACAAATTTGCCATCTATTCATAGCTTGTTCAATGAGCTTTTTGGCTAACTTGCTGCGCATGGCTTGGAAAAGACTGAATGGGCAACCTATCGAAGATATAGTTATTGAAGTAGAATCTATCCTGTTAAAGGCAATAGCAGAGGGAACTGAGCTGCGCGTATGTATTGGAGCCGATAGCCAAGTATATAGTACTCAGATTGAATTTGCAACGGCCATTGTATTCATTCGCAAAGGCAATGGCGGATTCATGCTTGTGAATAAAGAACATATGAAAACAGGCATGGGTATTCGTGAACGGATGATTGCAGAAGTGAGTAGAGCAGTACAAACGGCTTATCAGCTATCTAAACTATGGGATAAATACAATGTTGATTTGGAGGTCCATGCAGACATCAATACCGATCCAAGTTTCAAAAGCAGCGTAGCGTTGAAGGAAGCAATGGGATATATATTGGGTATGGGATATACCTTTAAAGCCAAACCCGATGCATTTGCCAGTTCAAGCTGTGCAAATAAAATAGTCCACTAATACTATTTCTGATTTCCTTTACCGTCAGTTCGAGCGGAGTCCGAGAATTCGGACGAGAACAGGTTATCGTTAGGGGTTTATTATTTCTTTCTAAGCGCAAGTAAGCTGTAAAAAATACAGGCCAAACAAAAGAAACTTTGGGTAATCAGTGCTGCAATTGCGGCTCCGTATGCATTCAGAATGGGTTGCAAATAAATATTTAGGCAAACATTCAATACAAAGGTAATTACTGCCAGTATTACAAGTAACTTCAACCGACCTAAGGCGGTTAAATATGTACCAAAAACATAGGTTAGCGCCATTGGGATGTACACAAAAATTACGGTACAAAAGGTTTTTAAATGGTAATTAAAATCGTGTTCCTTAGGTCCCGACTTATAATAAATTTGATAAATTTCGCTCCCCCAAAATTGAAGTATCAATAAAACCAGCAAAGAAGAAGCTCCAATGATCAAAGTGGATACTTTCATAATGGGTACTACCGTCTCCTGTGATTTGATTTGTTTGGTAAAAATTGGCAAAAGCATGGTGCCAAAAAGTGCAGCCATCATATTTCCAGCATTCAGAATTACAAATCCCTGGGCATAAACTCCTTTGTGATAATTAACGGGCGCTTTAATAAAGTAGTCCATTAATTCCACATCTATTCGCGTAAAGGCAGCCATAAAGAATGCGAGCAACGTAAAAGGTAGACATGAGATTAAGACTTGTTTTAAATGGGTGGGCTGTTCACTGCTTAAAGGAGCCGTTTCCTTAAATATAAAAAACAGAGCAATACCAATTGCAACTATAAATCCGATGGTTTGTGCACCCAGAAAAAGGTGAAGCAACTCTTGATTTTCTAAGGTAAATGCACCAAATATGCCCAGCCAAAGTAATATGGCAACCAGTCGATCGGTTACCGCAACCAAAGACTCCTTACGAAAAGCCTTGGTTACATTAAACCATACTCTTAGCCATTGGGAGATACTCAATAGCACTAAATTGGTCCCAACCCAAGCTAATAAACCTAATGGAATATCCTTTTGCCAACCGATAAGTAGAATGAGTGCAAAATAGATTAAACTTAATACCAGTTTAATCTTTATGCTGTTCCGAATAATGCTCATCGAGCTTTTGGATTCATCAACCGCATCTTTGGTCAAGTAATTATTTAAGCCTAAATCTGTTAGAATAATGAGCATTACGGCCAGATTAAATGCCGCATAATACTGTCCATAAAGTTCTTGGCCCAATTGATTCTGAACCACTCGATCCACAGCCAAAATCCAAAGCGGTTTAACCAAAAAGTTAACTACTTGTACAAATGCTAAGTCTTTGATAAATGCTTTCAGCTGCACTTTACAAATGTGGGTTTAATGCTCCAATAAATCAAAACATTTTTGCGATTACTTCAGTTCAGCTTTAAGAAATTTAGCGGTTGCACTGTGTTTAGACTTAATTATCACTTCTGGACTACCTTTAGCAATGATTTCTCCACCACCCATTCCGCCTTCTGGCCCCATATCTATTATATAATCAGCCAACTTGATTACGTCCATATTGTGTTCAATAACTGCTATGGTATTCCCTCGATCAACCAGATCCTGCAGTACTTTCATCAAGACGTTCACATCTTCAAAATGCAAACCGGTTGTGGGCTCGTCTAAAAGATAGAACGTGCTTCCCGTATCTTTTTTACTTAATTCAGAGGCTAATTTAACACGTTGTGCTTCTCCACCAGATATCGTTGTCGAAGACTGACCAAGGGTTAAATATCCTAAACCAACATTATGCAATGTTTCAATCTTTCGTCTTATCCGAGGCATTTTCGCAAAGAACTCAATGGCCTCATCAATGCTCATATCCAGTACATCATTAATCGACTTACCGCGATATCTTACTTCTAAGGTCTCCCGATTATAGCGTTTGCCTTGACACGTATCGCACAACACTTCAACATTGGGTAAAAAATTCATTTCAATCGTTCTTTTACCACCGCCTCTGCATGTTTCACATCTACCGCCCTTTACATTAAATGAAAAACGTCCGGGCTTATACCCTCTGATCTTTGATTCGGGGATGTCGGCATAAAGTGATCTAATATCGGTAAAGACCCCAGTATACGTAGCAGGATTACTTCTTGGCGTACGTCCTATAGGTGATTGATCTATACGAATTACCTTATCGATGTGTTCTAAGCCATGCACTGATTTATACGGTTTGGGCTTATAATGCGATCGATATACGTGATGGCTTAATATTGGGAATAAGGTTTCATTAATTAAGGTAGATTTACCAGAGCCTGAAACACCCGTTACACAAATAAGTAAACCCAAAGGGAATTCAGCAGTAATATCCTTTAAATTATTCCCTGTTGCCCCTTTAATAATAAGCTTCTTTTTCGTTGCCTTTCTTCTTTTTTTAGGCAGTGCGATTTCTTTCCTGCCTGAAATATAATCTGCTGTTAATCCTGAACCTTTTACAAATTCTTCAGCATTGCCACAAGCGGCAATTTCTCCGCCCCCTTTTCCTGCACCAGGTCCTATATCCACGATATAATCCGCTTGTTCGATCATTTCCTTATCGTGCTCTACAACGATGATGCTATTGCCCAAATCTCTAAGTTTTTTTAGACTTTCAATTAGGCGTGCATTATCTCTTTGATGCAAACCAATACTGGGTTCATCTAAAATGTACAATACATTAACCAGTCTTGATCCTATTTGCGTTGCGAGTCGTATCCGTTGAGCCTCACCTCCACTTAGTGTCCTTGCAGGGTTATTTAGCGTTAAGTAGCCTAAACCAATCCCTAACAAAAAGCCAATACGGGTCTTTATTTCTTTAATTACTTCTGAGCCAATGATTTTTTGCTTTTCATCGAAGGTTTTTTCTACTCCATTTATCCAATCTGCAAGGTCATTGATGTTTAATCTTGCAAGGTCTGCAATATTCTTGCCGTCCAATTTATAATGAAGAGCCACCTCGTTTAACCTACCTCCTCTACAAGAATTGCAAGGCTCCAGGCTCATAAACTCTTCGGCCCATCGATACAATTTATCATCCTCTTTATTGTAGTACTGCTCTTCGATTCTGGGGATTACCCCTTTAAAAGTAGTACTGAAACTGGATATGCGCCCTCCTCTTTTTTCAGACACTTTTACAGGTTCAGTCAAACCATAGAGCACTGCATTTAATTGCTCCGTAGTAATTTTATTGATGCTGTCGGCCAAGCTAAACTTCATATGTTTTGCCACCGCTCTTAGCTGGGTGAAAGTCCAATTATCCCTAAGTTCTCCGATAGGTACAATTGCCCCTTTATTAATACTACGGGTACGATCTGGAATGATTGTATTTACATCAATTACGGATTTTTGCCCCATACCCAAACAGTCATTACACCAACCGTAAGGAGAATTAAACGAAAAGGTATTCGGTTGTGGTTCATCATATGCGATGCCGCTCTCTGCGTCCATCAGATTCCTTGAAAAATAGAACAACTCATTATCCTCATATCTTAGAACCATGATTGAACCCTTGCCCATTTTTAGTCCAGTTTGTACGGCCTCTCTAATTCTAACCTTATTCGCAGATTTGCCGTCCATGCGATCTATGACTAATTCAATATCATGAATTTTGTATCGATCTAACTGCAGGTCTCCTGTAATATCTGTTAACTCTCCATCAATACGTACCTTGGTAAACCCTTTACGGGCCAATTGCTGAAACAGCTCTTTGTAATGGCCCTTTCTACCTCTTACAAGTGGAGCAAGTACCGCAATTTTCTGTAAACTAAAATCGGTATCGATGGTACTTATGATTTGCCCTTCAGAGAAACGCTTCATCTTTTTACCTGTTTTATAGCTATATGCAATTCCAGCTCTAGCATAAAGAAGTCTTAGAAAATCGTAGATTTCAGTTATGGTTCCAACGGTTGAACGGGGGTTTTTACTGACCGTTTTTTGTTCAATAGAGATGACTGGACTCAGTCCATTAATTTTATCTACATCAGGACGTTTCATATCCCCAATAAACTGTCGGGCATAAGCGCTAAAACTTTCTAAATATCTGCGCTGACCTTCTGCAAAAATAGTATCAAATGCTAGGGAGGATTTACCACTGCCACTCAATCCAGTAAAAACCACCAGGCTGTTCCTAGGAATGGTTAGGTCTACATTTTTTAAATTATGTTCCCTTGCCCCTATTATTTCGATAAAATCTTGGTTTGGATTCACTCCTGATTATCCCTCCACTCATAGACCCATGCACTTTGGATCATTTCTAGATGGCCCTCATTACACTCTTCCTTTTTGCCCACAAAGTTGGGTAATTCAAGCACCCATTCCATGAGTTCGGTAAATCGAATTCGGTAAATTTTTGCTTCTGAAAATTCCGTTCCGAATTTTTCAAATAGTGCAATGGCTATATCTTCATAGTCATTCCATTTTATTGGTAAGTTGAAATCCATTAGTGTCCTATAATTTGTGATTGGTCTGGAATGATTACTTCTATATCACCGTCCTGCTCCAGTTTGCATTGACATGCTAGGCGACTATTAAATTTGGGGTTCCTAGCACGATCAACAAAATCTTCTTCTGCTTCACTCATTTCAGGTAGAAAGTCATTCCCTTTTTCCACATAAATATGGCATGTACTGCATGCACACACAGCACCGCAATTGTGGCTTAAATGCACTTCATTATCTAAAGCAACATCTAAAATAGTATCTCCATCTTCAATTTCAAAAGACTCCACTTTATCTGGATTGTTCTCATATTTGAACGTTACTTTTCCCATTTATTCCGAATTATTCTGATTTTCTGCAAAAATAGGACAAAATCAGATGGAAATTGTTTGTGCATCAGATTATTATTTTCATAATTAATCAGCAGGCAAAGGGTTTAATTATTGAAGGGTACGTTTTTCAGGTTGAGATTCATGAATGATTGGTCAAAATATTTGCGGCAATCAAATTGCAACTCAACGTTGTATCAAATTTTAATAATACATACTGTACTGCACCGCTCAATAATATAAACAAGGCCTCGAACGTTGTTTATAGTGCAGACTAAACTTTACCTACTTTTATATTTCATACTTCATGAAGAAATTAAAACACATCCTAAAATGGTTGCTGGGTACTACTGTGCTCATCCCAGTTGTAGTTGTTATCCTATTTTATGTCTTCAAAAAAGACATTGAAGCTTATGGTATCAAAGCCGTAAATAATGAATTATCAGTTCCATTTTCCGTTAAAAGCTATCATGCCAATTTGTGGAAAACGTTCCCTGATTTTGCATTTACTGTATATGATATAAAAATAGAGGAGTCTTATCCTATTTATAACCAGCCTTTTGCGGAAGCAAAAGAAGTCAGTTTAGTATTCAATATTTTCAGCGTGCTAAACGGAAATTTCACTGTAAAGAAAGTCAATGCAGATGGACTAATTGCCCGTATAGGCACAGCAGAACAGAACAACTATGAAATATTCAAGTCTGCCGATTCAGCGGATGAGAGTTCTTCTTTTCATCTTGAAGACGCCTTGGTATCCGATGGAGATATTAGCTATTGGAACAAAGATCGAAAACTAAAAATAAGACTAAAAACTAATCAAATTCAGGCGGCATTGAGTATAGGTGAAACTACATCAAAATACGACATTGAATTGACTGGTAAATTAGTGCATTACATCAATAAGCGAGACACCACCATCAGCAATAAAAAAGCAACATTAAAAACCAATTTCATAGTAAACGAAGATTTGAAATTCAACATGATTGATTTGGTTTTAGAACAAAGCGAAGTAATCGGTCAAGGAAATTTTTATTCATTTACAAAGGATAACCCTACCATGGATTTGGATTTTAAAAGCAAGGATTTAACCCTAGTTCAGCTCATACCATGGCTTCCCGCAGGAAGTTTTGACCCGAATGAATACAAAAGTAGTGGAGTGGTCAATGCCCACGGCACAGTAAAAGGGCCTTTAGACAACTTAAATGGTTTAATTGAGTTTGACATCAAACACGGATCACTAACCCAACAAACCTTTGATGTGGAGTTGAAAGAAATTAGCACCTCGGGTAAACTTCAATTTGGCAAAAAAGAAGAATTAGTCATCCATCAATTTTCTGCACAACTAGATGACAAACCCTTGCTTCTTAGTTTTAAACTCACTGATTTCGAAAATCCCTATATCGATGTGAAAGCCAAAGCAGACTTAAGTCTAGAGAAGGTTGGAAAGCTAACGGGCATTGAACAGATATTAAAAGGACTCGCTAAAGTAGATGTAAGCTATGCTGGACTAGTTAAGCAATTAAGCAATAGCAAAACAGCTGATCAATGGTCAGGTGAGGGTACCGTTGAATTGATTAATGCGGCAATATTCAATAGGGACCAATCAAAAATTTTGAGTCATCTCAACGGTACATTCAAAGTAAAATCAAATGTTTTAAAAGTTACCAAATTAAATGGCTTACTTACGGAAAGCCCTTTTCAATTTTCAGGAGAAATTTTTCCGGTTGCCACGTATCTATTTACCCATCAAAATAAATTAAAGGTATCCGGTAAGCTACATGCACGACATATCAATTACGATAAATTAAAATACATCATGGTTGATCAGCAAACATCTACCCAAAAAGATGAAGTTTACAGCCTACACAAGGGCATCTCGGCAAACCTTCGCGTTGATATTGACAGTTTTTCACAAGGCAATTTTGAAGGCCAACAGATTAAAGGACAAGTGCTTCTTGCCAATCAAATTTTAAAGTTGAGCAATATAGGAATACGTTTTTATGAAGGAAGTCTCGCAGGAGATTTAACGGTAAGACAATTGACTAATGGTGATTTTGTGCCGGTGGGTTCATTTAGATGTACATCGGTGCCTATAAAAAAGCTGTTTAAGGCATTCGATAATTTCGGTCAAGATGAAATTACAACTAAAAACCTTAGCGGTAATCTAAATGCCACCATGGATATTGCTGGCGTGTGGGACAGCACTTTAAGATGTGATTTTCATCAATTCTTTGCCTTAATCAATATCAATATTCTTGATGGAAGACTTCAGAATTATGAGCCGTTGAATGCAATGGCACGTTTTGTTAGTGTAAAAGAACTCATGGATATTCAGTTTGAGCATCTTAAACAGTCCATAGAAATCAAGAATAACTGGATTTATTTAAGTCCAATGGAAATCAAAAACAATGCAGTTAACTTAGAAATCCTACAGGGAAAACACAGCTTAGATAACGACATGGATTATCACTTCAAAATTCGTGTTAATGACCTTTTAACCAGAAAATACAAATTGCGTCAAAAGCGAGATGAAACCCAATATACCAGTACATCAGATGGAGGAATGAATTTATTGATTCATATGTTTGGCAATGCGGATGATCTTAAATTTAAGTATGATAGAAAAACAACTGGAAAGGTAATCAAAGAAGGCTTTAAAGAAAGTACACAAACGGTGAAAGGCTTATTCCGCAAAGAACTGGGATTAAAGTCGAAGGATACACTAATTGTTGAGCCAAAACATTTGGAGGTAGATTGGGACGAATAGTTCTATTTCAAAGCTTGATTTAATTCTGTAAATTTGGAACAACCTTTGTAATCTACTTGACATGAGAAAAAGCTTTACCATACTCTGCACCTTTCTATTTATTATGCATTTAGGTGCTTCTGAGTTAAGTCCTTTGTACTACAATCCCTTCAAGAAAGAGTTCAGACAAAGCCAATTTGAACCAGATCCTCGGCACAAGGAAAAAACGGATTGGAAAGAAAAGGTAACTTTTGGTGGAACCATGAGTGTCAATTTTGGTACATTTACTTTCGTTTTACTCAATCCACAAATCATTTATAAAATAAATGAGACTACTTGGCTGGGTGCAGGGCCCTATTATCAATATTTAAGGCAAAATATTGGGGGGTCTATTTTAAGTTCAAGTATTTACGGAGCTACCGCGTTTGGCAGAAAGTACATCACAACAGATTTATTCCTACAGGCAGAATACAATCAACTTTTTTTAAAGAATAGTTCAGGAGGTAGAACAGGACAAGGCTATGGGATGGCAGGTGGTGGTTACCAACCTCATCCCAACTTTTATCTAATGGCCATGTATATTTTCACCCAAGATCCAGGAGGTTATGCACCTTATGGTGGCGTTCCCTGGGTAATTAGAGGAGGAATTATATTATAATTGTACCATGCCCAATTATCACAATGACCCCAACATAATGGTTGGCGATTTGGCTAAATTTAAACTAGCCACTTGTACCACAAATTTTACCGATGGGTTGACCGATGAAAAAGACACCCTAAAAGAGCGACAAGAAAATACTGAGGACATTTCCAAGCTTCAGGATCGTTTGTATGCAGAAGGCAGACAAGGCCTTTTACTCATCTTTCAAGCAATGGATGCCGCGGGAAAAGACAGCACAATTGAACACGTTATGTCGGGCATCAACCCACAGGGTTGTAAAGTGGTTAGCTTTAAACAACCTTCAAAGTCAGAACTCGCACATGATTTCTTATGGCGATGCAGCAAAGAAATTCCCGAACGCGGATACATTGGAATCTTCAATCGTTCACATTACGAAGAAGTGCTGGTGTGTAAGGTTCATCCTGAATATGTACTGGGGCAGAACATTAATGATCTCGACTCCACAACGAAGATGAACCAAACATTTTGGGATAATCGATATGAAAGTATTGTAGATTTCGAAAAACATCTCAGTCGAAATGGTTATACCATTCTGAAGTTCTTCCTTAATATTGGTAAAGATGAACAGCGCAATCGATTTTTAAGCAGGATTGATGATCAGGAAAAAAACTGGAAGTTTAACACAGGCGATTTGGCAGAACGAGAATTATGGGACGAATATCAAAGCGCTTATGAAGAGATGATTAAAGCTACTCATACCCAAGAAAGCCCGTGGTTCATTATCCCCGCAGATCATAAATGGTTCATGCGATATGCGGTATCTGAAATTATAAAGGATACTTTAAAAACAATGGACCCTTCTTTCCCCACCCTGAATTCAAAAGACACTGATAAGCTTGTACAAGCAAAAGTGGCCCTCAACAAAGAATAGCAGCGTTGAATACTTGTGGCTTAATTCTAGGCTTTATTTTATAAGTTTGGGTTATGTATACAGAGTACTTAGACGATGTTGAAGAAAGTGGTTTTCAAGGTGTAATGCTCTTGGGCAAGAAAACCTTTGGAATTCAATTATTAATATCATTAGTATTTACCTTAATAAGTATTTTACTCACCCTTGCTTTTTTGGGCAATGATTTTTTAGAATTTATCCAAGAATTACAAGCAGTTAAAGGTGGCAAAGATATTGAGGAATTGATGCCTTTGATTAGGGAAATGGCTTCGAGTTTTGTTGTTATAATACCCATATCTTTTGTGTTATTATCATTTCAATATGCCCTTTCTCTAAGGATCAATGATGACTACATTAAATATCAAGACTTTAACTTGCGCAGGTCATTGAATGCTGCCTTTAAGCAAGATTTTATTAAAGTTCTATTATGTACACTCATCCTTTTGGGAATAGCATTTGTCTTGGGAATTCTCACGTTTTTACTCACTCGTATATTCGTATCTATGCAGTCCATTGGGCTAATGATTGTTTTTATGTTCGTTCTGCTTTTTATAATGGCTATGCTTTTTATTCGCACCATGGCAGCCTATGCTTACATTGTACACGATAATCAAAGACCCGTAAAAGCTTTGCAGAGTAGTTTTGGAACCATTACAATGGTGCGTGCCTTAATCCTGCTGGTTATTGGAATAGGATTCGTTATTGGCTTAGGTTTGGCACAGGTTATGTTTGGAATTGTTCTCGACACAATGATATCGAATAGCATCCTTTCAAAACAAATTCAGCAAGGAGCAGTTTCTGCCTTAATTTATCCGCTCATGATAGCTGGGATTAGTAGTTTATATTTTAGGTATAACCGCCCAGCTTCCACTTCCGAAGAAGAACAAGTTGGTGAACATCTCATTTCCGAGTAAAAAAAAACGCCCTGAATCTTGGGGAAACAGGGCGCTTGGTTAAATTTATAAAGATTAGAACAAGTTCTTATTAATCTTATTCATAAATTCTTCTTTGTAGTTTTTACCAATAGGTAATTGTCTGTCCGATAACTCAACCTTATTTGAACTTAAGGACTTGATATGTTTCAAGTTAACGATAAATGATCTGTGCACTCTTGAAAAGCGATCTGCAGGTAATTTGGCTGCCATGTTCTTCATGGTCTGAAGTGTAATGATTCGTTTATCACCATTGATATAAATCTTCACATAGTCTGCTAAGGCTTCAATGTACCGTATGTCTGAATATGCAATTTTAATCAGTTTCTGCTCCGATTTAACATAAATAAAATCCTCTTCAGATTCCATAGGCGCCTCATCTTCTGCCCTTCCGGCATCATTACTTCGTAATGAAAAATACTCATTGCAACGTTGCACGGCTTCAGCAAAACGTTCAGGTGAAATAGGTTTTAGCAAATAATCAATCGCATTTACTTCAAATGCCTCAACTGCATATTCTTCATAGGCAGTGGTAAACACGACTAATGGACCACCTTTAATGCTTTGTGCTAAATCTAAACCACTTACTTCAGGCATATTAATATCCAAAAATACTACATCTGGATTTTCTTTCTTTATGGCCTCAGAAGCTTCTATCGCATGAACACATTTCTTAACCATGGTTAAGCCTGGGGTGTTGTTGATATGGCTTTCAAGTATTTCTAATGCAAGTGGTTCATCGTCCACAATGATGCATCTTAAGTCTTTAGAATCTGTCATAATACTAGTTTTAGACCCACGAAGTAAGTACTTTCTGTTTCTCTCACAGAAAGTTCATGTGAATTTGGATATAAAATCGATAAACGTCTCCGTGTATTCGCAATACCTATTCCTCCGGGTTGATCTTTCAAGGGTAAATTCTCAGATGGGGCTTTGTTATTTTCTACAGAGAACTCAAAGTGATCTCCTTCCAATTTAACTTCAATTTTCACCCATGCGCCTTGCGCAATACTATTAATCCCATGTTTTATACTATTTTCAACAAAAGGAACAAGCATCATGGGTTCAATTAATTTGCCTCGAAATAAACCGTGTTTTACCATAGCAATAGAGCCTCGGTCACTCAACCGTATGCGTTCCAAATCCAAATAATTCTCTAAATACTCAATTTCTTTATCCAACCCAACCTTTCCTTCGGCACTATCATAGAGCACATAGCGCAGCAAACCACTCAATTTAAGTATAAAATTAGGGGTTAAATCCGACTTTTTTAGAGAC
>Ga0055584_100004083_pt1 | contig 14305 bp, 11 predicted proteins | sample OSDHelmetaG_FD_58716 | JGI IMG/M metagenome (GOLD analysis project Ga0055584, IMG submission 58716) | Pelagic marine sediment microbial communities from the LTER site Helgoland, North Sea, for post-phytoplankton bloom and carbon turnover... | ecosystem: Environmental > Aquatic > Marine >... | reverse complement strand
AGCAAGGGCGGATTAATAAAAAGGCTTTCTCCTTATGGTGATTCTCATCAAATAAATATCAACATGGTAAGTGAATCCCCGGGACTATATTATATTTCACTTATAAGGTCTAATAAAAACTATAATTACAAAGTGATAATAACAAGTAGTCACTACTGAATTTTCAGCTACCAAATGATTGAGATAAAGCGACGTAATATAGATGATCCTGATTTTTCATCTCTTGTAAAACAACTGGATCAATATCTTAAAATGATAGATGGTGAGGATAACGAGTTCTATACACGATTCAACAGTACCCTTGACCTGAGCTATGTACTTGTAGCTTATGATGATGCCATTCCTGTTGGATGTGGCGCCCTAAAGAACCATTCAATGGATTCAATAGAGATCAAGCGCATGTATGTGCCACAAAATTTTCGTAAAAAGGGAATCGCATCACTTATATTACATGAACTCGAAAAATGGTCGGCCGAATTAGGCTTCATCAGGTGTGTTCTTGAAACCGGCAAACAACAAAATGAAGCTGTTAACCTTTATAAAAAACATAATTACAATATCATCGAAAATTATGGCCCTTACAAGGGTGTTTCTAACAGTATTTGCTTTGAAAAAAAATGAAGAGTTAATTTGAGTTGGCATTTTTATTGTTCAAAAATCAATCACTGTCTTAAGAAAAATAGTTCTGTATACATACTTTGACAATACATGAATAAAATCAAATTCACATTTGATGCTTTTAATAATCAAGCACAAGAATATCAGGATAAATTCATGAATTTGAACCTATATGATGAGTCCTATGATTTGTTCTACTCACATATTACCAAAAAAAAATCAGACATACTAGATATTGGATGTGGCCCAGGCAATATCACCCGTTATCTTTTAGACAAGCGACCTGATTTTAAGATCACTGGCATCGACCTGGCACCAAACATGCTTGACCTTGCAAAAAAAAATAATCCTGCTGCCGAATTCCTATTGATGGATTGTCGGAATATTAACTCTATTAAAAAAAAATTCGATGGTATTGTAATTGGGTTTTGTATACCATATTTGTCTAAAAACGAATGCGCCAAACTGATCTCAGATTGCAAAAAGCTGTTGAATGAAAATGGCACCTTATATTTCAGTGTGATCGAAGGAAATTATAATGATTCCGGATTCCAAACATCAAGCAATGACAAGGGGAAAGCCTTTGTGCACTATTACGATGAAATATACATTAATAGCTTATTGGAAAAGAATGATTTCGATTTGTATACATTCTTAAGAATAGATTATGAAAAATCGGCCGACCACGAACTTAAGCACATAGTATTTATCGCTAGAAAAAAATAATTCGAATGCATTTACATACATTTCTATTAGAAGAATGAAATAAATTTCACCGGTAAATGAATCAAGTTAAGCAAGGTTTAAAAGAAAACTGGTTTCAATTCTCTATCCTTATAATGATCAACGCGTTTGTTGGAGGAATGGTAGGACTTGAAAGAACCATTTTTCCTGCTTTTGCAGAGCAACAATTCGGCTTAACTTCAACATCTGCAATCTTATCATTCATCACAGCATTTGGAATCACCAAAGCTGTCACCAATTACTTTACAGGGCGTCTTGCAAATACTTTCGGAACTAAAAAATTACTCATACTTGGTTGGATCGTAGCTATTCCTATTCCTTTCATACTAATCAATGCCTCTCATTGGAACTGGATCATCTTTGCAAATATTTTACTCGGAATAAATCAGGGCCTGGCATGGAGCAGCACTGTTTTGATGAAGATCGATCTGGTTGGTGAAAAGAACAGAGGCTTAGCTATGGGCCTCAATGAGTTTTCAGGATATATAGCAGTAGGTGTTGTAGCATTTCTTTCAGGATACATTGCTAATAGATTTGGATTGACGCCCTACCCTTTTTATTTAGGAATATTTATCGCGATCACAGGCCTATTGCTTTCTCTGGTGTTTGTTTCGGATACAAGAAAATTTATATCGCTTGAGGAAAGAGAACATCCCGGTAATAAAGCAGAACTTAAAAATATTTTTCTTGACACTACATTTAAAAATAAAAATCTCAGTGCTATTACACAGGCAGGTTTTGTAAACAATTTAAATGATGGAATGATCTGGGGCTTACTACCAATATTATTGTTGTCTTATAATTTTAACAATGCACACATTGGTATTATTGCGGCAATATACCCTACCGTTTGGGGTATCGGTCAGTTGTTCACTGGTAAAATGTCAGATATCTATTCTAAAAAAAAGATGCTATTCTGGGGGATGTTGGTTCAGGGAGTCACAATCATTTTTTTACCATTCAGTTCTGACATCTTATTACTGGCATGTGCATCAATTGTCCTGGGCTTGGGGACGGCACTTGTTTATCCAACCTTTCTATCAGCTATTGCACAAGAAGTGCGACCAACCCAACGTTCAGAAAGTATTGGGACATTCAGGCTCTGGAGAGATTCCGGATATGCCTTCGGGGCGGTGATATCTGGAATTACTGCTGACATTTTTGGTGTTGCCACTGCTATGGTATCGATTGGAGGTATTACAATTTTATCTTCGATGATCATTCAACTTCGAATGGGAAAAACAACCTTATAATATACCTATTTGAACGACCAAAATTATCATTTGCAATTGAAGGTGGTCATTATTCTCATTTAACATTAAAATGTACCATGCTGATTGACTTTGTTAATCAGTACATTTGTATCGTGAAATTTCTATTGGCATCGTTAGTTCTTGTTCTTACATTCAATCTTTTTGCGGTAGCTGATACCATCTATCTTAATTTTGATCTAAAGTGCGGTGGAAAAAAACTACTGATTTCAGAATCAAATTTTTGTTTAATTGATAATGATAGCATATCCATTTCAACTTACATTGATCTCAGGGGAATCCAAATATAATAGGGTGATGAATAGTAATCAATTATTTTGAACCTGACGAGAGATACGCAACTAGAATTGGCAATTTTTCTAATATTGACGTACCGCTTACAAACATCCGAAAACCCTTAGCCTTACTTGGGGTTTAAAATGATTCGAAATTTATCCCTTCCCAAAAAAGCATTCCGGAATTCAAACAAGATAGCGGAATGAATGGAATTATTTTATTAAAAAAAGCTTGTAGACTATATTAATTCGAAACTGTATATATAATAGATTACTCAGTGAAAGCATTTTAGTAAATTAAGTCTATTGAATTCAGATTTTAATAAATTAGCATCTATAATTCTCTTAATAATGAAACACATCATTTCGGCTCTATTGATTTTTTTGATAGCTTCCTGTAACGGGGAGAAAGCTAATAATGAAACCATTATTTCAGAAAATTCATATCTGGTCGGATTTTGGTCTGGAGAAGGAAGGTTTCTAGATACCGACCTGGATGAACAGATCGGAACCGTGAACGTAAAGATTAAAATAAACGAGGACTATTCACTTTCAGGTACTATAGGAGCTGCGAAGCTAGATGACCTGAGAATCGAAAATGCAAATCATGGATTTAATATATATGGTTATTTAGACTCCAAAATTGACCCGGCATCCGATTTAGATAAAAAATGCATGATCTTACTACTTGTACTTCCTGAAGAGGGCAGGTCTGAAACTATCAGTTCAGATGCAAACTTTCACCTTAAAAGTAATTTCACATTCGATTTTGGAATGAGAGTTGGAGGCGTAACACTTTCAAAAACAAACATTCCGTAATCATTTCAAGTAGTATTAATACTTGCCACATCAATGTGCCCTATTCTATCACAGTTTAGGCATTAACTCCTATCTTTGCAGCCTTAAATAATTAACCATTCAACCTTTATAACATGAAATTCAATTTTCTAATCGCAGTATTTGCCATTACAACATTAGCTGCATGTAACAATACTCCAAAAGAAGAAAGCACAGAAATGACTCAAACGGATAATCCATTATTAACTGAGTGGAATACACCATTTGGTGTACCTCCTTTTGACAAAATTAAAAGTGAGGACTATTTGCCAGCAATGGAAATAGCACTTGAATCTCACAAAACTGAGATAAAAAGCATTATCGAAAATACCGATGAACCTACTTTTACCAATACCATTGAAGCTCTTGAGATCAGTGGTGCCGACCTTAATAAGGTTTACGCAGTATTCTCAAATGTAAATAGTGCAAACACAGACAGCATTCTTAAAGCAACCGATAAACAAATGGCCCCAAGATTAGCAGCACACTTTGATGATATCTATTTAAATGCCCCATTATTTGCTCGTGTAAATGCTGTTCATTCCAATAAAGATGATCTTGGACTTTCAGGTGAAGAAATGCGCCTATTAACGGAAACATATAAAAGTTTTATCCGATCAGGTGTTGGTTTGGATGAGGAATCTCAGGAAAGAATGAGAACAATAAACTCTGAACTCGCTTCTTTATCGCAAAAGTTTGGAGAAAATCTTCTTGATGAAACAAATGATTTTGAATACCACACAACAAATGAAGAAGATCTTGGCAATCTAACCAGCAGTCTGGTTGCTTTGGCATCTGAAGAGTCGACAAAACGAGGTAATGAAAATGGCTGGTCATTCACTTTACAACGACCGTCTATCAATCCTTTCCTTCAAGCTTCTCCAAACAGAGATGCAAGAAAGATCTTGTTCGATGGCTATGCAATGCGCGGAAACAATGACAATGAAAAAGATAACAAAACGGTATTACAACAAATGGTTTCGTTACGTGTTGAAAAAGCAAAGTTACTTGGATATGAAACTCATGCTGATTTTGTTTTATCAGATGCCATGGCCGAGAACCCTGTAGCAGTATTTGAATTTCTTGACAAGCTATGGCCTGAGGCCATTAAAATGGCAAAAGTTGAACGCGATGCATTGGCAGCTAAAATGAAAAGCGAAGGTGTTGATGGAGTTTTCGGAGGAAGTGACTGGAGACACTATGTTGAAAAGGTCCGTAAAGAACGATATGCTTTCGATGAAGATGAAACAAGACCCTATTTTGAATTCACTGCAGTACGTGATGGTGTATTCATGTTGGCAGAGAAATTATTTGGCCTATCATTTAAAGAGCTTAATGATGTTCCAAAATGGCACGAAGATCAGCAGGTGTTTGAAGTCCTTGAAGCAGACGGCTCACACTTAGGAGTCATTTATATGGACTTTTTTGCACGCGAATCGAAGCGTGGTGGTGCATGGATGAACGAATTACGGGCACAGTCAAATGTCAATGGATTCATTACACCTATTGTTACAAATAATTTCAACTATCCAGCTCCTACTAAAGATGAGCCTTCTCTATTGTCATATACTGAAGCTGAAACTTTGTTTCACGAATTCGGCCATGCACTGCACGGTTTATTCTCCAATGTGAAATATGAATCACTTTCAGGGACCAATGTACCTCGTGATTTTGTTGAATTCCCGTCACAGGTAATGGAAAACTGGATGGGTGAACCTGAAGTATTAAGGATGTTTGCTAAACATTATCAGACTGGTGAAGTGATCCCGGATGAGCTAATCAAGAAAATGAAGGATGCTAATTCTTTCAATGGAGGATTTACAACAGTTGAATATATGGCTGCTGCATATCTTGATATGTACTGGCATACTCTAACCGAAAATGAAAGAAGGGATGTAAATGCATTTGAAGCAGATGCCATGACCAAACTTGGACTCATTGAGGAAATTATTCCAAGATACAGAAGTACCTATTTCGCTCACATCTTTTCAGGTGGATATTCATCCGGATACTACAGCTACCTGTGGTCTGAAGTACTCGATGCAGATACCTTCCAGGCTTTTAAAGATGCAGGAAGCATCTTTGATGCGGAAACAGCAAAAAGATACAGACACATGTTAAGTCAGGGTGGCTCAAAACCTGGAATGGACATGTACATTGAATTCAGAGGTCAGAAACCTGAAATAGAACCGCTATTAAAGAAAAAAGGATTTTTATAATCCAGAACTAATGCCTTCGTCAGATCATGACGAGGGCATTATATTTTTATTGGCATTGAACAAGTTCGTAGGGTCCCATTTCCCTTTAACTTCTGCTAACCTGCCATAATTCTCCCCATAAGCATCTTTAATCCGGTCGGCACCCTCCTCTTCGTTTAAAAAATTAATATACGTACCACCTGTAGAAAATTCACGAATATCTTCCCAGGTATCGCGAGCCCATTTAATATTTTTCTGATCATCATTGCTATCATCCCATGCCGAAGCAATGTTAATCACCCATTCCGACTTTCTATTACCAACAGCCGAATCATCTTCAGGAATTTCATTCAATGCGCCTTGCAATGGGAATAAGAGAATTGCAGAATGAGGCGATATGATCTTGGATGCATTATCCATTGCTTTTGAAAATAACCCATCACTCAATTCAGGTAGGTATTCTGATTTCCAATAATATCTTCTTCCTTTAGGCTGTGTTGCATCGAGTAAACTCTGTTGCGACACGTAACTTCTTGGTTGAACAATATCTCCAACAGGCTCAGCAAAACTTTTGATCGGTTCAAGTAATTTTTCAGCATCTTCCAGTGAGCCGGTATGACATATAAATAAGGCTACAATGGGTTTCCCATGAATATCTTTTGATAGCCATGGTGCTGGTGGAGCAATTCGAAGCCCTGCCACACAAGCTAGTTCACGAGGAGCTGTTGACATTACATCTTTTAACATGGAAAGTACTTCCTGGGATCTTTCTGCCGGCCAGGCGATAGCACCTGCAGTGATCTGTGGACCTACGGGATATAACATATATTCGAAGCCTGTTACTACTCCAAAATTTCCGCCGCCACCGCAAAGTGCCCAGAAAAGATCTGGGTTTTCACTTTTGCTGGCACGTATCAAGTTACCTTCAGCAGTGACCATCTCAACTGAGATCAAATTATCACTGGTCCATCCATACCTTCTTGTAAGGTATCCGAACCCTCCACCAAGTGTTAGTCCTGCTATACCGGTTTCTGAAACAAATCCTAAAACTGCTGCGAGGCCATAAAGCTGCGTCTCATTATCAACATCACCAAGAGTACATCCGGCCTGCGCTCGTGCTACCTTATTCTCAGCATCTACCCATACTCCCCGCATTCCTGACATATCAATCATCAACCCTCCATCACGTACCGCCAGTCCAGAAATATTATGTCCACCGCCTTTAATTGTAAAAGGAACGTTATTGTCTCTAGCAAAATTGACACAGGAGATGACGTCGCTTGTTCCTATACATCTGGCGATCATATCTGGCTTTCGGTCAATCATACCATTCCAAATAGAACGGGCATTGTCATAGCCTTGATCAGATGGCTGTAATAGCTCGCCACGTAATTCGGTCTTAAATTGAGAGATTAATTCATCAGCTACCATAGTATTTAGTTTAAAGATGGTTATGAGGTTGTTTTTTTAGGAATGATGCCTAAATTATTAAATCAAACTTGTAAAATAAAATAATATGTCAATTCATCGATCAATATCATTTTTTATACTTTTAGATATACATCCAATAGTTTCGGTTTATAATTGTCATTGATCAACAATTAACTAACAAATTTAAATCTCCAATATCATGAATTCAATAGTAAAGAATATTCTGGCTGTAGTTGCCGGTGTCATTGTAGGAAGTATTGTAAACATGGGACTTATAAATATCAGCGGTTCAATAATTCCACCACCACCTGGCGTAGATGTTAGCGATATGGAAAGCTTGAAAGCCTCCATGCATTTATTCGAACCAAAGAATTTTATTTTCCCATTCCTAGCTCATGCACTTGGCACGCTAGCAGGGGCTTATGTATGTGCTCTGATAGCTGCAGGCAACAAGATGAGATTCGCAATTGCTATTGGAATATTCTTTTTACTGGGAGGAGTTACAAATGCATATCTATTACCTGCCCCATTATGGTTCATCATTCTTGATATAACTATGGCATATTTCCCAATGGCTATGTTAGGTGGGTATCTGGCTTCTAAAAAGTAAAACCATCCGTCATTTTAAGCTTTAATACCAATCCGCTGAAAGATCACACTTACCACAAATCCTACAGTTGCAAATAACGATAAGGTCAGGAATACAAATCGGTGACCTGCTTCTCCGGGATTGGAATCCAGCAACAGTCCCATCAAAGGGCTCATGAAAATATCGGGGGTGTAACCAACCACCGACATGATACCTACGGCTGTTCCAGTGGCTGCCAGTGGAATACCTGAATGACCCATAACAGAAAAGTAAATTCCACGTATTCCATACACACCTGCCAGTGTTGATACAAAAATTAAAATGGTCAGAAGCATTAGGTTTCCAGGGATACCTAAGAATATTATTAAACCTCCTATCATCATTAGAAAAAAACAAATACTAATGATTTTCGACCCACCGAATCGGTCGGCAATAATTCCTGCCACGATTGCGAATATTGGTCGCAGCCATAATGCCGAAGTTGCCATTCCCGCTGCATTTACTTCAGTGAAGCCATGCACTTCTCTGAAATAAAGTGATATATCATCGGTGATCTTATAGCCAACATATGCGCAAATAATAATGATTGCTTGCATCCAAATCCCAGGAACTGAAATCAACATGATCACATATTTGAAAGAAGGAATAGCAGTGTGATTTTGTATTTCGGACCCTGATTTTGGGAGCATGAACCACACCAATAAACCAGTTAATAATGTGATCAGTGAAGTGCATAGTAGCACTAATTGAAATACCTCTTTCCTTTGTTCGAATGTAATACCTAAATCATCAGCAGGCATTAATGACGAGAAAATGATCATGGCAAAAGTTGCAATAATAGCGGCAGTGAATCCTCTCCCTCCTTCAAGGAAACCAAATGCTTTACCCTGATAACTACTACTACCCCATATCCGTGTTGCTTTGATGAGGGCCGACCAGAATAAAAATATAGTGGTGAACCCCCAAAATGAATATAGCCATTTCATAGTTATACCACCTGGTATTATTGACATCACTAAGCCGCCCATCGCAGTAAGCCATAATGAGATTGCAATCAATTTTCTTGTAGAATATCTATCAGCAAATGGCCCACCTAAGAAGTAGGAGCACATAGCTACAATTCCATATAATGAAAAATAGGTTCCCAGTTCCAGATTCGTAATTTGAAATACTTCAAGCAGTGTTGGTCTGAATACTCTCACAAGAACAAAAGGCAGAAAAAATATAACTTCACCTGCAAGTATCAATGCTATTAGGGTTTTGAATTCTCCCTTTTTGTCGGATATAAATTTCACGATCACATTAATCTGTACTCCATATAAAAACTAGTTGATTTCAAATTAGTAGTATACAATTTTACAATTTAATAATAAAAAAAAAGCCATTCTATAATAGAATGGCTTATATATCACATCAAATATGAAGTCAGAACTTTAATTTATCTTTAAACATGCCTCCAAGTTTCTCTTTTACTGAACCACCTACCAGATCACCAAGCAATCCTTTTACGCCCTCGTCACTATCAGTTGGTGCATCATCCTTCTTGCTGATATAGTTGAATACCATAGGTATTAGAGTTGTGCTTATAGTTTTTGCCATTGGTTCACTAATTCCCAATTTAGTTATCAGGCTTGAACCATAATTTGCAGAGATAGACTGTACCAGAGAACTTGAAGAGCCGCCAGAAAATGCGCTGGTAATACTACCTATATTTCCACCAGAGATTGAATCTTTTAATCCGTCTGAAATACTGTCCTTTGCGAGGTCTAAAGCTTTATCCTTCATATCTGAAGATAGGTCCATCCCTTCCAAGAGCTGAGCACCTTCTCCGCTCAATGCTTTACTGATCAAATCTTTTATCATAACTTTAAATTTGTTGATTAAACTAAATATTGATATCTGATTCGTTAAGTTAATAATTTATTTCAGTAACTCATAACACTGAGCACTATTAATGAAAGAAGATCTTGAAAAATTATTATCATGTAGATTAAATAAGAATTATTTGATTGAATTGATAAATACAAATCCTATTCATTTCAATGATGCAGTTAAACTATCATTATCAAGAATAGAACCGCAAAATTGGAGAGCAGGCTGGATTTTAAATCATTGTTTGAAGCGGGATGATGAAAGAATCCGCACCAAAGTGAATATTTATATCAAGTGTTTATACGGGAAAAAAGATGGCCATCAGCGCGAATTGCTCAAAATCCTAAATAAGTGTACACCGAACAGATCTAATGAGGGCAAACTATTTAATATTTGTGTGGATATATGGGAAGATATCGGGAAAAGTCCCTCAGTACGGATCACTGCCTTCAAAACAATGATAAAAATAACTAAAAAGTATCCAGAACTTAATGATGAATTAAAGTTATTAAGTGAAGATCATTATTTAGAATCACTATCTCCCGGGATTAAAAGGTCATTCAAAAAATTGCTTTAATACGAATCATACGAACCTAAGAATTTACTGTAAATTAACCCTCTCAAAGTTTATCCTATTTTGGCACGAATCGCCCCAATATTCATTTTAATGATTTCGCTGACATCGTACTGTGGTTATTCACAGATCATTGGCTGCACCGATTCTCTTGCCAGCAATTATAATGTTAATGCCACAATTAACGATGGCAGCTGCATCTACAATTCCAGCTCTGTATCGCCTTCCACTTCTGTTTCGCTTACCGACACTTTAGATGAAACATCAGGATTAATTTACTGGGACCACCTATTATGGAGTCACAATGATGATCAGGATACTGTATTATATGCGATTGACACCCTCAATGGTAATGTTGTCCAAACATCTATTCTGTCAAATGTTACAAATAATGATTGGGAAGAAATTTCGCAGGACAGTCTCTATGTATACATAGGTGATTTTGGAAACAACTCAAACGGCAATAGAACTGATCTGAATATCCTGAGAATTAATAAACAATCAATTATAAATAACACTCCACAGATAGATACCATATTCTTTAGCTATTCTGATCAGACCAATTTCACACCTACCGGTTCAAATAACACCGATTTTGATTGTGAAGCTTTCATTGTTGCCCAGGATAGTATTTACTTATTTACCAAACAATGGATCAGTAAGAAGACGAGTATTTACTCACTGTCAAAACTACCAGGAATGCACACAGCGTTCCTAAAAAATACATTGGATGTAAATGGACTTATCACTGGCGCTGTAACATTAAAATCAAAACAGGTCACGGTTCTATGCGGATATAGTAACCTATTAAGTCCATTCCTTTATCTACTGTATGATTATCCATCAGAGCAATTTATTAATGGAAATAAAAGAAAGGTCAATCTTTCATTGCCATTTCACCAGGTAGAGAGTGTAACATCCGACAATGGAATTAAATATTACCTCACAAATGAACGATTCACACAACCTCCGATAATTAATACACCACAGAAATTACATACTATATACTTGAATGACCTTTTAGGGCATTATTTAAACTCATTAACTACAAATATTCCTAATATTGAAGCGGAGCTTGAAATAAATATTTTCCCTAATCCTGCAAATCGAGAGATTCACATTGCTATAGCTGGTAACAGATCAAAGGTATCTTATCAAATAATTAATACACTGGGAATGACTGTTAATAAAGGTCAATTGTATGAAGCTCAAAACTCTATTGATCTAAATGAATTGCCAAATGGTATATACATTATAAGGATAAATTCATCATTCAACAGAATTTTTTCTATTGTGCGTTAACAATACTTCCTTTAACATATAAGCCCGAATTAAGAACATTGACATAGCGGAAAATATGGAGCCTTATTAGATATTGATGATGTTAATATTGTTATATCAACCTTTTGTCTACGAATATGCCCATAAGTCTCATCAAAGCAATACTATCACATAGGACCAAACATAAAATCAGAAATTTTATTGCCGATCTAAAGACCATTCCGCATCGCAGTGATCTAACTAAAATGGGAACCAGATATTGATAAAATAGCAGTTTTCTGGTTAAACTTTGAAAGAGGTATAACTTATACAAAAGGAAGATGATTGCATAAAGAAATCAAAGACTGCCACTTATTTTTCATTACCCATAGAAGCGATAAGCTCATCAACTGATAAGTTGTCATTATTATCAAATGCATAATTAACGTTAACGCGCAATGAACGAAGGCCTGTAATTCCTTGCAGGTTTTCTAATTCATGATCCTCGACCTCACCCTTCTCAAGATATCCGTAAGACTGTAAATACTTAATGTACTTTCTGTATTCTTCAGCATCCTGATCGTGTGAATAGATAATTGCAATTTTTCCAGGAACAGTGATCCTTTCGTTAGTGTTTTTGATATGAGCCTTGTCGATCCGTTTCTTGATAATCTCATATCTGGCGTTATAAGCTCCTTCAACGTCAAACCTTTTTTCATCGATCCTGAAGTGTATAGAAAGTGGTGTGCTATGAACAAGGATAAGAGATGCTACTTCGAGAGGCATTTCAAGTTCACTTTTGATACTGCTGGCTACATTCTCCGCCTGACAGATTGTTATCAATTGCCACAATTGAAGATTCCGATGAAACACCTTATTAAATTTTTCATTTCGGGTGAGCGATTGACCAATGTACATATTAAACTCTATGCCATCTGTTTTAAATCGCTCATAAAAATGTGGGAACATCTTCTGTGCTTCAACTTGCTTTTCATCGATCAGATTAACTATAGCTGCATTTAACTTTGTAACACTCACATCAAACTTTCGGTGTTCATTGTATACTATATTCATGCCGGAATTAAGACCTGACCTGTAGTGTTCAATTGCTTGCTTAAGGGCTTCTCCTTTTGTTTTTAAATGGTCGAACACCGGATAAAGTTCTGCACTCAGAAAGTTCAAGATATTGAACTCACTTACAGCTAGCAGGCCATCTCGAATTTCAGTTATAAAACCCTCTGTTCTGAAAATCAGCTCTTCATAGATAGGAAGTTTCTCAAACTGCATGGCTAGCTCCAGGATATTTTTAGCAGATGTGAGCTGTGAGATAAGGTCTTGTTTGATCGCCTCATTCCTGATGGTTGATGAACTCTTAATATCCAACTGACCATATAACGCATAAACATCATTAAACACAATATCTTTCAAAAGTAATTTCTCCCCATTCATCCTGGAAGAAATAATGCTATTTGCTTCATCCTCAAACCTCCATTTTAGTGAGGACTGAATAGAGGTGAACTTTTCCTGGATCACTGCTTCAACCAGATTCCGTTTCTCATCTTTATATCGATGAGCGGCAACTGCGAGTATGGGCAACACTGCATTCAGAAGTTCTATTGAGACCGTGCTAAGATCTCTGACATTGTTTGATCCTAATTCCAGATACCCTACACATTCATTATTATGTATAAGTGGAGTTATCAGATAACTATTGATGTCAATTTCACTTAGAGTATTGGAAAGGTAATTGTCTGCGACCTTATGGTATTTGGGTACGTCTGAAACAACAAAGGGTATTTGCTTATTAATAAGTTCATCTAAACCAAAACCACACATCGCTTCATTACATTGTATACTGGAGGCTTTATTTAGAAGCAATCCCTTCATACTACCATCAGGTGGCTTCATGAAACTACCACCCTCAATACTCATATAGGACACCTCAAGATCCTTGATATTGAACAAAGCCCTGAAGCTTTCAACCACTTTTTCAAATGCCCCCTCAGACCTCTCTAACAGATCTGAAGTGAGTTTTCCTATGATCTGATCTACTGTAATGTCCTGTAAATTGATGATGCCAATTCCACGCATGATATAACTTCCGGGAGGAAACATTTTTTTCCAAAGGTCAATATCTTTGAAATTGTCCATCAACAAATTATAATCATCCTCAGTAATAGGTATCGATTGTTCAGTGGGGATAACTTCGGTAAGGTCGGCGTTGTATGCACTACGGTAATATCTGGTAACACCAGTAGCATTATTTGGGATCTCCAGAATAAATGGAGGATTCAAATTTACCTTATATCCATAATGCCATTGCAATATCATTGTACATCCAATAATATATAAGCTATCATCATCCATCCCCCTCAAGGCGATTTCGAAGTCATCACCTGCAGCTTCAATGATCTTACCAAAACGCTGACTGGTAAAAAATGGCATAAAATGAAAAGGCACTACGGCACCTTTAATTTCATTTGTAGTTAAGGTAGATGGGAATAAATGGCTTAGTAATTTTGCTATCTGAACTTTGTACTTTTCCAGTAGCAATGGATCATCAAAACCTTCCCGAAGTTCAGGATATGGCTTGAGCTCTTCTAGTAATTTTGATGCATACTCCGCCCTTCTCTTAT
>Ga0055584_100004081_pt1 | contig 14309 bp, 13 predicted proteins | sample OSDHelmetaG_FD_58716 | JGI IMG/M metagenome (GOLD analysis project Ga0055584, IMG submission 58716) | Pelagic marine sediment microbial communities from the LTER site Helgoland, North Sea, for post-phytoplankton bloom and carbon turnover... | ecosystem: Environmental > Aquatic > Marine >... | reverse complement strand
GGTTGATATGCTATATCCACTTTACTTGAATCTGGTGAGAGCAGGTTCACAGCCGTTGCCGGGTTTTTTTTCGGGGTAAACCCTGACCAGATGGTAATCAGAAGTCATTGGATTAGCTTGTCTGACTGCCGGGAAGTGATCTGTACAGACCCACATCCAGGCGCGACATGAGACATTGTGCCAACAAACCAGGTAACAGAAAACGGAGTTTGTCTGCCTGATTTTATAGACTTCGGTCAGACACCGGGATTATTATCTTCACTACAGGATATGACCGTAATGTCACAGGCGCCGGAACAAGCAAGCGCCTTTGAATGTGTGCCATTTATTCCTATAGCCTGTCTGGCCTGACTTTTACTGAGAATCTGTTCAAAGTGTCCAATACTCATTTTCAAAACCACATCTCAGGGGTAAAGAACCTGATCGATACCTGTATGCAGGTGATGCCCGGTGACCGGGTTTTAATGGTACTCGAGCCAGCGGATCAGTCTTTTTATGACCCTGCCGTTGGGGCGCTGATCGAAAAGGAGCTTACCAGGGCCGGCGCGAAAGTATCCGTGCTTCGACCTGAAATCGTGTCAAATCCCATAGCCCTCCCTGAACATGTATCAGTTGCGATGGGCCAGTCTGAACATACGCTTTTTCTCAGCAGATTAGGCGATTACGCGCGCTTTACACCGATGACGGGCAACAGTGCTGTGGCAATTTGTTATGCCCGACAATTGAGTATGCTCGATTCGCCGTTTTCCGGGGTTAGTCATAATTTGATGTCGCGTCTTTTGCAGAAACTGGAAGATGAGCTTTTGCAGGCCAGACATTGGAGAATTACCTGTGAGCTGGGTACCGATCTCCAAGGTTCGTTTTGCTGGCCCAGTCACGAAGGGGGCATTGATGATGATTTTTCAATGACATTATTTCCGGTGATGACCTTTAAGCCGGTGCCTTGCAACACCACCAGCGGCAACGCCGCCTTGTCGCGGTGGTTAATGCCGGTTGCAGCGGCGAAAGTCGACCCGGCGGTAGTGAGTTTTGACGGTATTGTAAATGCCAGGGTGGAGGATGGTCAGATCACCGGATTGAGCGGCAACGATAAGGCGGTTCAACAGGTGACCGATTACTATAATCTTGTTTCCTCAACCCTGGGAACAGAGCGCAATCGAATTCACTCCTGGCACGTCGGCATCAATCCCTTTACTGCATACACAGGCAATGCGGATGTTAATCTGGAAGACTGGGGGGCCATATCTTTCGCCAGCCCCAGGTACCTGCATTTCCATACCTGTGGTGATGTGCCCCCGGGGGAAATCGCCTGGTCTATATTCAATCCCACGGTCTTTGTCGATGGTCAATGTTTCTGGGAAAGTGGTCAATTTTGCTGGCTGCAGCGCGAAGATAATATTGCGTTGATCAATGAGACTGTCGGCGCTCAGTGCCTGCTGGGGGAGAGCGCCGATATTGGCATTTAGAGGCCATTAGTTATCGATAGGAGTTGCTCCAACCGCCGCCAGGCAGGTCAGCCTATACTCTCTCTTTTTATTGCTGTGCACAAATTTATAACAACATTCCATGCACTTTAAACCCCGGATAGTTTCACTTTGAATACCCTGACGAAACACAGATTACTGGCGATATGTGCCCCTGTGTTCTGGAGCCTGACCGGAGTGGTGGTACGTTTGCTGGAGACTGCTGACCAATGGCAGGCTAATTTTTATCGCTCGGGCTCGCTCACGGTATTTGCCTTGTTCTATCTTTTGTTTAGATACCGTACAGGACTTCTGTCTGTGCTCAGAAAGTCTGGCAGTAAAGCCATGCTGGGAGGGTTTTTTGTCGGGGTGGCGATGTTTTGCAATATTGTCGCTATTGCCCATACCAGTGTTGCGAATGCGACACTGATGATGGCGGCGGGACCCATCGTAGCGGCGATTGCGGGTGCGACTGTGCTGGGCGAATCGGTATCCAGAATAACCTGGTTGGCCATTGCCATTGCCGCTACAGGAATTGCCATCATGGTCGGTGGTAACCCGCTGGAAGGAGGGGTCTTCGGTGACATGATAGCCCTTGTGGGCATGATTGGCTTTGGTTGTTATGCGGTGGTGCTGAGAACGGGTAAGGATGTGGATATGACACCGGCAGTCTTTTATGCAGGTTTGTTTTCTGCCGTAGCGGCTGGTCTGGTTTCCATGGCCTTTGGCAGCGGCTTGATCATACCGTTATCGGACGCCATGTATTGCGGTTTTCTTGGTGTTGTACAACTGGGCATTGGCAGTATTCTGTTCGCCATAGCCTCCAGCGTTGTGCCGGCGGTAGAACTTACCCTCATCGCTCTGGGGGAGCCACTGCTGGCACCGGTCTGGGTGTGGATAGCGGTAGGAGAAGTACCCGCAACAAGTACTTTTACCGGCGGTGGTGTATTATTGATTGCGGTTTTTATCCACCTGTTCTTCAACACTTCGAGTATTGCCACCAGAAATGCGAACTAGCATTTTCCCCGTCGATTTATTTCAACCATTCATTCAATGGATTGAGCGCAGCAGGCAAAACTGTTTATGGCCAGATACCGCGCTGTAATGTCACCCGTGCCAGCAGCTCTATAGAGAGCACCATCGCAGTTGTCCTTAAATCTACCGGGTCCAAAGGTTCAGATTGTTCAGAACCTTGCTGCTGATTAAGTTCAGTCCATCGATCAACAACTTTGCTGACCGCGAGATGCATCTTGTAACGTAGTCGGTGGTTGACCGTGTCTAAATCCCATTTTTCATTGGAAATATTCTGTGCCCATTCGAAGTAACTAACGACCACACCACCAGAATTTACCAGGATATCTGGCAGAACCTGAATACCGCGGCGTACCAGAATGTCGTCTGCCAAAGGTGTTACCGGGCCGTTAGCGCCTTCGACAATCAGTTTGGCCGATATGTTTTCGGCGTTATCACTATGTATCTGCGACCCTAGTGCAGCCGGGATCAGAATATCGCAATCGATGACAAGCAAATCGTCGTTTGTAATGGTCTGGGTTTCCGGTAGTCCCACTACCGTTCCAGAGGTTTGTTTGTGCAAATCGACCTCGGTCAGATTGAGTCCTTGTGGGTCACAAATTCCACCTTGCGAGTCACTTACCGCAATAATAGTGGCGCCCGCGTCCTGAAACAGCTTGGCTGCGGTGGCTCCCACTTCTCCATATCCCTGGATAGCCACGCGTAAGCCCTCGAGGCTCTCAAAGGCGGAAAGTTTATTGTATTGCAGATACCTTTCGGTGGCATACAGGCAGCCCCGTGCGGTTGCCTGGTCTCTACCCAGGGAACCACCAATTTCAATGGGTTTACCAGTAACAACAGGACGATTGTTAGCGCCAGGGTGCAGCATCTGGAATGTATCGTATACCCATGCCATTGTTTGCTGGCTGGTGTACATATCGGGTGCCGGAATATCCGTGTAGGGTCCGATATTGTCACCAAGTTCGCTGATAAACCGGCGGGTTATATGCCGCAGTTCTGTTTCGCTCAGGTTCTTCGGGTCGCAGGTCACCCCACCCTTGGCGCCGCCAAATGGTACATCGATAAGCGCGCATTTCCAGGTCATTAAGGCAGCCAGTGCTGCCACCTCGTCACAATCTACATCAGGATGATAGCGAATCCCGCCTTTTCCCGGGCCCAGTATTGAATTGTGCAGCACACGGTAGCCGTAGAAAGTCTGGACTGACCCATCGTCCAGCTCAATGGGAAAGCAAACTCGAATGGTTCGCTTCGGTACGACAAAGAACTCCTTTAAGCCACGCTTCAGCCCATCTACATGAGCAGCTGCTTTTTCGAATCGTATTTCGCTGGACTGAATTGAATCGAATTCCGTCACAAGTGTTGTTTCTGTTTCCACCGATCTAATACCTTGTTGTGGTTAAAATTCGGCCGCAACTACCCGGCCCGGCTGGGCCTGGTTTTATATATAGTTGGATTCACTATTAAGGAAAAGTATTTCCAGATGGTGAATGACAAACCGTCCTTCAGCATATTCCTTCAGATTATATTGTTATTGCGCAGAATCAATGTTTTTTAACATATTCGATACTTTCCATCGGTATCAGTGTGGCCAGCAGGGTCCTTTTATGCACTGGCGGCTTTGTTCTTTGTGATGCGTGTTCTGGCTTGGTTACAAACATATTTTAAATATCAATGATCGGCGACACATTCCACCATTACTATATTGTAAAGTATCCGATAGTTGTTAACCTGTCCTCAGCCTGCCACATGGTAGTACTCGCGATGCTGAGCGATGGGCCATCTTGATCGCGACAGAATTTATTATGATAGTCATTCAAACCAGCCATCTGTCGCGCAAGTTCAATGATGTTATGGCCGTGGAAGACCTGAATTTAGAGATTAATGAAGGAGAGATTTTCGGCCTGCTGGGACCAAATGCGTCAGGCAAATCGACGACTATTCGAATGCTTGCGGGAATCATTCAACCCAGCGGAGGTAGTGCGCGTATTCTGGGGATGCATCTTGGTAAACAGACAGAGCAGATCAAACCTGATATTGGTTACGTTGCCCAGCATTTTTCTCTGTATTCTGATTTAACGGTTAGTGAAAACCTGGAGTTTTATGCCGGGTTATACCGCGTTGACAATGCTCAGACTTTACATAAACAACTATCGCGGTTCGAATTACACCGCTATGCGAAGTCGATAGCAGGGCATTTATCGGGCGGCTATCAACGGCGTCTGGCAATTGCATGCGCCACCGTTCATAACCCCAAGGTTATTTTTCTTGATGAACCCACCGCAGGTATAGATCCCGTGACGCGCAAAGACTTGTGGGATCTATTCTATGAGCTGGTATCTGACAGAAAAACCTTATTCGTGACTACTCACTATATGGAAGAGGCGAAAAGATGTAATCGGCTTGGGTTTTTAAGTCAGGGAAAGCTGATCACCAGTGGCCAACCCGATGAAATACTCGCGTCGCTGGATAACTATCGTGTTTACTCGGCAGAACTACCCTATCACCCGGCAACCAATCGAAAAATTGTCGCCGCAACCGGGGTAATACTGGTAAATCAATTCGGCAATGAACTACGTATTGTGACCGACCATAGGACCAGTCAGGAAAACCTGGAGTCGGTAATATCTGCTGGCATCGATACGAAACTTAAACTTGAACAGGTCGCACCAGGCATCGAGGATGCATTTATGGTGCTGACCCAGGATGACGGTAAAAAATGCAGCTGATTATTGCACTTGCGAGAAAAGAGTTTCTTCATCTGCGAAGAGATCCACGACTGATAGCGTTTATTCTACTGATGCCGTTAATTCTGGTTACCTTGTTTGGATTTGCCCTGAAGCTGGAACCAGAAAATGTCAAAATGGCCTACGTTGATGAAGACCAGTCAGTATTCAGTAATCTTATCAAGACTAATATCTGGAGCGAGGGCTATTTCGATCTATACGAGGTCGAAAATTCTATGGAAATCCTCAATGAGATCAGGTTGGGCCGCGCCAGGGCTGGACTTTATATTCCCAGAACATTCACCGCCGAGCTTGTTGAGAACCAGCAACCTGTGGTGTCAATGTTTATTGACGGAACGATGCCTTCCCTTGCCACCGCCATGGACAACAATTCCACAGCGATTACAGATGACTCTGTGACCACGGACATGTATTTTTCAGATCCTGAGGAACCAGCACAGATCATCGCCGATGATCCATTTCTTCTGGAGATAAAGACGCTGTTTAATCCGGACAAGATTGAAACCTGGTTTTTTCTGCCGGGAGTGATCGGTATATTGATCATGCAGGTTGCACTTATTCTCACCTCTACTACTGTCGTACGTGAGCGCGAAAACAATACCCTTGAGCAATTACTGGTAAGTCCGTTGACGCGGAGTCAATTTATTGTTGGCAAAGTGGCGCCATACATACTGATCTCACTGCTTGATTTCTATGCCATTCTGGGCTTCAGCTGGATGGTTTTTGACCTGCCACAACCTGGCTCACATGGAGTCTTGCTGCTGCTGGCTATTACTTATCTGACGGCGCTCATCTCTATGGGGTTGGCGATATCGACAATCAGTGAAACTCAACAACAGGCGATATTTATTTCAATATTCGTTCTGATTCCCTCGATCTTGTTGTCCGGGTTTATTTTCCCCATCGAAGCGATGCCGGGATATATTCAACCAGTTGCCTACATCATACCCTTCACCTACTTTGTTGACATTATCCGTGCGATATTACTTAAAGGAAATGTATTGTCCGAATTAATCATGCAGTTTCTCGCCCTTGCGGCGTTCTCCATATTATTTATCTCTTTCAGCATTTTCAGATTTCGTAAAACCCTGACATGACAAAGCGAAAAATATTCCAGCTGCATTCATCAAGGAACGGTTCACATTAGCAGTATGGTATGGAAGATGAACCCATGATGAAGCAAATGCCTGCAATATTCGGTCGGGTCGAAGCGGCGTAAACATAATATATTTATAAAATATAGCGTTTTTATTTGATGTTTTCTGAAGCAGGCGATACAGTCTCAGGACTAATGTAAAGCTGTAAAACAGATCTGATGTTGAAAGTACTTGAAATACTCTAGGAACCGCGTGTCAGCATGGAATTAAACAAACTTTTACTATGAATTTAAACAGTATTGATCTGGGTGACTTTATCGATCTTGAACGCTACCCTGTGCATCAGCTTGACTCTGAACAGGGGCGGGCTTTGATTGGTCGTTGTCAGAAGATGATGGCGGCTGAAACCATATGCGTATTGCCTGGGTTTCTTAGGCAAGAACTGGTGGATAAACTGGTGATGGAGATTACCGGTCTGCAAAAGGAAGTTCGCAAAGTTGATTATCTCAGCACAATCTATGGCTGGATGAATAATGAGGGATTTGACAACAGCCACCCCCGATCACAACTGTTACGACGTCACTGTGGCGTGATTACTACAGAACAGCTCGACCCAGAGGGCTTTTGTCTGCAGTTGTTTCAGTTTGATCAGCTTACGGAATTTGTTCGCAGATTACTTGATTACGAAACGCTATACAGATCTGCCTGTCCACATATTTCAGTTCGTATCAATACTATGGATTCTGGTGAAGAGTTCGGCTGGCATTTTGACACCAATGATGGCGTAGTGTCATTCATCATTCAGAATGCGGATAACGGTGGATTATTCGAATATGTTCCGTTGATTCGCAGTGAGGAAGACGAGAATTATACCGGGGTTAAACGAATTCTCGATGGCGCTGACTCTCCGAACCAGGCTGATTTGCCCCCGGGCACCTTTAGCCTTTTCCTCGGGCGGCGTTCATTGCACCGGGTTTCCCCTGTAGAAAATTCTGCACACCCCAGACAAAGCCTGCTTTTCAGTTATGACCGTCTAGCCGATATGGTATTTCCGGAGAAAATTCAGAAACGACTTACAGAGCCAACATCAGAGCCTTTTCTCGGTGCGTTAACCACGGATTCCTGAAAGCAGATCTATCAGATTCTGTGACCCGCGTAGTGCGAGGAGTTCAACACACTACATCAGTTCGTCCTTACGGTCATGGGTCTCGCCATAGCGATGCAGCGCTGGTTGTTTGAGGCCTTCATATAAAGACTCAATCTTTTTGTTGACCAGCTCGCCCTGTTGTGCAAATAGTGAATTTCCCTGTAAATCACTGTCGACCAGGAAAGGCCCAAAATCTTTTACCCGAAACATCCATAATGCCTGGGCTATGCCGAGCTCATCCAGCCAATGTACCGCCTCGACGCCAACGACACCGCGGCCGAGCAAGGCTCCAGTGCCGTAACCAACGGTGGTTAAATAAACTGCACCGCGTGGTGCAAGAATATTTTTATAATCGTCGGTGGGCATCCCTCCCTTGCCAATGACAATTTTGGTGTTTGTCAAATCTAACCAGTCGGCAAGGTATTTGGAAAAACGAAAGCTCGCCGTGGCGGTAACGCCACCGATATGATATTGGCCATCCTGCTGTAAGGCAGCCGCGGGAGAGCAGTGGAAGTTAACATTGCTTGCCCTGGTAAGACCTTCTGGCAGCTGTCCACCCCTGGTCAGGATTCGCTCGTAAACCCCTTCTCTGGCGGTATAGACAATACCGTTAAGATAAACGATAGAGCCGAGCTTCAATGCGCTTATAGATTCCGGGGTTGCTGGTAGATCAACACTGACTTCTTCTAACATACTATTTATCCTCCCAGGCTACTGTTTCGCGCCGATGATACGGTGTAAACCATTTTGGATCGGTACGATATTCAATCTCTCCGCTTGCATGGATACGCGCGGTGGCCCGACGTGAAGAAAGACAAAAAGTATGCACGCTGATCGGCATACCTCCGGTGTGGGTATGGCCCACTTCAATATGTAAATCCACCACCATCGACGAGCCGACAAATCCCATGGGACCCATACCAATTCCATTGCCGATCTGCGCCAGCTCCAGTTCCAGATCAGCAATTTTTGGATCTGGATTACGGTCACCGACAATACGCAGGCACGCTGCCTGCTTGCCCAGTTGCATGCAGGTGTCTTTGGATCCGCCGAGACCGACGCCGACAATTGCGGGTTGACAGCACAGGCCACGTTTGCCGAAAGAGATCAACGTATCCAGTAAGAAACGCTTTATCCCGTCAATGCCATCACCCGGAAACAGCATTCGGTAGTCGGTGCCGAAAAGACCACCTTTATGCACGGTTGTTATATCGATCCAGTCTGCGTCAGGCTCAAAAGACCATTCTACTTCGGGAGCGTTGATCCCAACATTGTTATTATGTTCTGTGCGCCATAGAGGATGCACTCTGTTTGGTCTGAGCGGGACATCCATTGTTGCTCGTGCAGTTGCAGAACGCATTGCCCGTTCAATGCCGGTAAACCCACCTTCGAAACGCGCATCGTCACCCACCTTTACATAGTATCTTGGTAAGCCGGTATCGGCGCACATTGGACGCCGATCTTCAGTGGCAGCTTCGTAATTCTTCACCATGGTTTTGATTACGAAACCAGAGAGTTGTTCTGATTCTTTCTCTGCTACAGACTTTATGCCACTGAGATAATCCGCTGGAATATCAATGGCAGCCTGTTTCATTATTTCGTAACTGGCTTGCTCGATCGTGTCGTTTTGTATCATGGCAATTATTCAGGCATGGTTAGATTTGGGTCGGCGGTGGTGCCCCCGCCTCGTCGTCTATTAAGGATTCTCCAGGTTTAACGATAGAGAAATCTATGGGAATCATGCTTTGCACAAGCTGATCACTATCCAGTGAAATTTGTGTATAGGCAGTTGTGTCAAGGTTGCCTGTATCCGGAAAGTCCTCGCGGAAATGCGCCCCTCGTGAATCTTCTCGCGCCAGTGAGGCAACCGCTATGGCATCGCTGACCAGTAAAAGGTTATCAATGTTCAACCAGTCGTGCCACGTCAGATTAAATGATCGATCACCATCTGCCAGCCCCATCTGCATTAATTCTGCTCTATGTTCTGCAATTTCCGCCCGTCCTTTGCGGATATTGCCGGCGTTACGCACAATGCCGACATGGTTCCACATGTCTGACCACAGTTGTTGACGAATCGCCATCGAATCTGCCGGACGCTCACTGAAAGGATATTCAGCGCGGGCAATACCCCGATCCATGACCTCGCTGTCCGGCTCGCGAAGTGGCGCACCATTGGCAATAACTGCTGCCATTTCTTCGCCGGCGATACCGCCGTAAACAGTGGAATTAGCTACCCCATTACCACCAAGCCTGTTGGCGCCATGGACACCGCCAGCATCTTCACCTGCAACATAAAGCCCGGGGGAACTTGTTGAGCAGTCAATGTCCATTTCAATGCCTCCCATCATATAGTGTGCCGTCGGTACCACTTCAACCCGACCTGCTGCGAGATCAAACCCGCAGTCTTCACAGCGCTTGACCATTCCGGGGAACTTCATTCGCACATTGTCGGGACCAAGGTGTGCCATGGAAATATAAAGACCTCCCTGGGGAGTGGTTCGACCTTCGCGGATTTCGTTATACATGCTGCGGGAAACAATATCGCGGGTAGCGCGTTCTGCTGCCGGGTGATAGCTATGCATAAAACGATCGCCATCACCATTGAGCAAATAGCCACCGGAGCCGCGCAGCCCTTCTTCCAGAATGGTGCCGGTCATTCTGGTGCTTTCGCCCGCAAGTATGCCGGTGGGATGAAACTGTACCATCTCCATATCCCTTAATTGCAGGCCATAACGCAGTGCCATGGCCAGGCCATCACATGTCTTGTCGCCGGAAGGGGTGTGATATCGATACATCGATGGCCCGGCTCCGGTCGCCAGCAATACAGTTTTGGCCTGCACAAAGCGATACAGACCTGTACGCATATCGATCATTAAAACACCGGAAATCCCCGATCCGTCTGCCGCTGGTATCAACTCGATGGCGCGATGTTCTTCCAGCCTGTCTACTTTCAGTGACCAGACTTTTTCCATCAATCGATTGATGATTTCAATGCCTGTTAGATCGCCTTTATGCGCGGTGCGGTCAAAACTTTGTCCGGCAAATGCCTTTTGATGCAAGCTGCCGTCCGGATTACGATCGAAAAAACAACCCAGTTCGTTTTCCAGTTCTCGTACACGTTCAATTGCGGTCTCGCACAGTTTCCATGCAAGATCCTGTCGTGGCAACCATTTACCGCCAACAATGGTGTCCATGAAATGGCGCTCAACAGAGTCTCCGGGATTCAGTGCGACGTTATAGCCTCCTTGCACCATGCGGGTACAGCCAGATTTACCCAGCAGACCTTTTACCGCGATAGTGACATTAAGGTCGGGATTGGCTTGCTTGGCGTGCAGTGCAGCAAACAAGCCTGCACCGCCGGAGCCTAAAATTAAAATATCGGTTCGATGGTGTTCGACTTTCTGATTGATAGCGGGGTTCATCAGAACACCTGCAGTAAAAAAACAGCGCCAATCAAAAATGCCGCAATACCGCCAGGGACAACCCATGCAGCAAAACGATAAGGTATGTCCGGCCAGTTGGTGAACTCCAGAAGCAACACGCGAATACCGAAAAATAAATGTATTGCAAGCATCAGAACCAGCGCCCACTCGGCAATCTTTACCTGGGGCAGATCTGTATAGATAAGAAACTGGTCCAATCCATTGGCACCATTAAATGCGCTACCGAGCAGCAGAAAATGGAATGGTAAAAATACCGCAAGCGCGATCCCGGATAAACGATGACCGATAGAGGCGATATAACTTTTGTGGTTTCTCAAGGGGTGCATTTTTGATTCAGTAAATCGCCGTGACAGAGCGTAAACCAGCAGTTAACAGAAAAATCGCAAACAGCAATGCGATGATATTGCTTGCGGGTCTGGATATGCCGGTCCATTCATACAGAATATTTCTGATTCCGATAGGCGCATGAATTGTCACCGACAAAACAAAGATTCCATAGAACAGGGTCCAGCCGATATTGCCCTGGGTCCTGGCCAGGATTTCCGCACCACTCAGGCCATTTCGAACAGCAAACAGGATCAGGCCAAGATGGATTAACACCAGGGGACCAAGGATCATTGCAGACACCCTTTGGGCGACAAACAGATAGCGTTCCATATCGACTATTTATCCCGCGGCAGGCCGGAGAACGCAGCTCGCTTCAGACCGACAATGCTTTCTGATGGGCTCAGGCCAACGGGACAGTGGCGGGTGCAGTTTCCGTGGCTGTGGCAATTGCTGCAACCGCCTTCACTGAATACTTTGTCCAGCGTCTGCTGTCGCTTGCCGTGGCGGACATCATTGATCAGCGTCCAGGCACGGTTCAAGGCAGCAGGGCCAACATAGTCCCGATTCCAATTCACTACATCACAGGCGCTGTAGCAGACTGCGCAGTTAATACACTGTAAAGCGGCATCCGCAGTACGCCGGAGCGGTGATTGCGGATCTATTGCCGCAGGTGGATCTTTGCGGCTGCTGGTTGCATCGAAAGGTGCTCCGGCTTGCTGCCACTTGTCAATGAATGGTGCAAGGTCACACACCAGATCCTTGATCCGGGGCAAATTGCGCAATGGCTCAATGGTCAACAGGCCTTCCCCAGCAACTTTTTTTACATGGGTTCTGCAGGTCCATCGGGGCTGACCATTAACCGTCATAGCGCATGAACCGCACACGCCGACACGGCAGGAAAACCGGTAGGCAAGACTCGGTTCATGCAGACGCTGGACCTCTGTGACGATATCCAGAACGGTCTGGTTGTCTCTGATGGGAACTCGATAGGACACCAGTTGGCCATCATCTTTACCGCGCCAGATTCGTACCTCGAGTTGTTCAGGTGTCTGTTCCATACTGGTTATCTACTACTCGACAGATCAAATTCACTATATTGCGGTGCCGGCGCTCCGGGAATGATGACATTAATACAAGTGGGCCTGGTGGAATCCAGACCGGTTGCCAGACATGATGGCAATCGGCACAGCTCGGTTATTAATTCTCCATCACATCCGAATCCTTCGGCCGCAATGTCATAACGGGTTCCGGGGCTCAGTTCACAGCCGAAAGCCCGCTCTTCACCATAGTTCTGCAGCTGGATATGGTGTTCTGCATTCCACCTCGAATCATTGCCAATCAAAACTGTAATTCCCAGCGACTCACGGGCAGCAGTTTCAAATTCAGCAAAATGGAAACCCGCAGTACCATCGCCCATAATGGCAATGACGGGCACATCAGGTCGGGCTATTTTAGCGCCGATAGCATAGGACAAAGAGCCGCCGATGGCTCCAGCTGGCCCGTTAGTCAGGCGTGTTTTACTATTGACGAAGGCCTGGGCCCATTGACCAAATTCGCCGCCATCGCAAACCAGAACAGCATCAGGGTAGTCTGTCAGTGTTTCAGCGATGATATCGACTACTGCTTTACTGAATTTCGCCTGTTCAGATGTTTCGGCAAGCTGGCGATGGTGTAATGCGGTATCGGCAGTTTCACACCAGTTTTTACGGTCCTGATTCTGCAGTATCTCCGAATCAGCGGCGTATCCAATCAGTTCTGACACCATCGCTGCAGGGTCGACTTGTTCTGCCGCTATAAGTCTTTCACCAAGCCTGTTTTTTTCCAGGGCCAAGGTCTGGACATCTTCGTTGATAATGATCAATTTTGCTGCAGGCATGACTTCCTGGTGGCCAAAGCCTGAGCTGAAATCTATCGATTTGCCAAGATAGATAACGTAATCTGCGACTGACAGCAGCGAGGGTAACGCACCTTTAGCCGGATCTTGCAAGCCCCGTGGGCTATCAAGGGTAATCACCGGAACATCAAATGCGGTGGCCAGATTTTCACCGTCGATTTGTTTTTCGCCGCGAAACAAGTGTGGACCCGCCAAAATTAAAGGCCGTTGCGCTGTGCGCAAAATATCTGCTATTCGCGCGACCTGGCTGGTGGATGGGATGGCAGAGCCACGTTCGACCATCGATTGCGAGGCCTCTGGTGTCGACAACTGGTCGAGGTTAATGTGGGTATTTAACAGGTCAAAGGGCAGGGCAATATGCACTGGCCCGGGTATGCCGCGCTGGGCGATGCTGGCAGCATAGGTAAAAACTTCTGCTGGATCATCGCCGCTTGATAATCGGAGGCTTAATTTGACGAACGGACTGGCCGCGGCTACCTGTTCAAATTGCTGAAAGGCACCTTTGCCGTCCTGACTGACTGGCGAATCGCCGCTTAAAAGTACCACTGGTACTTCAGATCTTGAGGCGCTGAACAAAGCGCCAAGGGCATTACCAAACCCAGGTCCTGCGGTCACCAATGCCACGCCGATCTGACCACTCACTGCTGCATAAGCTTCTGCCATAAAAACTGCAGCGGCTTCATGTCTGCTATGGATAATGCGCGTCGAAAAGGCATTGAATGCATCGTACACCGGCATGATCTGGTTGCCGGACAAGGAGAATACGGTCGTAACCCCTGCATTATCCAATGCCCATGCCAGGCGGTCTGCGCCTCGGCACTGGGTTAGACTGGAATGGCCTGAAGCAGACAATTAGCAATGCAGTTTGGAAAAGACAATTAATCCTAATTGATAAATTTTAAATTAGCAATTTTATAGTTTGAGATTAACTAAATATAAATTTACAATTACCAAACTATGAACATCAAATCAATTCGCACCCTGGTCACCATTGCAGACCATCGAAGTTTTCAGGCTGCCGCCCGGGTGCTGAATATGTCGATATCCAACGTCAGTTTACAGATAAACGCACTGGAATCGCATTTAGGGGTCAGACTGTTTGATCGCAGCACCAGGCCGCCGCGGCTCACCGACAGTGGCGCTGAATTCGTTGTTCAATGCC
>Ga0055584_100004080_pt1 | contig 14311 bp, 14 predicted proteins | sample OSDHelmetaG_FD_58716 | JGI IMG/M metagenome (GOLD analysis project Ga0055584, IMG submission 58716) | Pelagic marine sediment microbial communities from the LTER site Helgoland, North Sea, for post-phytoplankton bloom and carbon turnover... | ecosystem: Environmental > Aquatic > Marine >... | reverse complement strand
TAACGAAATTCAAGTGGATGCATTAAATGATTCTGATGCTACAAGAGAACAGATTAAACCACAATATGATAAATATACTTTCCCTGATGGTAAAGAGATATTTTTATTAGCAGAGGGCCGACTAGTTAACCTAGGTTGTGCTACAGGACATGCCAGTTTTGTTATGTCTACTTCATTTGCAAATCAAGTATTAGCTCAAATATTTTTAGCTAAAAATAAACCAGATGTAAATCTTTATAACCTTCCAAGAGAATTGGATGAGGAAGTTGCTAGGCTTCACTTAGATCATCTTGATGCAGAATTAACCACTCTTACGAATGAACAAGCTGAATATATTGGGGTATCTAAAGATGGGCCTTATAAGAAAGATAAATATAGGTATTAATTTATATTTTGATGCTCATCAATAAATTTATTGATGATTTTCTTAAATTTATTTCTCTCATTATTATCATAACTACCCTTAACTTTTGCAATGAAGTCATTAATCTCAAAATCAGCATAATTTTCTTTGGTAGCATAAATTTTTGGATGAATGGTGCTCTTTAGATCTTCTCGATTAATAGAAAGCTCTTCATGCAACTTCTCTCCTTTTTGCAATCCTGTAATTTTTATTTCAATCCCTTCTTTTTTAATACTATCTTGCAATTTAAACCCATTAATTTGAACCATTTTTTTAGCAAGATCGTAAATATTATATGGATCTCCCATTTCTAATATAAATGTATTATAGTCGCTATCAATAGAACTGCTTTGAATAATCAATTGTGCTGCTTCTGGAATAGACATAAAGAAACGTGTTACATTTTTGTCTGTAACTGTTAATGGACCCCCTTTTTTAATTTGCTTTTCAAAAATTGATAACACGGAGCCAGATGAATTTAAAACATTACCAAAGCGAACTGTGCTAAGAGATATTTTTTCTGAATACATCATTTTATTTACAATAATTTCTGTTATCAACTTCGACTTTCCCATATAATTTGAAGGACGCACAGCCTTATCTGTACTAACTAACACAAAATGATTAACATTATTTTTTATACATAGATCAGATAATAAAAAAGTACCATAAATATTGTTCATCACTCCAGTTAATACATTTTCTTCTACCAAATTAACATGCTTATAAGCTGCAGCATGGAAAACAATATCAAATTTATATTTGGTAATAATATCTTCAAGGAAAGTTTTATCAGTAATAGACCCTAATACAATATCTAAAGTAGTATCAACATTTTTAATATCCATCTTTAAGTCAAAAAGATTTAGTTCGCTCATATCTAAAGCAACAACCTTCTTTGGATTGAGACTTAAAACCTGCTTCACTAGCTCAGATCCAATTGATCCCCCTCCACCTGTAACCAGTATAGTTTTATCTTGGATATTTTTGCTTAGCAAGCTTTTAACGGGTGTAACCGTTTCTCTGCCTATGATATCTTCAATTTTTATATTTTTTATGTCCGAAAAATTAGAATTTTTTTCAACTATAGATTTAACAGATGGAACAATTTTAATAATTAAATCTTTATCAATTAGGTTCATCAAAATTGATTTTTTCTGATCTGCACTTATTGATGGCAGTGCGATAAAAATAGCATAGCATTCAAACTGTTTTTTTAAATCCTTAATATTTTCTGGCGAGTAAATGTTTATAGAGTCAATTTTTTCATTCATTTTTTTAGAATCATCATCAATGAAACCTATAACATTGTATTCAGGGTTCTTTACAGATAAAGATTTATACAACTTATTTCCAGAAGATCCAGCTCCATAAATAAGAACATTTTTAAGCTCAATAGCACTTTTGTAAACAACCGATTGTGCAAAAAATCTAGAAAATACGATCCCAGTAAAGAAAAGTGTTAAAAAACTATATAAGTGAGAATCGGATCCCAAATTAAAACCAAGTAAATTAATATTTAACCAATTCAAAATCATAAGAACTATAAAAATGTAAAATATTTCTAGAATAGCTTTATTACTCAAGTACTTTAATTGGTTTGAATAAATATCATTTTTATACAGAAGAGAGACTATAAATAACAAAGTGATTCCATGACTAAAAAAAACAAAATTTAAATTAATATTAGTGCTATAGACTACTATCAAAGAACAAAGAACCCCTAAAGTAATATCATTAATAATGATAATGATAACCTTACTTCTTCGAGGTAAAAGTCTGATAGAATTAATAATGTTTTTTACTATTATCATTTAATTAATATCCTTGATTGAGATAACTTTCAAAAAAGTTCTTAACAATATACTAATATCTAACATAAATGATTTATTCTTTAAATAGTAGCTATCTAACTGAATTTTTTCTTCCTCCGATATTTTATCTCTTCCATTAACTTGTGCCCATCCAGTAATTCCGGGCTTAATATTAGAAATACCTAAATCTTTTCTCTTTTGAATTAAATGATGTTGATTATACAGTGCTGGCCTTGGTCCGATAAAATTCATATCACCCCTTATAATATTAATTAATTGAGGAAACTCATCGATACTAAGCTTTCTAAGTAATTGGCCACCAAAATAAAATGGCTTATCTAACAATTTATCTGTTGCAATATTAGGAGTACCTATTTTCATGGTTCTGAATTTATAAATTGAAAAAAAGGTGTTATACTGACCAGATCTTTTCTGAATAAATAATATTGGAAAACCATCTATAATTGCTATAAAAATAGAACATATAATAAAAATTGGTAATAGTAAAAATGATAATAAGATTGCAATAGTTCTATTTAGCATTATATAATATCTTTAAAGTTTTGCACCAACACTTCTGGACTATTATTCTTTGTAACACTTTTGTAATTTACTATACCTTCTTGCTTCAATTCATCTGTTGATAATTTATCTAATTTAAAAAAAGCATCTCGTAAAGCAATATTGTCATTAAATTTTGTTTCAAATAAACCGCTACTTTCTATATCAAGAAACTTTTTATTTCCAATAAATAATATTGGGAGTTTATGATACATATAATCATATGTTTTAAGAGGGCAAAGTCCATATTGATACAGCTCATTAAAATCAGGATGTGAGCCAATTGCAAAATCAGCAGCAGCGTAGTATGAAACTAAAGCTGAATGATCTACAGAGTCCAAAATAAAAAAATTATTCAGATTATGTTGATTAGCTAAAAGTTTTAAGGATTCAAAGGCATCTCCATCACCTATGATAATAATTGCTATTTTTTCTTTTAATTCAGCAGGAAAAGATTTCAAAATATTTTCAACACAATAAAATTTTCCGACTGTACCAGCATATATTCCCACTTTATCGAAATCGTCTAATTTTAAATCATGAGAAAATTTAAGATTGTTGTTATAGCTGAAATACGTTTGTGGAATAAATTTAAAAGGAGTAGAAATTTTATTTTTTTTCATAAAAATGGGAAAGTTTTTTAAAGGCGAAATTAAAAAATCAGAATTCTTGTATAGAAAAAATTCTATTTTGGATAAAATTTTAATTAGAATATTATTTTTACTAAAATTATGAAGAATTTGTTGCGATAAAGGCCATATGTCTCTTACTTCAAAATAGTGTTTTGCTTTATTTTTCTTTGCAATATAATAGCTAACATAAGATGTAAACAAATCTGGACTGCTGCTATAAACAATTTTTACTTTATTCAATTTAATTTTGTTAAGAAAAAAAACAAAAAAAAGGGTAGTAGAGAATGAAGTCATTTTTAAAAACTTAGTAAATAAGTTATTTTTTTTAAAAGACAACTCTTTGACAAAGATAAAATTTACCCCATCTATAATTACTACCTTATTGTATGGATATTTTTTTGATCCAATTGCATGATAATGATTCTGAGAAGTAATAATAAAAGAATCGTAATCTTTACTTCTAAGATTTTTAGATATAATGAAGTGCCTTAAAGATCTTTCATTTAAGCCCGGAACTCCTGCAAAGTGATTGATAAATAATATTTTATTTTTTCCCATTTGCTATTCAGCTTTTGAGCTATTTAAAAGTTTTTACGTTTTTTTTCAATAGTTGGTTCAAATTCCTAGTTCTATCTGAAATTAATTTATTTAAAGTTTGTTTAACTGAGGAATGACTAGAGACCCACCAAATTGGATGAGTTAATAGCTGTATATTCTTATTTGCTATAAACTCTTCAGATTTAATTGGATCGTCATATCTAAACCTACCTCCAGAATCTGCAAAATATTTTGTTTGCTGAAAAAAAGGATCTTCATATGTGTTCATAATATGAAAATATTTATTTGGTTTTGATAGAAAATTTTTGTTTGGACGATGAATACTAATTGTATCAATACTTGTGTCAAAAATATCTTGAAATATCTTAATTTCTTTTTCAAGACTACTTTTAGGATTTTGATATATTTCAATATCAAAATGAAGAGATACTTTATGTCCAAGATCTTGTATTTTTTTCAATTTATGGCAATTTTCATCGCTTAAAAGATTGTAGAATTCTCCTCTTAAAAGAAAAAAATAAGTTGAAAAAACTCCTAGCTTCTTTTCAATCAATGCGATATCATATGCTGCATTTAAATCGAAGTCAATATCATGCCTTAATATTAATTGATTATTTTTATTAATATCAAGCTCATCAAAGAAAATAGTCTTATAACCTTGATTTATAAAAAGAGTAATGAAATCTTTGTAGCTGTAAGTAAAAGGACTAGACATCTATTTCAATATTATTATCTTTATACCAAACTTCATTATTTACGACACGATCATCTATCATTAAATCAAATTGAGGTTTTCCCATTATTAGTTCATGGTATTTTATTTTCCAACTGTTCAATTGGTTTTTAGTAAAATCTTTCCAGTCTTCTCCAGACTTATACCCTCGAGATGTGAAAAAAATTATATGATGACCTTCATCGTACAATGAATTTATTTTTTTTATGACATTCCAATATGGAGATGCATCCTTATAGTGACAATCGGTAGTACAAATAGTGCCATCGATATCAAAACAATACTTCATATTACCTCCAATTTTTTATTTTTTTCATGAGAAATACCACCCCAAAAACGTGTAAAAGAAGTATCATACTTGATACTCATATCTAATAAATCCTTACCCATAATATCCATTATACTATTATAAATAACGTTAGCATTACTTAGGGTAGAAATTATCATTGAACCTTGAACTCTAGGGTTACATTCTATTATATTGGGAATATCATTTTTCATAATGAACTGAAATCCAAAACAATATTTAAGGTTGAGGCCCTCTGCCAATTGTGTGCTAAAATCATTAATCTTATCATTTTTTACTACTTTACCGGCAAAAGTTATTCCACTCTTTATATTATTACGAACTCTTGGAATTACTGTAGTTCCATCATTATTTCTGAAAATGTCTACTGAAAATTCATCTCCATCTAGATACTCCATCACTAATAATTCAGGAAATTTATCATCTAGAATTTTTTCCAAGATGTCTAATCTTGTATAAAGACTACCAGGTTTTTGATAAAAAAACTCTTCTTTCAAAGATATGTTTTCATCTATAATTCTAACTCCTCTTGATCCGTTGGATTCAGGCGGCTTTACTACGACTCTTTTATGCGGCCACCCAAGACTTTTTGCCGCCTCTAACAAATCAGTCCAGTTTGATACTAAATAATACTCAGGATGAGGCAAAGATAGTGATTTTGCCTTTTCCATTAACTTAAATTTATTGTTAGCGTCTGAAATTGAATCACTATCAGAGATAATAATTTTTACTCCAGCATCTCTAAATATTTTTTTGTTATTACTAAGAATTTGTAACTCTAAAGTGTTTTGAGGTAAAATAACATCAATTGCATATTTTTTTACAAGAAACATCAGATCATTTAAATACTGTTCCTTATTTTTAAATGAAGATATATTTTCAAATTCATCACAAAAAAATCTTCCTACAGCATCCTTGTTAATATCTGTACCTAGTATGAAGATATTTTGATGATTTGGATTATTTTTTAAAGAGAAAACAGTGCCAGATATTCCTGGAGCACCGCATCCAGTGATAAGAACTCTAACGCTATCACTACTTGTCATTGAGCAATTTTTTTCTAATTTCTGTAGCAGAAATTTTCTTGATTTTCTCAGGTGGTGTATGCTCTAATATTCCGTAACCAACACCTCGGCCGTAATTAATAGATTCAATATCAGGAATAATAATAACCTTTACTCTGTCTGAGCTCACTAACTCTGAAAGCTGACTTTCAATATTATCTTTAACTTCAGCGGGAGTAAAAATATTAGACTCATCTGGAAGCATATCTCTAATAGCTATGCACACATTTTTACCCTCATTAAGCCGCTGGTCAATTAACCATCTGTGGCCATCGTGCCAAGGTTGCCATCTTCCTATAAATAGTGAATATTTCATAACTTAATTATCTGTGATGATACGAATAATGAAAGAAGTAATCCATGAGAAAATAAAGTAGTGGTAAGGCTAGAATTAGAAAGTGCAATGAGCGGTATGATGATTATAGCAAATATAATAAAATGATTTTCAAATTTTGTATTGCTTTCGGCGATTGATATTAGAATTTTTAATACAATAATATATAAAAATACGCTAACAATCCCAGCTTTTGTAAATGCATCAGCTAAAAATCCAGCATTCATATAACCTTCATTATATATAAAATAACTACCAATAATTTGGGGAATACTGTAAGAAAATGGATGAATTGAAAAAAACTCAAAAAATGGTAGATCTGAAAAATATGTGTAACCATTTTCATCAAAATACTCAAAATATTTATCACTGATTAAAACAGGTAGAAAAAATATCCTCCTTATAATTAGGGTATTAAAAAGTGGAAATAATAAAAAATAATCAATAAAACATGCAGCGACTATAGGCTTATATGATTGCCTAAGAATAAAATTTGGCAAGTATAGCGGGTATTTATTATTAAATAAAAAAATACCAATAATTAAAATTGGGGCTAATAAAATAGATTTAAAAGTTGTGACAAGGAAAACATATATAAAAAACAAAATTGATAAGATGCTAATAAATAGATTCTTCCTTATTAATCCATAAGCTAAGAATAATGGCAAAATTACATTTTGAAAATTTGCAAAAAAGTAGCGCAATATACCTAGGGATGACATTTTCTGAGTGAGTTCTTCTCTCCCTTGATAAAGAGATGAAGATAAGAGATCAAAATATTGAAAGTTGAGACTTAAGCCAAATACAACTATATAAATAAGGGCTGTTATGGACAATAGAATGTATACTGCGGTACTATTTAATCTAAAAGAAAGTTTATTGATTGACTTAAAATATATTCTTGAATTGAAAATAATTAAGAAAAAAAAGAAAATAACCATCCAATTAATAATGAACCATCGGTCAATTGCATTAAATGTAAATAATGTTAGGGATGGTAAGAAAGACACTACGGTAAAAAAAGACTTAAATAAGTCAGATAAAAAGTAATCTGTAATCTTAAGAAAAAAGCTATATAGGAAAATTAAGAAAATTGAAATGAAAAAGTGACTCAATTGAAAGTTTGATGTTAACCCGATATATGAAAAATCTGGAGATATAAAGAAAAAATATGAAATATTAAATACAATGAAAAGTTTGATTAAATCAAAAAAGTAGTTTTTACGAATCATTACTTTTTGAAAATATCAAGATATATCAAATATGGGATATTTATTAAAACATTAAGTAATAAAAAAATTACCAAAATAATAGAAGCTCTAGGAAAAATTGGATCTAAATCAACATAAGGGTGGTCAATTACTACTAATCCTCCGATAATACTAATTTTTTCAAGCTCAAGAACTTCAAGGTCTTGTTTGTATTTCCAATAAAGCGACGAAAGAAGATCAATATTTTGACTTTGAGTTTTGTACAAAAGTTTCAGCGATGGAGATTGTTCATAATTAGAATTCTTCGATACAAAATCTAATAAATCACTTTCTGCATTATTTAGCTCATCTTTGACAATATCAATTTTTTGATTTAAAAAAATCTCTTTCTCCAAGTTAAATGAGCCTAATATTTTAGCCCTATGCTCTGAAAGTGTATTATAAACTGAGTTAGCTAAATTGAGTGAAGCATATGGATTATTTGTAGTAACAATTATAGAATAAATACCTGTTTCAATATCTTTTTTGATCTTTGTAAATGTTTGAACAATCATCTTCGAATCATTCTCAAGCATATCAGCAAAATTATCGCCCTCGATGAAATAGTTTAAAATAACTTCTTCATTACCTTTACTGTCAACAATAATACTTTTTTGAAGCAATTTTTTTTCAAAACTTCTACTTTTTAATAACTCTTCCACAATATCAGGCATTACAAACTGCTCACTAGTTTGATTTAAACCTCCAGATTCAATTCCAAGAATTCCTATTGCAGCACCAAAACTCGAAGAAGACTGGGTCTTTTCTGGCAATACATGAAATGATGAAGAATATTGTTTTGGAATGATAAAAAATATTAAAGTAGAAGCAATCAATGAGAAAATAAGACTTTTTAGAAAAAGTACTTTTCTATTTTTAATAGAATTAAATATAATATTTAAATCAATGTTCATATTTTTTTATCTTCAAACCTTTCAATAGAAAATAACATTAAAATATCTATAATTCGACATTATATATTTTTTCCCATTTTGCAATACAAAACAATTTCCAAATCATTTTATGCTCAAAATTATCAATGTTTAATTCTTTGTAAATTTCTTTTAAAATTTTTGATTGTGATATTTGTTCATTTATATAAACAGTGTTTGAATTAATCCAAGTCTTTTGAGGTGCTTCGAATCCAACTTTATTTCTCCTCCATAAAACATTTTTTGGTAAAATTCCATTCATGGATTTTCTTAAAATATACTTTGTCCAACCCTTATTAATTTTAAATGTTGAATTAAAAGAAAGTGCTGCTTCAACAACTTTATAATCAATAAAGGGTAATCTTGTTTCTACAGAGTTGCGCATTGAATTTTTATCTTCATACTTTAGTAGCCTTGATAATTGAGTATTATATATTTCAATATATTGTAGTTTAAAAATATCTTTATAAGCATTACCATTTTTAATAATTAATTTTTTCGAAATTAAATCATAAAATTCATTTTTAATTTTCCTGTGATTATACTTTAGAATAATTAGACGAATTTTTGAAATACTAAAATATAATATATAAGCTATTATCCTTAAAAAATTCATCTTTGAATTATGAATTGAGTAGAAGAATTCTTTAAAAGAGTCAATTAAATTTAAACTTCTAAAGTAGGCAGGATAATATCTTTCATATCCCAACAATGTTTCATCACCACCCTGTCCATCCAAAAGGACCTTACACCCATTCTTTCTAGATTCTTCCATAATAAAATATTGCATAAAAATTGATGTTGAGCTGAAAGGCTCTTCTTGTGTATAAATTATTTCATCTAATTTTTCGATGAAAGAATAATTATTCATGTTCAATATTTTTAAATCAATATTAAAATTATCTGCAATTTTTCTAGCATAATTACTTTCATCACGATTTTTTTCACTGGTTTTTGCATGAAAAGCTAAAAAATTCATATTTGCATTTTTTTTATATTCTTTTGAAGATATTGCTGCAATTGCTGAACTATCTAGACCACCACTTAAGCACGTTCCAACTTCGACATCAGATCTCAATCTTAATTTTACTGCTTCTGAAAGTCTCTTATAATATTCTTCTACAGATTGATCTAACGACAATTCACTTAAATTTTCTTTTTTTTCAATATCATAATATCTGCATTCTTTAAAAGTATGAGATTCAAGACTATAAATTAAATTATGTGATTGTTTTAGTTTATAAATTCCTTCAAAAAAAGTTTCATTCGAATGTTCTTCAAAGCCTATGACTAAATAATCCATTAAAGTATTCATATTTAACTTATTTTGATTATTAAAATGGATAACTTGTTTTATTTCAGACCCAAATATAAAATTGTTATTTATAACACTGTAATAAAAGGGCTTTATACCAAATCTATCTCTGCTAGCAAAAACAATATTTTTCTTTTTGTCATGAATAGCAAAAGACCATTGTCCATTGAACTTTTCAACACATTTTTCCCCCCAATGAACATAACTCACTAAAATAACTTCAGTATCTGACTCAGAATTGAAAATATATCCAACATCTTCTAGTTCTTCTTTTAATTCTATATAATTATAAACTTCACCATTAAAAGTAATAGTATAATCATTTTTGTAAGACATCGGTTGATGGCCATTTTTAGTTAAATCAATAATAGCCAATCTTCTGTGGCCAAAACTAAGATTATTATTATGATAATATCCTTCTCCATCAGGGCCTCTATGAGCTGCTAGATTATTAATCGTAATAATATCATCTTCACTTACATTATTATTTTTTTGATTAATAATTCCTGAAATGCCACACATACTAAATCTCTCTATCAATCTGAAAAACGCTTTTAACAATTAGAATCATATATATTGAATATAAAAAGTATTCGTGAATTACATATAATTTTAAGAATAAATAAAAATCTAAATTAAGCGTAATTGTTACTAAATATAAAATTAAACTACTTGAAAAATATAATATCTTCCAAAGGGTAGCTCTTTTAACAAACTCCTTTAATGATAAAATATTACTTAAAGCTGAAACAGGAAATTGTATTAAAAAAATTAGAGATAAATATTGAGCAATTAAACCTGCCTCTATCCAAACTTTTCCAAAAATGAATTCAAACATTATTGGTGATATTATAAATAATATCATTGAAATAGGTAGTGCTATTAGAAATAGCGTTCTCGCAGTAGAAGTGAATAAAGGAATGCATTTTTTATTATTTAATCTAAGTCTGGTGATTTTTTGAAAAAATACTTGTGAAATTGCTCTACCAATTAATGCGCTTGGAATAGATATAACTCTACTTGCAAGAAAGAAATATCCATTTATTGTATCGCCTGCAATCTTTATTAAAAATAACAATGGCATTTGTAATGTTGCAATATCCAACAAACTAGCTGGATTTAGGTATAATGGATAAACTTTATATTCAATCATAAGTTCTGTAATTCTTTTTGACGATATTTCTCTAACTCTAAACGATTTTTTAAAAATATTTTTTGCTAATTTAATATTAGCAAAAATATTTGAAACTATTAATCCTGCTGACAAACCGACCATCCCAAAAGAATACAAGCCTAAAATAATTTGTGACAATGTAAGAGCAATAGATTTATAAATTTTAGCTTGTGCAATATCTGAATAGTTTTCAAACCTCGTATTTATGAAGCTTAATGTATTAAATATCCCGGTGAATAATACTGCAACGGGCAGACCAATTATCCATATGTAATATGAATTTGTAAAAAAAGTATTATCTCTATTAAAAATCCAAAAAAATAAAATACAAATAAGCAATAATACAGATCCTACTAAAGAAAGAAAAAATGAAAGTATAGTTAAATTGATTGCATCAGAGTCTTTGCGAGGTATTAAAGTTGAAATATCATATTTACCTGCAACAGATACTCCGAAAATTGACGTTAAAGCAAAAAAAATGGCGAATAAACCGAAATCGGCCGGAGTAAAAATTCTTGCTAAGACTGGACTAAAAGCTAAGGTAATTAATTGTGATATTAGTGAACCAATAGTTAACGTAGATACTGCTTTAATAAAAGAGTTTTGTAAGCTTTTAAACATCTTTTATTGATAAAAGCATGTTAAGTGACTTAAACCTTATTAAGACTAGATATGATCATAGAAATACATTCTTTTTTACTATACTTTCCAGTATCTAACTCAAAATAATTTGTAGATGGAGGCTCATAATCCTCTGCAAAGAAATGCTCCCTTCCTCTGATATCTTTAGTATGTAAAAATATTTCAAATACAGGAGTACCACTTTTAAAACTTTCTCTAAGTTCTTTATAAGGTGCAACCAAAGCTACTATTGTTATAAAGTTTTTATTGAAAAGAAATTTTGCAATTTTCTGTGCTGTCTTAATATTATTTTCTCTTCCTTTTCTTGAATAGTCTTTGTTGACAGTAATATCTCTTAAATCATCTCCATCTACTATCATTACAGGTTTGTTTGGATTAGATTGTTCTATTTTATCTTTTAGGTCGTTTGCTAGAGTAGTTTTACCGCTTCCAGGTTGTCCTGTTAGCCAAATGATTTTATTGATCATCTTTTTTTTCCTTTGATACCGCTCTACCCTTTAACTGCTCCCAGTCTTTTGATGGCCTTACAATTAAGTTAGTTTTCCATGCACCTTTTAATGTGTTCATATCTAAATCAAGCGACTCACCAAATGAAATCATAGCTTGAATATCTTTAGGAAAACAGCTTCCACCAAATCCCAACTTACCATCTGGGCCAGGTACTGCAAGATGAGAATGTCCAACTCTTCCATCAAGCACAAAACCTTCCATTGCAGTTTCCCAATCTACGTTAGTTTTATTAGCTACAAGCTTCATTTCGTTTAAGAAAGATACCTTAGTTGCAAAAAAAAGATTATTCATATACTTAATTAACTCGGCTGTTTGATAATTTGTTTGTATAACAGGAGTATGTTTTCCAAATCTATGTTGATATAATTCTTTTACTTTTAAAGTAAATGACTCTTCTCCTCCTAAAATAATACGCGACTGATTAATAAAGTCAAATAAGGCTGATCTTTCTGTCAAAAACTCTGGATTAAAAACAATTCTAAGATTTGGGAATTTTTTTTGTAGCTTTTTAGATGTTCCTGGTACAACGGTAGATCGTAGTAAAATAATATTTGAATCATTTTTATTGATACTGTCAATTTCATGCAAAATGCTGTTTACAATTGTTAAGTCTATTTTTCCGGTTTCATATGCAGGGGTTGGGACTGATAAAAAAATGAAGTCTGAATTATTAATTGTGTCATCTAAGCTATTAATGGATTTTGAACGATCGATGTCATATATCCTTATTTCTGTTGAGTATCCAGTTTGATCGGAGAATCCGTGTGCTACAGCACTACCAACAAACCCTCTTCCAATGATTCCTATTCTATTTTCCATTTCGTAATCCTTAAGTTTGATATATTATAATTCTGATTTTATTAAGTCTGTAATTTTTGCTAAGTCACTATCTAATAAGTAGGGATGCATTGGCAAGCTTAAAATAGTATTTGATAAATCTTCTGAACAAGGAAAATCTCCATTTTGATAATTTAAATATTTGTATCCAGTTTGAAGGTGTCCTGATATTCCATAATAAACCACAGAAGGAATTTTCTTTTCAGATAATTTCTTTTGTATTGAATCGCGAGTTTTTTTATCCTCAAACACTATAGAAAACTGAGCATAAACAGATTCATATCCTTCGGGTATATGCTGAAATTTTAACGGTAATCCCTTTAGTAACGATCTATATTTTTCTGCGATAACATTTCTTTGAACAATTTCTTTAGGGAAAATACCTATTTTTTCGAGTAATATTCCTGCCTGAAGAGTATCTAACCTTGAATTCATACCAATTCTAATATTGTCATATTTATCAACACCTTTACCATGAACTCTCAATGATTCTAGCTTATTTTTAATATCTTCAGAATTTGTAAATAACGCACCTCCATCTCCATAACAACCTAACGGCTTTGCAGGAAAAAAGGATGTTGTTGTAATATCTCCAAATGTACCAACTTTTTGATGATTTTTAGAAGCACCAAAAGACTGAGCTGAATCTGCAATGACTTTTATATTATACTTCTTAGCTATATCATTAATCATTCTATACCTCGCAGAGAGCCCAAAAAGGTCTACTGGCATAATAGCTTTTATCTTTGTATCTGACTTTTTAATTGCATCCTCTATTAGATCTGGATTCATATTAAAAGTAGAATCATATACATCTACCAATACTGGGGTAGCCCCTACTGCAGCGATTGCTTCTAATGTGGCTATATATGTGAATGGAACAGTTATGACTCCATCTCCAGGACCAATATCTAATGCCATTAGCGCCAGCATTAATGCATCCGTTCCATTTGCACATGTAATAGAGTATTTAGATTTAGAGAATAATGATAATTCTGACTCAAGAGATTTTACTTCTTCTCCAAGAATATAACGCCCTTCATCTAAAATTTTTTTTATTCTAGAATCTAGTCCAAGTCTTATTTTTTCTTGTTGTCTTTTTAAATCTATGAATTCCATAATGTGAATATAATTATATTAATGGTAATTACTAAATCGTTAATTATATTTCTAGTAGTTTATTGCAGGGGCCCATAGCTCAATTGGTTAGAGCAACGGACTCATAATCCGCAGGTTCGGGGTTCA
>Ga0055584_100004079_pt1 | contig 14312 bp, 11 predicted proteins | sample OSDHelmetaG_FD_58716 | JGI IMG/M metagenome (GOLD analysis project Ga0055584, IMG submission 58716) | Pelagic marine sediment microbial communities from the LTER site Helgoland, North Sea, for post-phytoplankton bloom and carbon turnover... | ecosystem: Environmental > Aquatic > Marine >... | reverse complement strand
GGACTGCTCCAGCCCGGCATCTCCAGGTTGGCGTCATAGTCTTCGCCCTCATAGATATCGGAGAAGCGAATTGGACCGTTGGTTGTTCCCTGCCAGCTGGCATCTGACCGAACCGTCACTCGTTCCCCGTTTCGATATGTGATTTCCAGTTGACTCAACACCTGTGGCACTGGCTTGGGGCCAACAAAACTCCGTCGGTAAGCAATACGCCCGGAATACCAGCCTTCGGTCAAAGCGATTCCGATCGAATTGTCGCCTGCTGCAAGATGTTCGGTCACGTCGTACGTGAGGGTTTCAATTCGCTTGTCGTAGTCGGTCCACCCGGGCGTCATCACGTCCTCACCGACGCGCTGTCCATTTATCTCCGCTTCAAAGATACCTCTCGCCGTGATGTACAGGCGCGCACTTTCTATGGGTTTGCTCAGCTCAAAATCTTTTCGAAAATACTGCGGCCTGTGAAAGTGATAGCCGTTCTCCGAGATACTCTGTGTTTCGGATTCCGGCAGACTAATCCATTTCGCCTGCCAGTCGGTGTTGTCCAACAGACCCAGTTCCAGGTCTGACACGGAACTCCATTGCGACGCGTTCTCGTTCTGGTCCCAGAACATCACCTGCCAATAGATTCTCTGCCTCGAATTGAGGGCAGGTCCCTCGTAGCTCACCCAGGCCGATTGATCGGATTGGACCTGCTGCGAATCCCAGAGATCAGCGTTGAGGGGTAGCTTGTCCGGACTGCTTGCGACAACTACTCGATAGGCCGCTTGCGACTTGCTGTCGTCAGTGACCGGTAGCTTCCATGAGAAGACGGGGCTTGGATCGTAAAATCCGATGGGATTTGTGAACCCCTCGCTTACCACCAAATCGAATGGCGGATCTATTTTCGACCTTTCAGCACTGCACGAACCGAGCGCCAGAATAAGAAAAGCTATCCCAAGAGAGCGCATGGGTTGCTTCATTCCTGCATTCCAATGAAACGTGCAAACTGTGCCTGGATTTCAACGACCGTGAGGGCGCGGTCGAAGCACATCAGGTCGTCAAAACGCCCATTGAAAGCATTGCGTTCCATCGTGTTCTGGGGAAAGCTCCCGCCGACCTTGATGCCCGCAGGATCGCTGGCAGACGTCGTATCGGGTTCAGGCTCCCCGAGCACCTGCCATCGATCTTCGGCCGATGTGTAAGAGGCCGGCAATGGCTCGCCGTTTCGATAAAGTGCCATCGTGCCAGCGTCGAAATTGAAGGTCGCCGCGAGGTGCGTCCAAGTGCTGGCTGGCAGCAACGCCTCCCAATCGTTGTCCGCGGCCAGTATGAGCGAGTTACCGGCGTCGTCTCGCCGCGCCAGCGCAACCAGGCGCAGGTTGTCGGAGACCTTGATGATTTCAATGAGCGCCCGGACGGCGTGACCTTCGGATGATCCGGAAAGTACACCAAACAGCCCCACCGCGTTGTAGGTGTCAGCCGGCTCCGGCGTCGTGGAATTGAGGCTCGGATTTGCGCCTGTGGGTTTGACCCACGCCATCAGCGTGATGCCGCCCACCGCGTTGAACGCATTCAGCGTCGGGACCCCACTGGCATCAAACAAGCCAGCTTTCCAGTCATCATTGCCGTCAAGGGTCGGGTTCACCTGTTGCGTCTGCAATGACTGATTCGCTGTTGGGTATGCGGCATCCTCAACCCGCATGGATGCGCCGCCGTTGACGAGATACAGCTCGGTCCCGGACAGACCGAGATCTGCCTCCCTGCCGATATCACCCTCGACGGGGTGATCGAAGTTGTAATGGCAAATCAGATTATTCACCAGCGACGGTGACACCGCGTCGGGTGCTGCATGAGCGAGCCCACCAAGATAAGCGAGTGCGCTGAACATTGTCAGCACCGCCGTTCTCATCCTCATTCTCACGTCGTTGAATCTAGTACGACGTGTAGAGCGCCTCTTGCGCGAGCTTCAGCGCAGTCACGGCGTCGTGGTTCTTCTGTGCGGCCTTCATGGCATCGAAGTCGAGTTTATCCAATGCTCTTTCAACCTGCTTCAGGAAATCGATGGCACCGTTGGCAACCGCAACGCAGTCCTCGCGGAACGGGAACTGGTCAAGTTGCCACACGCCCTCCCAATTATTCTTTCTTAATGTGTAGAAGAACTCGAAAAGCTCGATCGGATGCACGGAACCCGCCATAAGGTCGTCGTCCCAGCTGCGGAAGTTGTCATTGACGTCCATGCCGAACAGTCGGCCATAGTCGATCGCCAATTGAGCGGCGTCGGCCGGCGATTCACCACCGTACAATGAATGGCCGAAGTCGAGGAGGATGCCGACATTCGGCAAGCCAATTTTCTCTATGCCGAGCAAGGTTCTCGCAACGCTGTCATAGCTCATGTGTACGCGTGGTTCACGGGGCTTGTATTCGATAACAAACTTCAGATCGGAATTTTCGCTCGCGAGTTCGCCCACGCCGTCCATGCTGGCATTCCATAGTTCCTGATGGTCGACCTGGAACGGGTAGTCCCAGCCGTCCTGGCCAGGCCATAGCTTGACGTAGCTCGCGCCGAAGCGCCGGACTACGTTGGCTGCGTCATTGATCATTTCATTGGCGAGTCGGCGGACTCCAGGATCGGGGTTAGTGAAGGCCCCCTTTGCAAACTGCTGCGTGTAGATTTCCGGTGTGATGCCGATGACAGACAGCTTGTTGCGCTTCAGGGCCGCTTCTACGTCGTCGAGAGACACGGTCTTGTCGGCAAACGGATAGTTGATGTCGACAACGGACAGATCATCGACCTGCCCGGCAAGGTCAATCATTTCGATCAATCCCTTTGGAGGGCCATAACCGTCGGTGGCGTACCGATCGACATACGTTGCAAAGTGCCAGATGCCAGCGCCGAATTTCTGTTTTCCACTCACGATTGATTTCTCCTCGACAATCTACGTTCTTGCGCAGCTGCTACGCGATCACAACCTCCACGCCAGCCGCTTCCATAGCTTTCCTGTGCTCATCGCTGATGCCGTCATCGGTCACGAGCACATCCAACTGCTCAATGCCGCCCAGTACGCAAAAGGAGCGCTGGCCGATCTTGCTCGAGTCCGCGACCAGGTAGATATTCTGCGCCGAGCCGATCATGGCTCGTTTTACGGCAATGTCAGACAGGGACGGGTAGGTCAGGCCACCTTCGATATCGACGGCGGCCGTGGCCAGGAACAATTTCTGTGCGTACAGACCTTCAAAGTAGTCTGCGGAGCGCTCGCCGCTTAACGATAGCGTTGGCGCTTTGAAGTGTCCGCCAGTCATATGGACATCAAAACCCGGTTCCCCGCCAAGCATCAGGGCAATGTTCAGTGCGTTGGTGATCACGGTAACGTCGTGCCGACCCAGCAAATGAGTGGCAACCTCCGTCGTCGTCGACCCGGAATCAAGAATGATGGTCTCGCCATCATCAACCAGGTTGGCCGCGGCGCGTCCGATCCGCTGCTTCGCATCCCTGTTTTCCTGGTGCTCCAGCGCCATGGCCCGGACCTGGTCCGGGACCGACTTCAAATAGGCGCCACCATGTTCTCGAATGATCCGGCCTTCGATCTCGAGCTTCTCGAGATCCTGCCGCACCGTGACTTCAGACACACCGAAGGCTTGCGCGAGGACGCTGACGCGTGCGCTGCCTTCCTCGCGAAGCCATTCCAGTATTCGGCTGCGGCGTGTCTCACCGAGCAGTCTGCTGCCTCTACTTTTGTTCGCCGTCGTCATGTGGTGTCGGAAGCATAAAACAAAAAAAATCGAAAGTCGATTACTTGCGAAAAGATCCAATTTGAGTTAATAAACGCAATTGGATGAAACATACGAACATGCCTGACGACCAACAACTCGCCCGCAAATCGTTGCAATATCGCCGTGACACTCTGCGCTGGATCAAGAATGCCGGCGCAGGGCACACCGGGGGCAGCCTTTCGTGTATCGATATTTTGAACGTCTTGTACAACCGCATTTTGAACGTCACGCCAGAGACCTTCTCCTCACCAGTTCGAGATCGCTATATACAGAGCAAGGGCCACTCGGTGGAGGCGCTGTTCGTCGTACTCGCGGATATGGGTTTCTTTCCCGCGTCGGAACTCGAAACCCTCTGCGGCTACAACTCTCATTTTGTCGGACACCCGACCCGCAAGGTGGCAGGCGTCGAGCAGAATACCGGTGCGCTGGGTCATGGCCTGCCGATCTGCACAGGCATGGCCCTCGGGGGAAAGATGGATGCGGCCGGTTTCAGGGTCTTTACGTTGCTTGGCGACGGCGAGCTTGCCGAAGGTTCAAATTGGGAAGCTGCGATGGCGGCAGCACATTACAAGTTGGACAACCTCACCGCGATCGTCGACTGCAATACGCTGCAGATAACGGGCCGCACAAGCGACGTGATGAACAACGAACCGCTTGCTGATAAATTTGCGGCGTTCGGCTGGGCGGTGCGCACTGTTGACGGGCATGACATCAGCGAGCTGACAGAGGCGCTCAGCGCCCCGCTCGAAGCAGACAAGCCCAGCGCAATTATCGCGCGAACCACGAAAGGCAAAGGTGTCAGCTTCATGGAAGACGTCGGCAAATGGCATCACGGTGTTCCAAGCGATGGCGAATACGAACTCGCCCTGTCAGAACTGGACGCGGCGCTTGCCGAAATTCCGGAGGAATCGGCATGAGCGCACCGGCACCGTCCATGTATTCCGCCGCAGCAAAAGAGGTGGCCACGCGCCTTGGGCTGACGCTCGGTCGAGCCAATCTCGAAGTGTTCGCCGACGCATTGCTGGAGCTTGCGACCGCGGATCGCAATGTCGTAGCCGTCACCAGCGATTCGCGCGGTTCGGGAAAGCTCGGTCCTTACGGCCAGTCCGTGCCAGAGCAAATAGTCGAAGTCGGGATCGCGGAACAGAATCTGGTAGGCGTTGCCGCCGGCCTGGCCTCGGTCGGCAAGACGGTCTTTGCCGTCTCTCCGGCATGCTTCCTGACCGCTCGATCGTTTGAGCAGATCAAGAACGATGTCGCATATTCGGATAACCCCGTCACGCTCGTGGGTATCAGTGCCGGCGTCAGCTACGGTGCACTGGGCTCGACACACCATTCATTGCACGATTTCGCAGCGCTCCGTGCTGTGAATAACCTCACGATCGTCGCGCCGGCCAACAATTTCGAGGCTCGCGAAGCGGTCATGGCAGCTGCGTCGCACAAGTCCCCGTTATACCTGCGTTTCGGAAAGGCACCCCTGTACTCTCTGCCTGAAGATGGCACCTATACACCGGGTGCCGCCAGACTCATCCGCCCCGGTAATGACGCCGCGTTTATTGCTTCCGGTGAAACGGTCATTCACGCACTGCTTGCGGCTGCGCACCTCGAAGAAACGGACGGGCTACAGATTCGCGTCCTGAGTATGCCAACGATCAAGCCACTGGATTCAAGCGCTGTACTTGCGGCAGCTGCGGAGTGCCGTGCGATAGTGACGGTTGAGGAGCACATGGTTAATGGCGGGCTCGGCGAGGCATGTGCGGCAGCGCTCGCGCAATCCGGTCTGGCGCCTCGTTTCAAGATCACCGGCATTCCTGACGAATACACCGTGACAGGTAGCCAGGCCGACATTTTTCGCCACTACGGGCTCTCGATGGAAGGCTTGTCGGAGACTGTGCGCTCACTGTTGAGCACCTGATCCTCATGACGACCGTACTCGCAATCGATCAAAGCACCTCTGCCACGAAGGCCTTGTTGTTCGACGAGAAGGGCAATCGACTGGATCGAGAATCCAGAGAGCATGAGCAGCACTATCCGCAGCCCGGCTGGGTCGAGCACGACGCGGAGGAGATCTGGCAGAACCTCCTCGACGTAGTCAAAACGCTGCTCAGACGGAATCCCGAGCGCGCCGGGCAACTCGCCAGCATCAGCCTGACCAATCAACGCGAAACGATTGTTATTTTCGATCGCGCCAGTGGGGAGCCGCTGTTTCCGGCAATTGTATGGCAGTGCCGTCGCAGCGCAGAAATCTGCGACGCGCATACACAAGCTGGAAACGGTCCGTTAATACACGAGCGCACCGGTCTGCTCCTCGATGCCTATTTTTCCGGCTCGAAGCTGCAATGGATGATCCAGAACCATTCCGGACTGAAGGAAAAACTCTGCAGCGGCGAAGCGCTGATCGGGACGATAGATACCTACCTCATATATCGGCTCACCAAGGGCAGAGTATTTGCTACAGATTCAACCAATGCGAGTCGCACGCTGCTCTACGACATCGGTGCTCTGCGATGGGACAAGGACCTCTGCGAATTGTTTGAGGTTCCGATGGAGGCTTTAGCAGAGGTGCGCGAAAGCGCAGCTCACTTCGGTGAAAGTGATCTCGGAGGAGAGCTACTCGCGCCGGTCCCTATCGTTGGAGTTATGGGCGATTCCCAGGCCGCGCTATTCGCGCAACGATGCTTTGAACCCGGCACCGCGAAGGTCACGTTCGGAACCGGCTCGTCAGTCATGCTCAATATAGGCGGCGAGCTCAAACTCTCAGCGGCAGGTGTTGTAACCGCGCTGGCCTGGGTTCGGAATGGAAAACCGACATACGCTTTCGAAGGCATCATCATAAATTCCGCCGCAACCCTGAAATGGTTGCAGAATCAGATAGGGCTCTTTCAAGACGTCGAGGAACTCGACGCACTCGCGCGGGACGTGGAGAACTCGGGCGGCGTCTACCTGGTCCCCGCCTTCTCAGGGCTCGGACTACCTCACTGGTCACCCAGCGCCAGGGCAGCGATTGTCGGCCTTTCGGATCACAGCGACCGTCGCCACATTGCGCGAGCCGCAGTTGAGTCCATTGCTTACCAATTGCGGGATGCGCTGGACGCAATGCAGTCCGAAAGCGGTGTCTCGTCAAACCTCGTCAAGGCGGACGGCGGCCCGACCGCAAACGAACTTCTAATGCAATTCACGGCTGACATGACGGGCACTGAGCTCGAGGTGCCCGATGTTCCAGACTGCTCACCGCTGGGTGCAGTGTTAATGGGTTTGCTTGGGCTCGGCTTCTACCCGTCGCTTGAGTCCATCTCGAATCTGGCACTCGATGGTCGCAACTTCCGGCCTTCCATGTCATCCGCCAAGGTCGACATTCATCACAATGGCTGGCAAACGGCCGTTCGACAAGTGCTCGCCGGCGTCACCGAAGAAAACTCTCAGGAGAACGATCAATGAACCATCCCAGACTCCGCCCTCTTGTGTTGGCTTTTCTCTTGTTCAGCACGATCGTCATGTCCGGCTGCGCGCGTGATGAAACCGATTCCGCAAGCGATGCAGGTGTGGCACCCGAGCCTGCTGACAAGCGCATGGCTGTGGTGGTATCGACGCTGAACAACCCGTGGTTCGTCGTTCTCGCGGAGACCGCTCGCGATCATGCGCAAGGACTGGGTTACGAAGCAATAATATTCGATTCACAGAACGATCCGGCGAAGGAGGCAGCTCATTTCGAAAACATCATAGCCTCGGGGTACCAGGCGATATTGTTCAATCCGACCGACGCGGACGGATCCGTCGCCAACGTGCGTCGAGCCAAAGCCGCGGATATTCCTGTCTTCTGTATGGACCGCGAAATCAATGCAACCGACGCTGCTGTCTCGCAGATAATCTCGGACAACTATTCGGGCGCCGTGGCAGTAGGCCAGGAATTTGTGAAACAGGTTGGGCAAAAGGGCAAGTACGCAGAATTGCTCGGTCTCGTCGGTGATAACAACACCTGGAATCGCTCGAAAGGATTCCATAGCGTTGTCGATCGCTTTCCCGAATTGGAAATGGTCTCGCAGCTGAGCGCTGAATTCGACCGTGCTAAAGCGCTGGACGTTCTGGAGGCGGTGCTGCAGTCAAATCCGGACATAGACGCCGTATTTGCTGGCAACGACGCCATGGCGATGGGCGCATACCAGGCGCTGGTTGCTGCCGGCAAGGCTGATCACGTCAAGGTATTCGGGTTTGACGGCGCGGACGATGTCATAAGACTGATCGCCGAGGAAAAGATTGCTGCGACCGGCATGCAGTTTCCCAAAGTTATGGCACAAACCGCCGCGGAGAGCGCCGATCAATATATCAATGGCAAACGGGATTTCCCTCAGAAAACACCGGTCGCCGTTGAACTCGTAACGATAGAGAACGTTTCGGACTTTGGTGACTACGGTCGGCAACAGGATTGAATATTGACCGCCGAGACGACAACGCAGAGGGCTCGGGCGACTCGGTGGATCACTGCAGTAGCCAGTCTTGCCGTCGTCATCTATTTTGTGCCGCTGTTTCATGTGGTGTCACTTACGGGAGCGCAGGAGAAAGCTGAGGCGGCGCTTTTCAATGCCGCGGAATACGTTGAGTCATTCTGGAGCGGCCCACTTCTCGCGGCGACGTCCAATGCGGTGGATGCGTCAGAATTACTCGATGCATTTGAGCAAGACTTCGAAGCGACCGCCGAACGCTTCGGCCACCGGCTCGGGCTCAGCGGTCACTCTTCCTACCTGGTATCGGGAGAGGGACAGATAATTGCCGTCGAGGAGACAGCGGTCACAATCGCCCTGCGTGAAGGCGGCCCGGTCGAGGTCATCATCGAAATTGGTCCCGTCTTCGGTAACGCGATTCGAGACGGCTCCGGGTTGCTCAATGTCAGCGACTTCGAGAATGCGCAGGACTTCAACGCACTTTCTGCTGAGCTGAATATTCTGGTTGAGGAGCAGGTGCTGCCGTCGCTGGTAGCTGGCGCGACGGTCGGTGACAAGCTCCGTTTCGTTGGTGGTGTAGAGGTTGGCGATTCGGGTGGCGCCCCGGCTGCATTGACTCTCGTGCCCGTGGTCGTTGAATTCCCGTGACAGACTATAGCGACATCGTTCTCGAGGCCGAGGGGATCTCGAAGTCCTTTCCTGGCGTAAAAGCGCTCGATGGCGTCAGCATTACTCTAAGAAGCGGGCATTTGACCGCGTTGCTCGGTGAGAACGGGGCTGGCAAGTCGACACTCATGAATATTATCGCCGGCGTTTTCTCACAGGACGAAGGTGAGGTTCGACTTGAAGGTGATGTAGTGAACTTCTCGAACACACGAGAGGCTCATGACGCGGGCATCGCGATGATTTATCAAGAGCTGAATCTCGTCTCGAATATGACTGTCGCTGAGAATATATTTCTCGGCCGTGAGCCGCTGAACAAGTTCGGCCTGGTTGACACTGCGAGAATGAATCGCGACACGCTTGCTATTCTCAAGGAACTCGACCTCGACGTTTCACCAGGGACATCCCTCGGCCGCTTGCGCGTGGGTCAGCAACAGGTCGTGGAAATCGCCAAGGCGATCTCGGCCAATGCTCGTGTACTGATCATGGACGAACCCACTTCAGCTATCACCGAGCACGAGATCGACGTCCTTTTCGGCATCGTCGAAAAGCTTAAGCAGCAAGGGGTGGCGATCGCGTATATCACGCATAAGCTCGAGGAGCTGACCCGCATCGGTGACGACGCCGTCGTTATGCGTGATGGCAAACTGATCGGTGCCGGTCCACTGAAGGATCTTAGTCGTGACCAAATCGTACAGATGATGGTCGGGCGCGAAATGGAGGAGAGGGCGGATCGCTCAACAGCTGAGGTGGGGCCGGAGGCTTTGCGCGTCGAGAATCTATCCCTGGCGCATCCCGATCGTCCGGGTGACTTTCTTCTCCGGGACGTAAGTCTTAGCGCCCATCGCGGCGAAGTGCTGGGCATCTTTGGTTTGATGGGGGCCGGAAGAACCGAGTTGCTGGAGACGATGTTCGGGCTCCATCCCGATAGCTCTTCGAGTTCATTTTTCATTAAAGGCGAGCCGGCAACGATTTCGTCTCCGCGTGCGGCTATTGCACACGGACTGGCTCTGGCTCCAGAGGATCGCAAGAGTGAAGGACTTGTGTTGGGCATGTCCGTCGCCGAGAACACCAGCCTGGCCTGTCTGCCGCGTTTCGAGCGCGGCGGCTTCATCGACGAGAGCGCTGAACGAAAAATGGTCGAAGAATCCGTTGCACGGTTTCGCGTCAAGACTCCATCAATAGATCAGACTATTCGCAATCTAAGCGGCGGTAATCAGCAGAAGGTTATTTTAGGCAAGTGGCTGGCAACAGAACCGATGGTTCTGTTGCTTGACGAGCCCACTCGCGGGATCGATGTCAATGCAAAAGAAGAAATCTACACGCTCATACATGAGCTGAGCGCAGCCGGGCTGGCCGTGATTGTCGTTTCATCCGAACTGCCGGAAATTCTTTCCCTCGCCGACCGGATGATTGTGATGTGTGAAGGTCGGAAAACTGCGGAGTTCGATTGTGCGGATGCCAACGAGGATTCCATGATGAAGGCGGCACTGCCCATGGCCGCGGCAATTTAATGAGCACAGACTTATGAGCAAGAACCAGACATCCGCTAAAGATCTGCTAGCAAAATCTCAGTCGTTGATCGCGCTTTTGCTGATGGTCATCGCGATGTCAGTATTGTCAGATTCCTTTCTCACGCCGGAAAACGGCTGGAATATTCTGCGACAGATATCGGTCAATCTCTGTCTTTCGATCGGCATGACCTTGATCATTCTTTCAGGTGGCATAGACCTCTCCGTCGGAGCGATCCTGGCGTTCGCCGGTGCAGTAGCCGCTGGCGTTCTTAAGAACGGCATCGAAATCCCCATGTTCGATGTTCTCTTGCAGTTCACACTCGCTGGCGCCATCGTCAGCGGCATCGGAGTGGGTCTGGCGCTCGGCTGGTTTAACGGCTTCGTCATAACGCGATTCAAGTTGCCGCCATTCGTCGCGACGCTCGGAATGTTCAGCATCGCTCGCGGGCTGACAATGCTTTGGACGGGCGGGTTTCCCGTCACGGGCCTGGGCGAGGATTTCGCGTATATCGGTACCGGAGTTTTTCTGGGCGTGCCAATGCCCGTCTGGATAACCGCGACATTCGTAGCAGCGTTTGTAGTTCTTACGAAGAAGACCAGGTTTGGACGTCACCTATATGCCGTCGGTGGCAATGAACGCGCTGCTCTTCTGACTGGCCTGCGTGTGAAGAAAATCAAGATCTGGGTCTACACCCTGGGGGGTGGCCTCGCCGGTATCGCAGCACTCCTGCACACCGCGCGACTCGATTCCGCGCAACCGAATGCCGGTCTGGGCTACGAACTCGACTCTATTGCCGCCGTTGTCATCGGAGGCACATCTCTCTCCGGCGGGCGCGGCTCGGTTATGGGGACAGTGCTCGGCTGCCTGATTATTGGCGTGCTAAACAACGGACTGGCCTTGCTAAGTGTCTCGCCGTTCTGGCAGCAGGTCGTGAAGGGCTTGGTCATTCTGGTGGCGGTCGCTATCGATAAAGCGAAGGATCGAGATGATTAGTTCCAAAAAAACGTATCGCAGACTCCTGGTGTTGATCATTGGCATGCTCGTCGCATTGCCATCGTTCTCGGCGGACCCGCCGCGACATCGTGTGATTGTATCGACCGATATCGGTGGCAGCGATCCGGATGATTTTCAGTCAATGGTGCACCTGCTGCTGTACGCAGACGAACTCGATATTGAAGGGCTGATTTCGTCGCCGTGGGGCGAGGGCAGAAAACAAGACATTCTCGATGTCATCGATTTGTACGAGCAGGACTTTGCCAATTTGCAGCAACACTCTGATACGTATCCCACGCCAGAGACATTGCGCGCTGTCACCAAGCAGGGCGGAATCAATGTTGCATCAAACGAAGGCTTTGGGCAGTCGACCGAAGGCTCGGAGTGGTTGGTGAACGCGGCTCGACATGATGATCCCCGTCCGCTGCATGTCTTGGTTTGGGGGAATATCGAGGATCTTGCTCAGGCACTGCATGATGCACCCGACATATTGCCCAAGCTTCGTGTCTACTACATTGGTGGGCCAAACAAAAAGTGGGGCCCGGACGCATATCACTATATCGCGGAGCACTATCCGAACCTCTGGATAATCGAATCGAATGCGACCTATCGTGGCTGGTTCGTTGGCGGGAATCAGGGCGGTACGTGGGGAAACAAGAGTTTCGTTAGCGAACACATCGCCGGTAATGGTGCGCTCGGTAGTTTCTTCGCAACGCAGCTCGGCGGCACGATCAAAATGGGTGACACACCGTCCGTCGCCTGGTTACTCAATGGCAATCCTGAACACCCATCTGAACCTGGATGGGGTGGAGAGTATGTGCGTGCGTGGACTCGCCCCCACAAAATATTCAATCGCATGACGACCGCAGCTGATGAAATTGAGGAGTTCGGCATTTTCGAGCTTGTCTTGCCGCTTGGCACGCAGGCGCCGGATGAGGTCGAGGCGCAGATGGACATAGAGAATCAGGCATTGCGAGGATTCGTTGAGAACGGCCAGGTTCATTTTCGTTTCACCCCCAAGGGCGCAAGAAAATTCAGCTACTCGATTCGCAGTAATGTTGCATCGCTCAATGGCAGGGCAGGTGAACTCACTGCAACGCCCACGCCCGCAGACGCAGCAGGTACGCCGGATCAGCGCAGGCCGAACTGGTGGACGGATAACCCGGCGCCTGAGTTGTCGGATGAAGGGCATATTGGTGCGAAGACCGTCAGCCGCTGGCGGGAAGATTACCTTCGCGATTTCGCTGATCGAATGACTCGTGTCCTGGAGCCTCTGGACAAGCTGGTTTGGGGCTCTTCGATGCTCGAGCGAGACGCGCAATGGTATGCCTCTGCTGCTGCGCGTGCTGCGGCGGACAGCATACTGCTGTATCAATCCAGCGTTGGCGCATGGCCCAAGAACGTCAACTTGCTGCAATCAATTTCTGACGAAGAGATGGCAGAGCTTCAGAGTGGAGGCAGGGCAAACACGATTGACAACGATGCCACCACGCTGCCTATGCGTTTTTTGGCTCAAGTGGCACAGGCAACCGGAGACGAGAGTTACGAGAACTCCTTTATCCGCGGTCTCGATTACCTGTTTACTGCGCAGTATGAGAATGGGGGTTGGCCGCAGTTCTTTCCGCTACGACCTGACAGCTATTACTCCCACGTAACATTCAATGACAACGCGATGATGAACGTCATGTTCCTGCTTCGCGATATCGCCGACGGCAAAGATCCATACGGATTCGTCGATGACAATCGTGTTGCTCGTGCGGCGGCGGCGGTATCTCGCGGCATTGATCTCATTCTAAAAACCCAGATTGAACAAGACGGCAAGAAGACCGCGTGGTGCGCTCAGTACGACGAAGTGACGTTAGAGCCTGCGTGGGCGCGGGCCTATGAGCCACCCTCCTTGTCCGGTAATGAAAGCGTAGCGATCCTGCAATTTCTAATGGAGATCGAACATCCGACACCCGAGCAGGTTGCCGCCATCGAAGGGGCTATAGCGTGGTTCAAGAAAGTAGCGATCTACGGCTTCCGCTACGAACGCAGTGTCGATGCAAACGGTGTTAGCGACGCTGCAATTGCGGCTGACCCGGACGCCGGACCGCTGTGGGCTCGGTTCTATGAACTTGGTACGAACCGCCCGTTGTTTCTCGGTCGAGACAGCGTGTTTCGTTACTCGCTGGACAAAATCGAGCAGGAACGCCGCGGGGGTTACGGCTATTACGGCACCTGGGCTGCCTCACTGCTCGCCGGCGTGGCCGATGCCAGGACGATCAGAATAATGCCGCTTGGCGATTCGATCACCTACGACAACAGGAGAAAGGACATGCGGCCTACGGGTGTACGAATTGCTTACCGACGCACGTTGCATGACCTGTTGAAATCGGCGGGCTACTCGTTCGACTTTGTTGGCAGCGAAAACTCAGGTGACCGATACCTGGGGGCTGAGATGGACGACAACGCCGGCTTTCCCGGTATTACTGATGACCAGCTTGCAGTTTTGATAAGTACGGGATTCGCAGGACACAAATCGATTCAGGTTACTCCAGGGCCCTATCTGGACACGTATCCGGCGGACATTATTTTGCTGCATATCGGCACAAACAAAGTAGAGGCCAGTCCTGACGACGTCGACGACATTCTGGACAACATCCGCGAATCTGATCCGGATGTGCACATCATCATTGCTCGTATCGTTAATCGCTACCCGTACGACGAGGTCACAACGACGTTTAACGACAACGTCGAGGTAATGGTAAAAGCCAGGGCCGATAGCCGCATCACGATGGTTGATATGGAGAATGGCGCCGGCATCGATTACTACACAGACATGGACGACAATCTCCACCCGAATCATCTTGGCTACGACAAAATGGCGGCCGTGTGGTTTGCGGCCCTGGAAGATTTGCTTTCGACACAGGAATTCAGCCGGTGAAATACTCGATCGTCCTGGTTCTGTTAGCG
>Ga0055584_100004078_pt1 | contig 14313 bp, 10 predicted proteins | sample OSDHelmetaG_FD_58716 | JGI IMG/M metagenome (GOLD analysis project Ga0055584, IMG submission 58716) | Pelagic marine sediment microbial communities from the LTER site Helgoland, North Sea, for post-phytoplankton bloom and carbon turnover... | ecosystem: Environmental > Aquatic > Marine >... | reverse complement strand
CGCCGGTGGCGATGGCCACTGCGGGAAGCATGCGGACCAGCAGGGTCCAGAGGGTGTCGGCGTTGGGGCCGGCCATGGAGCGGCGCAGCCCAATGGACAGGGCGATGCCGTAGACCACGATGGCGGAGGAGCTGGCGATGGCCAAACCGTTGCCGCCCAGTTTCCGTCCTAGTAGGCCGTAGATGGGGAACATGAGCACCGCGATGACGCTGCCCACCAGGCTGGGAACCCAGGTCTTTTGCTGTGCGTAAAAGCCGCGAGCGAGCATGGTGGTCGCGGACCAACCGCCCAATCCCAGGCAGAACAGACCCGTGAACAGGCCGATCTGGTCGAGCTCTGCTTGGCTGAAGCGGGCGGTGCCCCAGATGACCTCGGCCACGTCTGCGCCAGCGACGGTAAAGGCGGCTTGGCTGGCAAAAGCCAGAACCAGCATCTGGCGGCAGCTGCGCATCAAGGTGTCATAGGCCTTGCCGGGTACCCCTTCGGAGACCTGACGAGAGAGGGTAGGGAAGGCGGCGCTTGCCACGGCCATTCCGAAGATGCCCATCGGCACCTTCATCAAGGTCTTGCCGTAGGTGAGTCGGGCGATGACGCCCTCGCCGGCCAAGCTCCCGAAGTGGGCCAGGAACCAGTCATCAACGATGACCACGGAGAAGGCCAACATGATGGGTAGAGTGAGCCACAGGTAGCGGCGAAGGTCCGGGTGGTTGAACTGCCAGGAGGGCCGAAACTGCATGCCGTGCTTGAGGCAGCCCATCAACGGCAGGCCGAAGGGGCCGATGACCGAGCCGAGCAGCACGCCCCAAGCAAAGGCCTCGGGTCCCAGAGTGTCCCCCAAAACCAAGCCCAGAACGATCATACCGCCGGAGTACCCCAGGTTGGCGAAGGCTGGAAGCGTGTGGCGATCCTTGGCCATGAGCACAGCGCTTAGGAGCCCGCCCAGGACATGAAAGATCTGAGCGGGCAGCATGATGCGCGTCAGACGGACCCAGAGGGCCTGCTGAGTGGGGTCAAAGCCGGGCACCAAGGTGCTGGCCACAATTGGGGCGGCAAGCATGGCCAGTGGGACCAGGACCAGGAGCGCTGTGGCCATGGTCGTGAACAGGATGCTGAAGATGCGCCAACCGCCTGCTTCGTCCTTTTTCTCCAGGTATGCGGAAAACATCGGGATGAAGACCAGGCTCAGCCCACCACCCGCCAACAGGTAGTTCAAGAAGTTGGGGACCTGGAAGGCCGCCCAGTAGGCGTCGGCGTCTGCACCACCGCCGATCACTCGGCCGATAACGCCTTCGCGGATCACCCCAATGGCCCGAGACAGGACCATGCTCGCGCCCCAGATCAATGCGGCGATTCCGATGCGGTTTTGAGTGCTCACTTCTGACACCCGTATTCTCTTGTCTCCCGCCCAAAACAGGCCCTCGAGTCCACGCAGCCAAACTCGGGCTTGTTGCAGGGGTGAAGTGTTTGGCGATGGGTGTGTAGGGGGAGCACGGGGAGATCCTATCTCTCGCCTGGGGTCCGTGCCGTGCATACTCCCTGTCAATGAGCCCTGGTTTTCTCTTTGCGGTGTTGTCCTTCGCGGGCCTGATCGGTGTCATGGTCCGTGGCTTTCTGGCTGGCGGGCCAAGAATTGCCATTGGATTGGGCGTCGCCATTGGCATCCCGGTGTGCACCTCGCTGATTCTTTTTGAGACTCTGGGGTGGTTCTCTTGGGGGCTGCCGCTGCTCATGGCTGCGGGCTTGGCCTTTGGTTTTGGGGTCGCCCGCGCCCGCTTGCGCTCTCCGGCCTATCGATGGCTGGTCACCCTGCCGGGCTCCGCCTTTGGCGCGGCTGGCTGGTTGGCCATTCCCTGGGCCACGCTCGTTCTCTTGGGCTTTGACCCTTGGCTGCCCTGGTTGCCCTTTGCCATCGCCGCGGTGAGCACCTTCCGTTCCCTTCAGTTCCGCTCCGAGGAGCTGGACATCGTGTTGGACCAGCGGCCCGTAGAGGGCCTACGCCCGGTGGGTCATGGCGCGGCCCGCACATCTCGGCCCCTGCGCGTGGTTCAGATCACCGACCCTCATCTGGGGCCCTTCATGTCCGTGGCGCGGCTTCGGGCTGCTTGTCAGCGCGCAGTGGACCGGAACCCGGACTTGATCTTGCTCACCGGCGATTACTTGACCTACGAGAGCAACAACCAGAAAAACGTGCTGGAGGAAGCGCTGGAGCCCTTGCAAGCCATGCCTGGGCGCGTGTTTGCCATTCGGGGCAACCATGACCTGGAGGTGACCGAGCAAGTGGCCCTGGCGATGGAGCACAACGGTATCCCCCTGCTCATCGACGAGTCGGTGATGGTGGATACGGCCGCGGGTCCCGTCCAGATTGTGGGCTTGGATTTCTGTTATCAGCATCGCAAGCGGAGCATGGAGGCGGTGCTCAATGCCAACCCGCGGGTTGGGGGGGCCCTGCGCCTGATCCTGCTGCACGACCCCGCTGCCTTTGGTGACCTACCTGTCGGGCAGGCCGATCTGACCTTGTCGGGGCACACCCACGGCGGACAGGTTGGTTTGTTGGACCTTGGGCACCCATGGACCATTGTTCGTGCGCTTGGGATCCCCGATCATGGCCTGTGGGGCCGGGGGCCTGACCGCCTCTACGTGCACCGTGGCACCGGGCATTACGGCTTTCCAATACGGGTTGGGGTGCCGGCCGAAGAGTCTCTGCTCAGAGTGCATCTACCCGCCGCCCTGCGCGGGGCGCGATAGACTCTCAGGGACGGAGGATTTTGGATGGAGCGTGATCTCAACAAAGACCTGAAGGTGGGGATCTTTGTCTTCCTGTCCATCTTTCTGCTCGGCCTGATCATGTTCGTGCTGGGAGAGGGCAGCGAGCTGCTGGAAGATCGCTACAAGCTCAACGCCTCCTTCGACGATGTGGGCGGTCTGCGCGACGGCGCAGCTGTGCGTCTGGCTGGCATTGACGTGGGCGAGGTGAGCCTGGTTCGCATGTCCGAAGACGAGGGCATCAAGCCGGTGTTTGTGGAGCTGACCCTCAAGGCGCAGTACCAGTCCCGGATCCGAGAGGATTCGGTCGCACGCATCGACACCGAGGGCGTATTGGGCGACAAGTACGTGGCCATTTCCGTGGGCTCCAACACGGTGGGTCCCCTCGATGATGGAGGATGGCTGACCGTTCAAGAGTCTAAGGGGTTGGTCGAGTATCAAAAGCAGGCCAACGAGATTCTGGCTCAGCTCGAAGAGATCTCCCAAAAGGTCAACCTGACGCTGGGAGAGAACGACGAGGCCCGCGCCGCATCAGTGGCCAACATCATCGCCAACGTCGAGCAGATCACGGCCGAGGCCGAAGAGGGTGACGGACTGATCCACGCCCTGGTCTACGACAAGAGGCTGACCAACAAGCTCAACCGCATCGCCACCAACCTGGAGAGCGGCTCCGATGACGTGGCCGTGCTGACCCGCGAGATACGCGAGGGAGACTCGGTCGCTCACGAGTTCTTTATGGGAGATGGCGGCGAGGAGCTGGCGCTCCAACTCTCGGAGACCGCTTTGGCGCTGGAGACCTTGGTCGGGGACATCAAGAACGAGGACAGCGTGGTGCACGCTCTGCTCTACGACGCGGACAAGGCCCAGCTGGTCGCCGACCTGAGCATCACCGCCGGAAACCTACGTGCAGTCTCAGACGGCATCGAGGCGGGAGACGGCACCGTGGGCGCCCTGGTCCAGGATCCCGAGCTCTATTATGACCTGCAGGCCTTGGTGGGAGGGGCCCAGCGCAACAAGCTGCTGCGCTACTACGTGCGCAAGACGGTCGAGAGCGCAGAAGACGAGCAGGCCTCCGCCTACACGGAGGAATAGCCGCTGGCCTTTCCTTTACCCAGTCTTCCAAAAGCCGTGCTTCCTCGGCCCAGGGTCACCCCCTTTCAGCTTCTCGCGCCCCGCGTGCGGAGCCTGGGCAATCGCTGGGTACACGCGAGCAGAAAGGAAAAGCTTGGGTATGGGCTCTTTGGTGCCGCGGCCCTGGCGTTTTGGTGCTTTCTCTTTTTGGGCCTGATTTTCGTGGTCGACCAGTTCTACCAGGTCGAGGTCTTTGGACCGCTGATCACGCGCAAGCTCCTGGAGCTGCTGTTGCTCAGCCTCTTCGGCATGTTGACCTTTTCCAATGTGGTCACCAGTCTGAGTTCCTTCTACCTGAGCGAAGACCTGGAGCTGTTGCGCTCCCTGCCCATCAGCCCGCGCACCTTCTTCAACACCCGCCTCATGGACACTCTGGCCCAGTCCAGCTGGATGATGATGATGTTCGGGCTGCCGGTCTTTCTGGCCTTTGGTTTGGCGGCCAGCGCGGGCTGGGTCTACTACGCCAGCCTTCTGGTCGTGGTGCCCGCTTTCCTGCTCATACCGTCCTCCTTTGGCGCAATCATGGCCAGCATCTTGGTCACCGGGGTCAGCGCACGCCGCGCTCGGGAAGCCTTGGCGGTGGTGGGGGTACTCTTCCTCATTGCGGTCTTTTTGCTCTTGCGGCTGATGCAGCCCGAGCGGCTGATGAACGCACAAGATTTTGAGAGCGTCGCAGCCTACGTGGCCACTCTGCAGAACCCCATGCCACTGCTGTTTCCGCCACGGTGGGCCTCGTCGGTGCTGGGGGCTGCGCTTCAGGGGCGTCCCTACCCGTGGATGGAGCTGGCGCTGCTGGTGTCTGGCTCGGTGGGCTTTGCGGGGATCTCCCGTTGGATCACCACCTGGTTGTTCCCGGACGGCTGGACCCGCGCGCAAGAGGCCAACCGGGCCCGCCTGAGTGAAAACAGCATCCTGGACGGCATGTTGGCGGTGTTCACCCGGCCGCTGTCCAAGCCCATGGCCGCCGTGATCATCAAGGACACCAAGACCTTCTTCCGAGACCCCAGCCAGTGGTCTCAAACCTTCCTGATGCTCTCACTGATTGCCATCTACCTCTTCTCGGTCCAGGCGCTGCCGGTGGACGTTGTGGGCACTGGTTACATGCAAGACGCCAAGAACGCCTTGGCCTACATGAACCTGGGCATGGTGGGCTTTGTGATGGCGGGCATCGCCGTGCGCTTCCAGTACGCCCAGATCTCTGGCGAGGGCCGGGCCTTCTGGGTGCTGCGGACTGCACCCATGGACCCGGAGCGCTACCTCTGGGCCAAGGCACTGCCCGGACTGATTCCCATGCTCATCGTTGGGGGCAGCATCACCATGGCCACCAACGCCATTTTGAACAGCCCACCGCTGCTCTATGCGGTCAGCGCATTTACGGGGGTCGGGTTTGCCTTTGGGCTCAGCGGCATCGCCGTAGGAATGGGGGCACTGACTCCGGATTTCAAGGCCGACAACGTGGCCCGGGCGGCCAGCGGCCCCGGGGCCATCGTGTTCATGGTGGCCGCGCTGGTTCTGGTGTTCTCGGTGGTGGGCTGCCTGGCGGTACCGGTGTTCTTCATTCTGCGAGTCGACCGGGACGGGCTGCCGCTTTCTCCGCAGGAGTGGGCCTTGGCCTTGGTGTTTGTGCTGCTCGCAGCGGTACTCTGTGCGGTGGCAACCTTCTTGCCCGTTCGAAAGGCGGCCCCCGGGCTTTGGGGCCGCGACCTGTGATTTGGCTGCTGGTTTGGCTGGCCTGTCCCAAGCCGACGCCGCCTCCCAGCGCCACCCCTGCTGTCGAACCGGGGCAGGCAGCGGTGGTGCCAAAGCTGCACCACCGGGCGCGCAATGCCTACGTGAGGGCGCAGTTGTACCGGACTCAGGGGGAGCTGGAGCAAGCCGCTCAGGCCTACCAGCGCGCCATGGTCTTTGATCCGAGTTCGGTGGTGTTGGTTCAGGAGCTTGGGGAGCTTCGTGCGGAGCAGGGCGAGCAAGAGGCCGCTGTGGCGCTCCTAGAGCGTGCCCTTGAGCTTGGGGGTGGAGACAGCACCCGGGGCAGTCTCTGCGCAGCGCAGTTGGCCTTGGGTGAGCCCGTGAGCGCGCTGAGTGGGTGGACACCGGAGCGGGCACAGGGATGGATCTGGGCCCGCTGCGTCCACCGGGCCTTCCCCAATCGCGACCCGAAGGAGCTCTTGGATGCTGTGGCGGACTCCCTGGAGCTAAACCCAACCAGCCTGTCAGCGTGGGAGACAGGCGCCGAGCTGGTGCACGCCCATCAACGCTACGCCACCGGCTTGGGGTGGGTGGAGCGGGCGTTGGAACCCAATCCTTGGGACGCGCAGCTACTCAAGCAGAAACTGGCTCTGACCCAGGACCTGGAGGGTCGGGATCGCCATCTCCCAGCGCGCATATCCGCCCTAAAACAGCTCACATCTTTGGGAGAGGCGATGGACGACGAGCTGGCGGAGAGCTTGGCTCGCGACTCCGATCGGCCCCCGGATTGTCAGGCGCCCGCCCCCTCCTGTGGACTCCAAGCACGCTGTCTGGTGTCTAAGGGGCAGGCGGTGGCCGCCGCGGAGAAGGTCATGAGCTGCACGGAGATGTCGGAGGAGCGCCGATACGAACAAGCCTTGGCTTGGAATCCAGAGCTCTGGCGCGTGCTGCGGGGCAGTGTGTCCTCTCCGGCGGTCAAGCGCGCTGGAGTGCGCTTGGCGCTGGATGCCGGGGAGCCAAAAGCCGCTTTGGCGCAGCTTCGTGCTCTTCCATCCCAAGACCCCTACCACCCCGAGTTAGAGGGTCTGGCATTGCTCGCCCTGGGTCAGGATGCCCGAGAGACCCTGTTAGAAGGTCATGAGCGGCTGCCTGGAAACAGGGCGCTCATGGCCGCCCTTGCACAGGCCCATTATCAGCAGGGCGACGCGGATGAGGCTTCTGCCTGGGCCGCGAAGGCCACTGCGCTTCGTCCTCGACTCCCATGAGCCCGACGCCCATGAGTTGCTTGCCGATCGTCTTGTCCCGAGCCACGGAGACCCCTTGACTGCATTCCTCCTCCTGCTTTTGGCCTCTTGCGGAGGCAAGCGCGCCCCCACGGCCAGCTGGGATGCCACCTCGGTGGCCGCAGCTGCCTGGGAAAGGGAAGTGCCTTTCGCCCTATCGGCCGGCTACACCATCTCGATAGACGCCCCAACCCTGGGCGTGAGTGGCAGCACCCGTGGGGGGCTTTTGGTGCACCGTCCCGGGCGATTCCGTTTGGAGATCTTCTCTCCACTGGGCAGCCCAATGGTCTACATCGCAAGCGATGGCAAAGCGGTCAGCCTGTACCTGTTCTCCCAGAACACGTGGATGGGCACGAACAAGGCCGAGGAGACCCTGCGGGAGCTGACTGGCGGCGCTGCCGGTTTGGAAGATCTAATCTCGGTGATGGTTGGCCAACTGCCCTTCGCCGATGCGGATATTCTTGGCGCGGAACGCACGGACAAGGGCGCCCTCCAGTACATCTTCGGCACCCCCGAAGGGGGACGGGCCGAGGTGGAACTCCGCGAGAACGACCTGACCACCCAGTCGCTGTACGCCTTCGACGAGAGCGGAAAGAAGGTCCTGACGGCCGACTACCCCGACTACATGAGAGTGGGCAAGAGCCGGTTGCCGGAGGATGTGAGCATCACCATCCCCGGGATCAACCTGTCCTTGGAGCTGAGCTTTGATACCTGGGATGAGATCGGAATTATTCCCGACAGCTTTGACGTTCCGGCGCCCCCACAGGCCAAGAAGATCGACCTGCTCATCCTGCTCCAAAAGGCCCGCGAGGCCCGAGAAGAGGGTGTAATGCCGGGCAGTTTGGATGAGCTGATGGGCCAGGGCAGCTAGAAATAGGGCGTGGCTGGGCTCTCAGAGCACGCGTGCATCTTCTACGGTGAGCTGAAGGCGCTCAATGCCTTGCCATGCGTTCACACCGAGCTTGGCCAGTACCTCCACCTCTTGGCCATCGACTGCAGCGCGGTGTTGGCCACCGCCCCACCAAATAAAATCCACCGAGTGCTCGCCTGCGCGTAGGCTGCCTTTCAGGTGTTTTTCCTTGATCAAGCGGGTGTTCCGAATGGTCCCACCCTTGAGCAGGAGCAGCGGCTCGGGGTTTCCTTTGCCGTGGGGTGCCAGGCCTTCCAGTGCGCGCAGCAACGCAAAGTCCGCCTCCTGGACGGGCACCGCTGCGTCTGGCCGATAAATCAGCGCGGGGGCTTGGCCGTTGAGCTGCTCGGTCGCTGCTCCCTCCAGGCGTTCTCTGAGCGCCGCCACATTCTCTGGCTGCAGGGAAAAGCCAGCAGCCGCAGGGTGCCCCCCAAAGCGCTCCAGCAGGTCCTCGGCGGCCTCTAAGCAGCGCACGGCGTGTACTTCGGGGATGGAGCGGGCGGATCCGGTGGCGCCACTGGGGCTGATGGCGATGACCGCGGCGGGCCGGTTGTGGGTGTCGCGCAGACGGGCTGCAACGATGCCGGAGACCCCTCGGTGCCAGTTGGGGCCCTCGATCTCCGCGACCACAATGAAGGGCGGCGGGGGCTCGGGGACTTGGCGCATGGCGTGCTTGAGCATGGCCTCTTGGACCGTGCGGCGCTGTGTGTTCAGCTCGTCGAGTTGCTCCGCTTGGGCCTTTGCTGATGCTGGGTCTCCAGTGGTCAGCAGCTCGACCACGCGGGTGGCGGTCTCCATGCGGCCGGCGGCGTTGATGCGCGGCCCGATCCGAAAGCCAAGCTCTCGGGAGGTGATGCTGCCCTGGGTCACGCCGGCCACTCGCAGAAGGGACGCCAGCCCCGGCGAGTGCCGGTCTTGGTTGAGGGCTTGCAGGCCCAGAGCGACGATGGCGCGGTTCTCTTGGGTGAGCAGGTCCACCACGTCGGCCACAGTCCCGATCGCTGCCAGCTTCAGCATGCTGCGCAGGATGCGATCCCGGCTCACGTGCGAGGCCAGCATGGCTTGGGCCACCTTGAAGCTCACGCCGCAGGCTGCCAGGGAGGTGTTTGGGTATTCGCAGCTGATCTGGGGAGGGCAGAGCACCGCGGTGGCGTCGCCGGGCACGTCCTCGCCCGGGGGCAAGTGGTGATCCAGCACCAGAACATCCATGCCCAGCTGGCGGGAACGGGTCACCGCGGCATGATCCTTGACTCCAATATCTGCTGTCACGATAAGCTGGATACCAGCCTTTGCCGCAGCCTCTGCCGCAAAAACAGAAAAGCCGTAGCCTTCTTTCATGCGGTCTGGAATGTGGTAGCTGACCCCTTGGCCCCCCAGGATTTTGAGGGTGGCCTGGAGGATCAAGCTGCTGGTCGTGCCGTCTACATCGTAGTCGGTGACGACCCGAATGCGCTCTTTGTCCCGGACGGCTTTGTTTAGACGCTCCACGGCCAAATTCATGCCAAGCATGGCATGGGGATCATGTAAAGCGTCCATATTCGGGCGCAGTAAGCGTTCGGCCAAGGCCGGGGAAGTCGCCCCCCTGTGGGAGAGGCAAATGGCCAGAATACGCCCGTGGCCTGCTTGTTGTAGCGCTTCTAGCAATGCGGGTTCGGTGGGCTTGAGAGTCCACACGGCCCTGGAGAGCGAGAGATTGCCGCTCGTCTTTACCTTCATGTCGGTCCAAGTCCTGCCGTAGTGTAGTGGGAGCGGAGTTTTTTATTGTGATCCGTCTATTGTCGGAAGTAGAAGTTGTTGACGCGCCAAGAGTTTTGGTGGACCCACGCCTGAGCGTTCGGCTGGCGGTCCGCAAGGCGTTGGAAGGTGGTGACGCCAAACGCGTCTTAGCCCCCGTCCTGTCGCGTCATCCGGCCTTGGTCGACGCCATCATGGAAGACATACGCATCAAGGACCCGCAGGGTGTGGCCAAGCTCCGCAATCGTCTGGGCCTTTCTCAGAACCCTTGGGCCGATGTCGTGGAGCGGATCACCCAGCTGGATCAGAGCGTGGTGGATCCTGCGGAGCGTCTGCGCTTGGCGGCCACTCTGCTCATTGGCGACAGCGGGGGCTTGCCCCCTTCGGTCATGGCCCTGTGTCATCAGCCCAGCTCGGCGGCTCTCGTCGCGGCCATGCACGCTGTGGCCCACGGCGGCGCGCAGCGGCGGGCTTTGGAAGGACACCTGCTGCGTCTTCAGCGCGGGGGGCTGAAAGCCGAACCGGGTTTTCTTCTGAACCGCCAAGATTCTGCTTTCCACGAAGGCTATCTGGAAGGAGATACCCTGGTGATGATCTACCGGGAGTACCCGGGCGTGTACACCATTTTTGCCATGCAGCTCGGCATTGGCGTGGAAGACGTCATCGTGCGCCCGGCTCAAGGGGAGGGCAGCCTGCGCGCCTTGCTGAGCCAGGACAAATCGGGCATCCGCGATCATCGCAGCCTGGAGGAGTGTCGCACCGAGATCGCTGCGTGTATCGCCAGCTTGAGTGACCAACCGGCTTCTCAGGCATGGATGGCACTCGGACACCTGATCGAAGAACGACTGTTCAATACCAGCGAAGAAGGCCACGGCGGCTTTGTGGTGGGTGAGAGCGCCGCCCGCATTCTCTTGGATCGCGTGGCCCGCGTGCTGATGGACAAAGACGAGCGCCTGCTGGATGAGATGGTGGCTCCGAACTCGCGGGCCGATGTGGTCCTGGACCTGTTTGGCACGCAGTACCTGCGTCATCTACTGGGCTTGTCGTATGGGGTCAGCCGGGTCGAGATCTCTGTACAGGAGAGCCGCAAACGGGACGCACTGGCCACGGCCGTTGGCCGAACGGAAGACGGAAAGGTCTTGACGCGCACCTGTTTGACCCTGGTTCAGGGAGGCGAGGGCTGGCTGCTCTCGGATATTCACCTGGAGGCCGTGGGCGTAGAAGAACAGATCTACAGAAAGGTCTGGGACCGTCTGACCGGGTCCTTCCCCCTGCCATTTCGGAACTACGACGAGCTGAGTGAGATCGAGCAGGAGCTCACCGCTGGCTTGATGGATGAAGGCTTCCGCTTGGACGAGGTGGCCTCGGCCGTAAAGCTCGCCCGAGACTGTGACGTGGTGGAAGGCGCTGTGGGAGAGCAGACCGCTGCGATACATGCGGCCTTTGAGCACTGTATCGGTCGGGTCTCCAACCTGCGTCAGCTCTGTAGTCGCTACGAGGCCGACCCGGTGCGCGCTGCCACGCTCTTTGAGAGCTTCAAGCTTCGCCTGGAGCTGACCCCCAAGGACAGGCGCTACTGCGTAGCGGAGTAGTCAGGGGTGGTCTTGGGTGAAGTAGAGCGCGCCAGAATCCCTGGGACATTGGCCCGTGCACCGCGCACTCCGCCGCCCAGGAGCCTGCAGGTTAGGGCATCCCATGCTCGCCACCATCCCCTTCTGGAGCCCTGACCAGTTCCCGTTCACGGTTCACCTCTTTGATTGGGGGGACACCCCGATCGAGCTGCATTCTTTTGGGGTGCTCTGTGCCATCGGTTTTTATCTGGGCACGGAGATTGCCGCGAAAAAGGCGGGTCGAGACGGTCTGAACCCGGACGTGCCCCGCAACCTGATTGGCTGGGTCATTGGGGGAGCGTGGCTCGGGGGGCGGATCAGCCATGAACTCTTCTACGAGGACTTTGCGACCCGCATCGCTTCGGTTCCCGCCGAGGTGTTCTCGCCCTTTGGGGGGCTGAGTTCTGTCGGCGGCCTGAGCGTCGCCGTTTGCTTGGTGATCTGGCGCATCAAATACGTCGAGAAAGTCTCCTTCTGGCCCTACGCCGACACCGCCTGCTACGGCTTGATGTGGGGGTGGATCTTTGGCCGAATGGGCTGCTTCTCGGTGCACGACCATCCGGGCATTCAGTCCAAGTTTCCCTTGGCCGTGGACGGCATCTGCGACCCTGCGGAGCTCTACTGGGCGGTCAGCTCTTTTTCGTGTCACGACCTGGGTTTTTACGAGATGATCTGGGCCATTAGCGGCTCGGTTCTCTTCAAGTTCCTGGACCAAAAACGGCGGCGCGCGGGTTTTTATGTGGGCATGATTGCAGTGCTGTACGGCCCCTTCCGCTTTGGCAGTGACTTTCTCCGTTCCATCGACATTCGCCACTTTGGCCTGACCGCGGCCCAGTTCTGGGCCATCGGGATCTTCGCTGTGGGTTTGGTCGTGCTGTACATGCGGCGCAATGCCCCCTTGGTCGAGCCTGTGGCCACCACCCAGGAGCAGGCCAAGGGTTGATTCCAGCCAGCCGCGCGCTCCTCTGAGCGCGCGGCCCGCTAAAAGCGCACGCCAACGCCCGCTTGGGCGGTCAGGCCCTTGAACTGCGCCGGACCCAGCAGGCCCACTTGTGCCACCAGGCTCCAGGTGTAGTTGGCTTCGACAAAGATGCTGGGCTGAATGGCCCAGTCTGGCTGCGGCCGCAGTTCCATGCCCAGTGCGCCTGTCAAGCCTGGCGTAAAGACCCGGGTCACGGATTGGTCCAGGTTGTCGTCTTCGTCCGAATCTCCATCTAAGCGCACGCCAGCTTGGAAGAGGCGCAGCTGCGCGCCTGCGTATGGATGGAAGGTGGAGTCCCCGACCATCCGGGCCCCGGCGCCGTAGGTGAAGGTGTTTAAGCGGGCGCCGATGTTGCCCATTTCGTCGGCATACCAGCTGCGGGTGCTGGCCGAGGTCGTGACCAGCAGCTCGGTGTGCTCCGTGAAGCTGTAGCCGAAGCGCAGGCCGGAATCTTTGGGCCACTGGTTGTGGTCGTAGAGGGTGCCCAGGCCATCGTCGGCGACGGGCAGTCCGCCACCCTGAATGTGGAGGCTCATGCCTTGGTTCCAGGAACCTTCGGCTTGGGCTGGAGAGCTCAGAAGCAGTGCGAGTAGAAGGGTCATTTAGTTGTCCTGGCTGGCAGTGCGGTCGATGAGCAGGCTCTCGGTGGGCAACAGCCCAATCTCGGCAAAGTTGCTGGCAGTGGTCAGCTCACCGTCCGTCCCCAAGAAGCTCACCATGCCCAAGGGGCTGTCCAAGGTGATGTAGAAGGAATCGCCGATGGAGCCGATCCCCAAAGGGGTGTCCTCCAGGGCCAGGGGGGTCGAGGTGGCCCGGTCCAGGTCCACCTGCATCAGGTCGTCAAAGCCGCGCACCAAGACCAAGGCCTCGCTGTCCGCGCCGCTGCCTCGAAACGCCAATCCGATGGGCTCGCCGGCGGCCACCAAGGGCACGGAGTTGTCCGAACTCATGTCCAGCAGCTCTACGCCGTAGTTTTGGTCGAAGAGCGCCTCTACGCCGCTGCCAAAGCCGCCTTCGGGGTTGGTGAATGCCACCGCGTAGTTGCCGTCGGGGTGCACCTGACTGTCAAAGGCTGGGTTCTCCAGGCGGTACTCGGTCAGCTCCCCGGTCTCCAGATCCACCCGGTAGGCGTCCTTGGCCGCTGCGTTCACGGTGTTGAGCACAAAGGCCTGGCCGTCCAGCATGTGGATGGTCGTGACCGGTTCCTCCAGCTCGATGGGAGTCAGGTCAAAGAAGTTGTGGTCCAGTAGGTCCAGGCGGGCCTGACTGCCGTAGACCAAAACGCTGGTGTCCATCGCGGGCTCGACCACCAGGTCGGTGGGAACTGCGTCCAAGCTGACGATGTTGATGGACTCGGCCACCAAGTCCAGCACGTAGAGGTCTCCGCTCCCTTGGATGGTCAGCAGGGCATAGCGACCGTCTGCAGTGAGCACGAGATCGGTTGGCAGCACCTGGTCGTCTACGTCCAGCGCCAAGGGGAAGGTGACCTCTCGGTTGTAGTCGCCGCTGGCGAGTTCGACCACGGCCACCTGCGAGCGGGAAAGAATCAGGGCCTTGGAGTCGTCTTGGTCAAACAGGATCCGGTCGGCCACATCGCCAATGGCGACCGGGGTTGCCGCGACGGACTCCAGGTCGACAAAGACCACCTCGGTCAGGTTGTCCACAGCCGAGATGTCCAGCACGGTCTCTGGGGTGTATTCCAGCCAGGCCACTGCTTGGGTGCCATCGGAGGTGAAGGTCAGGCGGTTGAAGTGCCGGGGGATCTCGATGGGCTGCCCGATGGAGGTGCCATCCCGTACGACCTGGAGCTCCTGGTGCAGGACCAGCTCACCGCCGCTGTCTACACAGTCGTCCTGGGTGACATCGCGCTCGTCACCGTCTTTGCAGGAGGTGGTCTGGGCAAAGACAACCAAGGTCTCGCCATCGGGTGCCAGCTCCACGGTCTTGGCCATGGCGCCGTTCAGGTCGACCTCGACATAGCTGCCGTCTTGCAGCACGCGCACCAGGGCTCCGGCGTGGGGCAGGGTGAAGTACAGGCCGTCACTGGCGGCAACGGGTTCGGGATTCCAGAGGGTGTCCAGGCCAGGGTTGCTGAGCGTGCACGCGGAGAGAAGAAGTAGGAAAGTGTTCATTTCAGTGCTCGATCTCGGCGTTCAGCTCAAAACCGGTGATGGTCTGAAGCTCTTGAGTGCTGGGTTCGTAGAAGCTCAG
>Ga0055584_100004077_pt1 | contig 14314 bp, 14 predicted proteins | sample OSDHelmetaG_FD_58716 | JGI IMG/M metagenome (GOLD analysis project Ga0055584, IMG submission 58716) | Pelagic marine sediment microbial communities from the LTER site Helgoland, North Sea, for post-phytoplankton bloom and carbon turnover... | ecosystem: Environmental > Aquatic > Marine >... | reverse complement strand
GGCCTACAAGCGCATTACTTCACGCCTACACAGTTCGCGCGCGACACGACAACACCAATAACACCAACAACAGATACTGCCATTCAGATTGCAACAACATCAGGCCACCTAACTCGTGATTCATCACCTACCGACGCCGTGCCCGGGCAGTCAGTGTCTGGCGCTCATGTTGACGTTCTTGGGTCGTCCGGCAGACGCGCGCCAGCTGCAACGCCAGTTTGCACCTGCTGGTGCACTCGATGCCTTGAGTTTTGTGCGCGCAGCACGAGAGCTTGGCTGCAAAGCACGCCTCGTCAACGCGACGACTAAGCGGTTCAGCAAACTGCCACTCCCGTTTGTCGCTGTTTGCGCTGACGGCAGCTTTGCCATCGTTGCCAAAGTCGAAGCAACACACGCCCTCGTGCAACATCCAGGCGCACCGCCTAGCAAGGTAGCACTCGCGGACTTCGCACAGGTCTTCTCGGGCAAACTTATCTTGCTACGCTTAGCTGAAGATCGCCACGGCCCAACATCAGAATTTGGTTTGAGTTGGTTTATACCCGCTTTGTTGCGTTACAAGTTCCTACTTGCCGAAGTGCTTGGCGCGTCAATGGTGCTGCAACTGTTCGCACTGGCAAGCCCACTATTCTTTCAAGTGATTATCGACAAAGTGTTAGCCCATGGTGCATTAGCAACACTAGACGTGTTGGCACTCGGCTTGCTTGGAATTGCGGTATTTGATGCACTACTCGGGATCGTTCGCGGCTATCTTCTGACGCACACCACCAGCCGCGTTGATGTTGAGCTCGGTGCTGGCTTGTTCAAGCACTTACTCGCATTACCTGTCGCCTATTTCCAATCACGCGCAACTGGTCAGACCGTCGCGCGTGTTCGCGAGCTCGAAAACATACGCAATTTCTTGACCAGCTCTGCTACCACAGTAGTGATTGATGTGCTGTTCGCAAGCGTATTTCTCGTAGTGATGTACCTATACAGCCCGCTACTCACTGGCATCGTCGCCGCGACCTTTCCTTGTTATCTGCTGCTGTCATTAGTGATCACGACACCGCTGCGTAAACGCATCGAAGCCAAGTTCCAATGTGGTGCCGCCAATCAAGCGTTCTTAGTCGAGAGCGTGGCGGCAATTTCGACAATCAAATCTATGGCGGTTGAGCAACAACACCGAGGCCGATGGGAATCCTTATTGGCAAACTATACGAAGGCCTCATTCCATGCAGCTACAACTGGCTTGCTTGGAACGCACGGCGTACAGCTTGTATCAAAGGTCGGTAGCGTCATCATTTTATGGCTCGGGGCCGGCTTGGTGGTGGAAGGATCGCTCAGCATTGGCCAGCTCATCGCGTTCAATATGTTGGCCGGTCAAGTTTCAGGCCCAGTCTTGCGGCTCGCACAGTTATGGCAAGACTTGCAACAGTTCAGAATAAGCGTGGCGCGCCTCGGCGATGTTCTAAACACCCCACCTGAACGCTCTCCAAGCGCGCCGCTCGCTAGTTTGCCGCGCCTACAGGGAGACGTGCGCTTCTCAGATGTCACGTTTCGCTATGAGAGCGATTCGTGCGATGTGCTCAGCAATCTCTCCATACATATCAAAGCGGGGGAAGTGATCGGCATTGTTGGTCGCTCAGGTTCTGGCAAGAGTACGTTAACCCACCTACTGCAACGCCTATACACACCACAACATGGACGCGTGATGGTAGACGGCCATGACATTGCTCACGTAGACGTGCGCTGGTTGCGCCAGCAAATCGGCGTTGTTGCGCAAGATAACGTTTTGTTCAGCTCAACTGTTAGAGAAAACATTGCCCTGGTGCATCCACATGCACCACTCGAGCGGGTAATAGCTGCGGCGACGCTTGCCGGTGCCCACGATTTTATATCGCAACTGAAGGAAGGCTACGAGACACGCCTCGAGGAAGGTGCCAGTAACTTGTCGGGTGGTCAGCGCCAGCGTATTGCGATAGCGCGGGCATTGTTGGCAGAACCCAAACTACTGATCATGGACGAAGCGACCAGTGCACTTGATTACGAATCAGAACGCATCGTGCGCGAGAACATGGCAAGAATGTGCCGTGGGCGTACGGTCATCGTCATCGCTCATCGGCTGAGCGCTGTGCGCACAGCTGACCGCATCTTGGTGCTGAATGCCGGACGTATTGCCGAGCAAGGCACGCACGAACAGTTACTTGCGTGTGGTGGGGCATATGCACACTTGTATCAACAACAGGTTGCATAGACGGATGACAAAAAGATCTCGTGATGAACTCGAATTCCTACCTGCGGCACTCGAAGTGCTCGAAACGCCACCGCCAAGGTCTAGCCGAGTGTTGGGCTGGAGCATCGTCGCTCTTTGCGCCGCGTGTATTACCTGGGCAACTGCCGGCGAGGTAGATACCGTCGTAGTTGCGACTGGGCAACTAGTCCCAGATGGGCGGACCAAGCCAGTCCAAGCGAGTGTTACAGCCGCGGTCACATCGGTCGCCGTTGCCGATGGCGACCGGGTTGTCGCAGGACAAGCTTTGCTCGAACTGGACGCAACCAACGTATCAAGCGAACTGGCAGCTCTTGCCAGGGCAAATAACGCAGCGCGACTACAACTAGCAAGAGTCGCTGCGATGTTGCGGGTAATCGATAACGATGATGCGTTTCTAAACGGTGTTGACGATGTGCCAGAACCTTTGAAGCAAGCAACGCTTGCGCAACTCCGTAGCCAAGCCCAGCAATTTCAGATGACTCGCCTCACGCGCTCTACAGAGTTGGAGCGCGCCCAGGCACGGCACCAAACTTCGCAATCACAGCTAGCTAAAACCTCGGCGCTACTACCCTTGAGTACTGAGCGCGAGCGCGCGCTCAGTGCCTTGCTTGACCGCGGTGCAGTAGCGCGCCCGCAATGGCTAGCCGCGCGCGAGCAATGGCTGTCTTTGAGTCACGATCAACAAATCCAATCACAGCAATTATCGGCCAGTGGTAAGGACGTGAAAGTTGCGATCAATGCCTGGCAGCGCCACCGCACCGATGCGCGCGCACAATTGCTGGGCGAGAAAATTTCGTTAGCTGATCGATTAGACAACATACGGCTGCAGCTCAGTCGCAATCAGGCGTTGTTGACCCAATACACCGTGCGCGCGCCGGTAGATGGGATTGTGCATGACGTGAAGATAGTTGCGGTCGGCAACGTCGCGGCGACTGGCGCCCAACTGATGCGCATCGTACCGGACGGGGCCGCCCTGCTCGCCGAAGCGTGGCTGGATAACAATGACATTGGCTTCATTAGTCCAGAGCACGAGGTCGCAATCAAACTCTCTGGCTTCCCTTTCACCCGATACGGCGCACTCACCGGGCGGATAATCCATCTTTCAGCAGATACTGCAAACGACCGGGAACACGGTGCTAGATTTGTGCTGCGCGCCAGTCTCGATCGCGAGCACATGCTCGTCAACGGCACGGCGGTAGCGCTGACATCAGGAATGCAATTGACCCTAGACGTTAAGACCGGGAAACGGCGCATTATCGACTATTTGTTGGAGCCCATTACTCGAGGCTTCCAAGAGGTGCTGCGAGAGCGGTAAAAGTGGCGCCACTAGACATACTGTTGTTATATACAGTATTCTTAAATTATGAATACCGCGATGCAATGCTCTCTATTCGGTGGTGGCCCGGCAACCTTTGATAAAGCCTTCGTCGGACTTCGCCACCGCCCGCTGACATCTGGTGCATGGGTAGACCATGTCCCTGGTTGGCTCGATGGACATCAAAGTTTGTTCGATGACCTGGCTGAACAGGCGCAATGGCAGCAACAGCATAGGCGCATGTACGAACGCACTGTTGCGGTGCCACGCTTAGTCGCGTCGGCGCCAGATCGGAGCTCATCGGGGACATTGCTGAGGCAAATGTCACGCGCGTTATCGGTGCGCTACCAACTCGCGCTAACCCGGATCTCGCTCGCTTGGTATCGAGATGGACGCGATAGTGTCGCAATGCATGGCGATAAGCTCGGCACCTTGACGCATGACACGGTCATCGCGACCGTGTCAGTGGGCGAGCCGCGTCGCTTTTTGATGAAGCCAGTCGCCGGTGGAGATTCCATCGGCTTCGACTTAGGCTGGGGAGATTTACTAGTCATGGGCGGCACGGCACAGCACACGTGGTTACATGGTGTACCGAAGCTCAGTTACGCAGGTCCACGCATCAGCATCATTTTTAGACCCTTCGTACTGGACGCACGCCGTTGATCAAAGTAGCAGGTACGCACTAGCTAGATGGTGATCGCATAGAGCTGCAAGGACGTGGTGCTTTGCCCTCACTCGAGAGTCCGATTGCCAGCGCAGCCGCCATCAACTGTCATGATCGAGCCGGTCGTGTAACTCGAAGCATCGCTCGCGAGATAAAGTGCCGCACCTACGATCTCCTCAGGTTGCCCGCCACGCTGCAACGGAATACCGGTCTTCGCCCGCTGCGTGAAGGCATCCATGTCCCACGCAGTCGCTATGTCGGTCAAGAACGGACCGGCCATGATGCTATTGACACGTACAGCGGGACCCAAGGCGTAAGAAAACGAGCGGGTGATGGCATTGAGCCCAGCCTTGGCAGCCCCGTAGGGTTCAGCGCTCGGACTGGGGGTCACGGCGGCGATGCTAGAGATATTGATGATTGAACCACTTCCGGCGGCAACCATTCTCTTCCCAAACAGCGCGCTCAAGCGAAACGGTCCTTTCAAGTTCAGTGCAATTACTTTGTCGAACAATTCTTCTGAGATCTCATCTAGAGACGGATATAGCGGCGACAAGCCGGCGTTATTGACTAGAATGTCGACCTTGGCGAAGTGCGCGTACGCAGTATCTACTAACCCTGGTAACTCGTCCCAACGACCTACGTGACACGCATAGGCCAACGCAGCGCGCCCGCGTGCGCGTACCTGTTCAGCCACAGCTTCGCAGTTGTCAATTTTTCTGCTGGTGATCAGAACATCGGCTCCTCGTTCGGCAAAGGCGAGCGCCATCGCTTTACCCAAACCTCTGCTGCCTCCAGTAATTACTGCGACCTTTCCGGTAAGGTCAAACATGTCTGCGGCCATCGGCGAATTCCTGTGAAAACATTGCTGATTGGTGTAGTTGGGGATCACTGAATCCAATCATCAAGGTACAACTTACTCAAGAGTTTGTGTCCCGTGACGAAAGCGGGCCTAATGGACCAGCCCTTCTAGCGCTTACGGCGCAACCCGCATTTCTGCATGCCCCCACCGTAGCGGCAGCTTAGACCAAACCGCTAGCCACCCTTCTCGGCGCAACAATTAAATTTTGCTTATCGGCGCCAAACCTGGAGTATTCTCAATGTCCACACGTTACCTGCGCTTAGAACGCAGTGAAGGCATCCTAGTGCAGTGCGCAGCCACGATCTACGCCGCGTACATAAGCTCAGGCCAAGTATCAAGTGGCGCGGAGCAAGAGTGGATGGAGCGCTCTATCCGCGAAGCGTATTTCATCGCTGACACCACCGACAGCGCGATCCAAAGTGATGAAGAGTTAGCCGCGCCCCCGCGTCGTTGAGCTCAATACGCTCGATGCGCAACACCGTCAGTTGTGCCTGATAGACCTAGCGCCGCACTCGCCATATTGCGCCTACGCTAGCTCGCATAGGCGAGCGCCTAAGGTCGCCCACCGGCAACGCGAATGTTGGCGCCCGCGACATACGACGCCTTAGCATCTGCGAGCCAAACAATTGCCTCAGAAACTTCTTCAGCAAGCGCGCCGCGCCCCATCGGCAGATTCGTAAACGTCTGTGTCGGGCTATCCGCGGTCATATCAGTGACAGTCATTCCAGGGCTGACAGCGTTAATCCGAATACCCTCGGCTACAAGCTCCTGGGATGCGCCAATAGTGAAGCTATTCAAGGCGCCCTTGGTCACCGCGTAGTGCACGCCACGATGCGGATTCCCAATGTAGGCTGAGCCGGATGAAACGTTGATGATGGCGCCGCCGCTGCCACCATGAGTCGTAGACATTCGCGTGATCGCCTGCTGTGTGCACAACACCGGGCCGATGACGTTTATCGCCAGGATTCGCTGTAGCTCCGCATAAGGCAGTTCTTCAATGCGGCAACGCGGCCCGCTAATGCCGGCGTTGTTTACTAGCACTCCCAAGGTGCCCAGTTGCGCGTCGAGGCTATTAAACATTGCCTCTACTTCGCTTGGCTGAGACACATCAGCTTGTAACGCAACTGCTTCACCGCCGCTACGACGAATTTCGTTGGCTATATCCAGCGCTGCCGCCGTGTGCACTTGATAGTTTAAGCCCACGGCATAGCCATTCGACGCGAACAGGCGAGCGCTGGCGGCGCCGATGCCGCGACTCGCACCCGTTATTAACACCACTGGACGAGCCATCATTCAATCCTCGAGAACACTTGTATAGGTAAGCGCGACGACACGGCAGCCAAAAGGCCACACAATACGCGCCAGATAAGCTACCGGAGTTTTAGCTCGCGGCGCGTGCGATCTGCAGAAAATTCGCAAATATGGCGGCAGCACTTGACTGGAACTCAGCTAAGCGCGCATCAGCCTCAGAGCGCATCGATTCTAGTGCACCGGCACCGCAACTGTCGCGCAGAGCGTTTGCATACTCAGGGATTGCGCTCCACTCATCAACGGTGCGCGCGGTGAGTTCAACGTGGTATTGGAGGCCAAATGCACATGCACCGTAGGCCATAGCGTTGACCGCGCAAGCGTCAGAATACGCAAGAACTTCGCCACCTTGAGGTAATTCGAGCACCTCCGCGCTGTGCCACTGCAACACCGACATGGTCGTAGGTAGACCCGCAAACAAAGGGTGGCGCTCGCCAGATGCGGTCAGCTGCACTGACATCACGCCAATCTCAGGAGTTTCGGCGGCAGCAACGGTGCCACCCAGTGTGTCAGCCAAAAGCTGATGTCCCAAACACAATCCTAAGTAAGGGCGCTTGCGCGTTTGTACCCAATACCGAATCGCCGCTTTCTCAGCCACCAGCCACGGGTGCTGTTGTTGTTCCCAGACATCCATCGGGCCACCCATAACCAACAGGATGTCGAAATCATCTAAGTTCGGAATCGACTCACCAGCATCAAGTTCCACTGTCGTCCGACTGAGGCCCGCTGCGTCCATAAGATCTCGCAACGAACCGGGGTGTTCGACATCAATATGCTGAAATACCAATACTCGAGGCGAGTCCGGTGCCACTTGTTAACCGCCGCCAATTGCCGGAATTACGTGCACGTCAGCGTTGTCTGGGATTGGTTCGAACCAGCTGTCTTGGAAGATTTCGCCGTTAATTGCAACGGCGAAACCATCCTCCAGATGTGGGGCCACAGCTGGATATTGCTTAGCCAATTCGCGCATCAGCCCGCGAATGTCGCGGGCATCAATGTCGAATTGCGTTTGGCCTTCGGTGAACTGACTGAGATTCCCGGTCAAAGTCACGTGGGCCATCGCCATGGACTTACTCCGCCGCTTCGCGCAAAGCCGCATCGTCGAGTGCTTTTAGCACCTTCGGGGGCGACATCGGTAGGGAAGTGAAGCGAATACCGGTTGCAGCCGAAACTGCATTAGAAATCGCAGCCATCGGTGGCACAAGTGGCGTTTCACCTACACCACGCACCCCATAAGGATGACGCGGATTGGGCACCTCAACGATCTTCGCATCGATCATCGGCACATCCGAACAAACGGGTACGCGATAGTCGAGGAAGCCCGCGTTTTGCAAGCGGCCATCTTCGCCATACACATACTCTTCATTCAGCGCCCAACCGATACCCTGCACAACGCCGCCTTGCACCTGACCTTCCACGTAGCTCGGATGTATTGCACGCCCAGCGTCTTGCACCGCGGTGTATCTCAAGATCTGCACACGGCCAGTGTTCGGGTCAATTTCAACATCAACCATGTGCGCGGCAAAAGATGGGCCCGCGCCTTGTGCGTTGATGGCTGAATTGCCCACTAATGGGCCACCAGTCTTACCCATGTTTCGGGCAATCTCGGCGAAAGGCATGGGCTCGAACTCACCGGCGTTGCTGCTTGCAGGACGCGCGTGACCATCTTCCCACTCAACCGCTTCAAGCGGGATGTCCCAGATTTTTGCAGCGCGTGCACGCATCTGATCAATAACTTTGCGTGCGGCCTCAACAGAGGCCATGCCGCTGGAATACGTTGCTCGGGAGCCTCCCGTTAAGAAGGTATAACCAAGCGACGCCGTATCAGCGATGAACGGACGCACATTGACAACGTCAATGCCCAGTTCTTCCGCGACCATAATCGCCATGGAGGCACGTGAGCCGCCAATATCTGGGGTACCAAGAGCAAGCGCCACAGTACCGTCTTCACCGACATTCAAGTTAGCGCAAGTATCTCCGCCAATGTTGAACCAGAAACCACTGGCAATACCGCGACCTTGATTCGGGCCGAGCGGCTGTTTCATGTGGTCGCTGTCTTTCAGCACCTGCAAGGTTTCTTTCATGCCAATTGGTCCAAAGCGTGGACCATAAGCTGCTTGGGTACCCTCAACTGCGCCGTTCTTCAGACGCAGCTCGATCGGGTCCATGCCGATCGCGAGTGCCATCTCATCGACTACGGACTCGACACCGTACTCAGAAATTGGCCCACCTGGCGCACGATAGGCAGCAACTTTCGGCCGATTGACCACGACGTCATAACCAACAGCCATCACATTTTCGAGATCATATGGAGCGAAAGCGCACATCGCGCCTGGCTGCATTGGTGAGCCTGGGAAAGCGCCCGCCATATATTTCAGATCGCATTCACCCGCTGTGATGGTGCCGTCTTTCTTGACCCCCATCTTCACCCAGACTTTTGCACCCGAGGTCGGGCCAGTGGCACGAAATACGTCCTCACGCGCCATCACCATCTTCACCGGGCGATTTGCCTTGCGCGACATGGCCAAAGCCAAGGGCTCCAAATAGACAACCGTCTTGCCGCCGAAACCACCGCCAATTTCCGAGGCGGTCACGCGCAGCTTCGATATGTCCATACCGAGCAAGCGGGCACAGTAGGCACGCACAACAAAATGCCCCTGAGTACAACACCAAAGCTCGGCCTGACCGTCTTCCGAGTAGTTCGCCACACATGCGTGCGGTTCAATGTAGCCTTGGTGCACTGGTTCGGTATGGAAAGTACGCTCAATGATTACGTCAGCCTGCTTAAAGCCAGCTTCGACATCACCAAGAGCGAACTGCACGCGCTTAGCAATGTTTGAGGCTTTTTCGGGCTTCGGCTCAACACCAGCCGTGATCATGCTCTCGTGCAGTAAAGGCGCATCGGCGGCGATCGCTTGATCAATATCGATAACGTGCGGCAGAACTTCATATTGCACATCGATAAGCGCCACTGCACGCTTGGCAATTTGCACACTGGTCGCTGCAACCGCAGCAACTGCATGGCCATCGTACAGCGCTTTCTCACGCGCGAGGACGTTCCGGCACATGTCGCCGAAGTTCACCATCGCCTCGCCAGCTGGCACTAATTCAGATGCCAACAAAGGCAAGTCTGCGCCTGTCAGCACCGCATGCACACCCGGCAGCGCTTGTGCTTTGGATGTGTCAATTGACACGATACGGGCATGCGCATGCGGGCTACGCAGAACGCGTCCATGCAGCATATTGGGGAGGGTAAGATCCGCACCAAACTTCGCACGGCCAGTTACTTTGTCGACCCCATCCGGACGATTGGGACGCGTCCCAACCCACTTCAGAACCTTCGAGTCGCCAGTTTCACTCATGCAGCACCTCGCATTTCATCCGCAGCATCTAACACTGCACGGACAATTTTGTCGTAACCAGTACAACGACAAAGGTTGCCAGCCAACCAAAAGCGGACTTCCGTTTCGGTAGGGTTGGCGTTGCGCTCTAACAATGACTTAGCTGCAACCAGAACACCCGGAGTGCAGATGCCGCATTGTAGCGCAGCGTGCTCAATGAACTTGCGCTGCAATGGATGCAACTCTTCGCCTTGAGCCATGCCTTCAATCGTCGCGATTGTCTTACCTTCGGTCTCAATCCCGAGGATCAAGCATGAGCAGACCAAGCGCCCATCAACGGTGACACTGCATGCGCCACAGTCGCCAGTCGCGCAACCCTCTTTGGTGCCAGTCAGCTGCAGCTCGTCACGCAGCACATCCAGCAGGGTTTGATCTGTATCACAAAGGAACTCGACTTCGTCGCCATTGATATTCGTCGTTACGTGATGTTTTGCCATTTATTCCCCCTTGGCGCGCGCCAGCGCGATTTTTGCTGCGCGCACGGCCATAACGCCGGCGACTTTAGTGCGGTATTCGATCGTGCCGCGTTTGTCGTTGATTGGATTGCATGCTGCGCCAGCAGCCGCTGCAAGTCCTTCCATCGCCGCGTCGTCGAGAGTTGTGCCAATCAAAGCTTTGGCGCAGTCATCGACCAAACGTGCGGTCGGAGCAACAGCACCGAGAGCAACACGCGCGGCGGTGCAAACGCCGTTAGCATCTAAGGTGATGCTAACGCCAGCGCCGACCACGGCGATGTCCATTTCAGTGCGGGGGATGAAACGTAGGTACGCGTCGCCCGAATTGACAGGCCGTGATGGCAACAAGAACGAAACAATAAATTCGCCACTTGTTAGAGAGGTCTTACCAGGACCAGTACAAACCTCTTCGACAGCAATAACACGACGGCCATTAGGACCAGCGATGGTGACAGTCGCGTCAGCAGCAATCAGCGCCGGAACGCTATCTGCGGCCGGTGACGCGTTGCAAAGGTTGCCGCCCATCGACGCGCGCCCTTGAATTTGCACCGAGCCGATTAAGTCAAAAGCTTCGGCAATTCCAGGCCACATCGCCTTAAGTGCAGCGTGCTCGGTAACTTCCGCGCCTGCTACAGCAGCGCCTACACGGAAACCGCCATCTTCAGCGGTGATCGTGCGCGTTTCGCCGATAGCTTTGATGTCAACAACTAACTCGGGCTCAAACATGCCCGAACGCAGCTGTACTAATAAATCCGTGCCACCAGCTAGCACGCGCGCACCAGCGCCACCGCTAGCGAGTAGGCCTACAGCGTCATCGACGCTTTGGGGTGATTCATATCGCATGAGAGTCAGGACTCCTCCTGTTTATTAGATCGGCATCCCGCGAAGCGGGCGGCAAGTGGTGAGTGGCGTCAAACGCAACTACAACCCTGCAATTTTGCACGCAATGTCGGGCTACAGACAAAACTTGCGGACTAGGGCAGCAGAATTGCGTCTGTATTGGTAAAGCACCATGCGATTGCGTTTGCACCTTAATAGCGCACCCACAAACGCAGCTGCCAGAATTGAAGCAGGTAAACTGCCAGCGACCACTATACCTTTGCTGCCACCAATTTTGAGGACAATTTAATGAAATTTGCAATGATCGCCACTGGGCGCATCGCTGAGACCCAACTTGCGCCAGCCATCAACGCGGCCCAAGGCGCGCAACTATGGAGTGTTTACAGTCGCGATAAGGCCCGCGCAAACGAATTTGCCGCGCGTCACGGCGCAGCCAGCGCGACGCCTGGATACGACGACTTGGACGCGCTTTTAGCTGACGATGAGCTTGACGCGGTCATAATCGCCTCGCCGGACAAACTCCATGCTCCACAAGCAATCGCTGCGGCGCGTGCTGGCAAGCATGTGCTCACTGAAAAACCAATGACAACCAGCATGGCAGATGCTGAACAGATGATCAGCGTGTGCGAGAACGCGGGCGTCACACTCGGAGTCGCCTATCACCTGCGCTGGCATGATGGGCATCGTAGATTGCACAGCGCAGTCACTAACGGTGATTTTGGAACCTTGCGGCATATTCGCGTGCAATGGCCGATGCCGTCTGGCCCTGGAAACTGGCGATCCGAAGAAGAACTCGCGACCTGGTGGTGTCTGTCCGGGGTGGGTACGCATTGCCTGGATCAGATCCGTTGGTTCATGCGCCCTGAGCACGGCGAAATAGCCCGACTTCTGCCGCTAATCACCAAATCCGTTTATAACGGCCCGCATGAAGAAACGGCAGTGCTGACGATGCAATTCGAGAGTGGGGCTACTGCTGAGATGTGCAATTCCGTGCTGTTTGCGGGTCCACGGCGCATGGAAGTGTATTGCTCAGACGGTTATGCATTATGCGAACAGACCCTCGGAGCTGAGGGCGCGGGTAGTATCACCACGCATGCTGGCGACTTTGCCTTTGAGGTCACAAACCCGTTCCGTGGCGAGATCGAAGACTTTGTGCAAGCGGTCGCCGAAGGGCGCGATCCAGAAGTAACCGGTGCCGAGGGCGCGCGTAATGTCGAACTGCTGCTGCAAGCTATCGCTTAGGCGTGACTAAGCAGTGTCGTCGCCAGCCGTTTGGGTCTCGGCACGATACTCGCACAAGAACCGATAGACCGTTATGGCGTCCGCCTGGACGCCAGCGTTTGCTAATGCGCCGCTCAGCCAGTTTGCAGTAGTCAGTGCGTCGGACTCGCGCATGCAGTCGATAACGATACCAGCGCTAATCTCTTTATCTTGTGTACCACGCACCTCAGCCTCGGCTGTGTCCAGGCGATGCGCGCTTTGATTTATCCAGCACTGTGCCGCCACCACTTGCGCGCTTGGCAGTGTAGCAGCGCGCGATCCTGTCGCTAATGCCTGCGCCGCGACGCGCACCAATGTTGACTCACACTGCGAGCCCACAAATCGGGCCACACACGCAAATGCACCAAATAAGTTGCCTTGCTGATAAGCCAATTCACAACTCGTGCGGGTCATATTGCTCCAGTTGTGCATGATCTCGATGGTCTCGGGCGTAGGTGCGTTCAGGCGCGCGACATACTCAGCACTGAACATCGATGCAACACTCGCGGTTTCGTAATAGGTGAAAAAACGCGGCAGTTGTTCGGTGCTTAACGCTTCGTAACGACGCCCGAAACGCCAACCTGCCAGCGCGACTCGCTCGGGTAAATGCTGATGCACGTACCACTGCTCGTAGAAATCTTCGATCTGGGGGTTGCGGTCGTTCCATACCGCCAAGATGCCAGGGCGTGCAGTCATGTTGTGGGTATCCATAGAAGAAGTTGGACGGTCGCGAGGGAAACGCTCACTTGGCTCTAAAACTTCGCCCAATCAACTGCCTGTGCACTTGATTGGTGCCTTCCCAAATTTGCGTGATCTTGGCGTCGCGCATCAATCGCTCGGCGCGAAAATCACGAATGTAGCCATAGCCACCCATCATCTGCACAGCTTCGGTGCTCATACGCATTGCCAGATCGCTCGCGCGCAATTTAGCCACCGACGCTTCCATGCCAAAATCCTCGGCGCCACTTTGAATAAGCTCAGCGACATAGCTGAGCCAGCATTCGACCATCGCAAGTTCAGAACCGAGATCAGCCAGCAAGAACTGGTTGCCCTGAAAATCAACAATACGTTTACCCGACTGCTCACGCACATTCATATACGCGGTCATATCTGCAAACGCGGCGCGAGCAATTCCCAGCGCATGGGCAGCAATGCTTGGACGCGAGCGATTCAACGACGCTAGCAGAATCTGCAAGCCTTGCCCCGGCTCACCAAGCAGATTCGCGCGCGCTACACGCATCCCGGAAAACGAAATCGCCGCTGTCGACGACGCACAATGACCAAGCTTTTTTTCGATCCTATCGACGCTAAAGCCAGGCGTGCCTTTCTCAACCACAAGCACACTAATAGCTTTGCGCGGGTCGTCAATTTCGCTCCATTTACCGAACAACAAAATTCGGTCTGCCACATCCCCGCTGGTGATGAAGGTCTTAGTGCCATCGACCACAATATCGTCACCATGCGGGCGGAAACTGGTCCGCATGCCGGTGGCATCAGAGCCCGCATGCGGCTCGGTGATCGCAAGCGCGCCAAGCCCACCTTGCGCAATCTTTGGCAGCAATCGCGCGCACTGTTCCGGCGTACCAAATTCGATGAGCGGCTTCATACCGTGAAAATTGGTGGCGTAGATGATGCCAGTCGCGGCGCAGGCCTCAGCAATTATCGCGACGCACTCCAGATACAGTGGGAACGACATTAGCGTACCGCCATAGGGTTCCGGCACAAAAATAGCGTTGAGCCCCAATTCATTTAAGGCCTCAACATTCGCCCATGGGAATTCCTCCGCCGCATCAAAGCGCGCGGAGTTCGGCGCCAAAACCTTGTCGGCGATGCGCTGCACTTGCGCCAGCACCATGCGTTCGTCTTCGTCCCAGGTGCGCGACGCGCGCGTGCGCTCGACTAAATTCATTTTTTAAACCTGATTCAAGCAATGAAAGTGCGACCAGCTGGCGCGTAATTCA
>Ga0055584_100004076_pt1 | contig 14316 bp, 12 predicted proteins | sample OSDHelmetaG_FD_58716 | JGI IMG/M metagenome (GOLD analysis project Ga0055584, IMG submission 58716) | Pelagic marine sediment microbial communities from the LTER site Helgoland, North Sea, for post-phytoplankton bloom and carbon turnover... | ecosystem: Environmental > Aquatic > Marine >... | reverse complement strand
TGAGTTTGAGGTAATAGGGCATCTAATTTAATTTCCAGTTCGCGACTGCGCTTACTCACGTCGGAGGAAGTTCCAGACACAATCGTCACCCAGGAAATGAGACATAATAATATCGGTAATACAAAAATAAGGATGCCGAATGTCATTAACTAATTCCCGTGAAACCCATAAATGCCATGGAAATTATGCCGAGTGTAATGAGTAATATAGATGCTCCCTGAAAAGAGGCGGGGACATCCGAGACCATTATTCGCTCACGTAGGCTTGTTAATATAACAAGTACAATTCCAAAACCGATTGCCGAGCCGATACCGAAGAGTAGTGATTCTGGGAGACCTTGATTGGCCTGAATGTTTAGCAGTGCGGCGCCAATTAACGCGGTATTTACCATTAATAGAGGAATGAATACTGAGACCTGTTCATGTAAAGCAGGTCTGCTCAATTTCAACAACCTTTCCACAGAAAATAGAGTTAGGCTAACGATGATCACGAACATGAGCAGTTGCAAATATTGCAGATTAAGCGGAGATAGAATGTAAAAATTAACTGCAAAAGTGAGTAAACTGGTAAGTGGGGTGATCAGCAGCATGGCTAAAGACAGGCCAAAAGCTGTTTCAATTTTGCGGGAAACCGCAAAAACCGGGCTAAGCCCTATCAAATAATCGAGAACGAGATTATTTGCCAGGCAGGCAGCAATAAAAACGAAGAATAATTCAGTCAACAGACCCTAATCCGGCTGCTTGAATGTAGTGGCTAGTATGAAATGAATTGATTTTAGCAACAAGCACAATTCGCACGGCTCGGAAACGGCGAGCCTATTTTATACGCATACCAGGCTCAGCACCTTCATCTGGGCTCAAAATAAAAATATCGCTCTTACCCGGACCAGCGGCAAGAACCATTCCTTCGGAAAGACCAAAGCGCATTTTTCGTGGTGCGAGATTCGCGACCATCACTGTGAGACGCCCTTCCAGCGAAGCAGGTTCATAGGCTGCTTTTATGCCGGCAAAGACATTGCGTTGTTCGCCACCGATATCAAGAGTGAGTTGCAGTAATTTGTCTGCTCCATCAACGTGTTCCGCCTTAACAATTCGGGCCACACGTAAATCAACTTTGAAAAAATCATCAATGCTGATTTCCTCGGCGATTGGATTGTCTTGCAGCGGACCGCTTAGCTTATTGTCTGTTTCGGTATTTGTCGTAGCCTCAAGGTTTTCTTTACTGTCTTCAATCATGGCGTCTATATGATCCTTTTCAACTCGTGTCATTAACGGTTTAAATTTATTAATTTTGTGGTCCAGTAGCGGCTGGTCTAGATCCTGCCAGTTGAGCGGATCAATATTCAGGAATTCTTCTACTTTTAACGCTGTTACCGGCAGTACAGGTTTAAGGTAAATGATGAGCTGGCGAAATAGATTAAGTGCCATGCTACAGACATCCTGAACTTCTTGCTCGCGTCCTTTTTCTTTAATAAGAACCCAGGGCTTATTTTCATCAATATATTGATTTGCTTCATCAGCCAGTAACATAATTTCGCGCATAGCTTTGCTGTATTCGCGAGATTCGTACAGGTCTGCGATATTGGCAGTGGCTATTTTGTTGAATAACTCAGGCTTGCTTAGACTTGATGAGAGTTGTCCATCAAAACGTTTATTGATGAAGCTCGCACAGCGACTGGCGATGTTAACGACCTTACCGACCAAATCGGAATTTACACGAAGTGCAAAATCCTCCAGGTTCATGTCGATGTCTTCGACTTTATTACTCAACTTGGCCGCAAAGTAATAGCGCAAGTATTCAGGATTCAAATGATTCAAATAGGTACGGGCATTAATAAAGGTGCCGCGACTCTTTGACATTTTCTTGCCATTAACGGTCAGGAACCCATGAATAAAGACATTAGTGGGCGTACGAAAACCTGCCCCATGCAGCATTGCCGGCCAAAACAAGGTATGGAAGTACATAATATCCTTGCCGATGAAATGATACATTTCGGCCTTACTATCTGGACCGGTAAAAGCATCAAAATCAAGATTCTGTTTTTCGCAGAGGTTCTTAAAACTGGCAAGATAGCCAATCGGCGCATCCAGCCATACATAAAAGTATTTGCCAGGATGATCAGGGATTTCAAATCCAAAATAGGGCGCATCTCGTGAAATATCCCACTCCTGTAAACCTGATTCAAACCATTCATTGAGTTTGTTAGCTGTCTCAGTCTGAAGATTGTTAGAAGTCCATTCCTTAAGCATTACTTCGAATTCGGGTAATTTGAAGAAAAAATGCTCGGATTCTTTTTCAACAGGCGTCGCACCGGAAATGGCAGAAAACGGGTTAATGAGATCGGTAGGGGAATAAGTGCGATCACAATTCTCGCAGCTGTCTCCGTATTGATCATTGGCATGACAAAAAGGGCATTCTCCCCGAATAAAACGATCGGGAAGAAACATCTGTTTTTCCGGGTCATAGAACTGTTTAATAGTGCGTCGGTTAATATATCCACGATCACGCAGGCGTGTGTAGATTAAATTTGCGAGAAGCTGGTTTTCATCGGAATGCGTGCTGTGATAATTGTCGAAATCAATTGAGAAATCCATGAAATCCTGCTCATGTTCCTGACGCGCCTTAGCGATCAATTCTTCAGGGGTGATTCCGGTTTGTTCGGCGCTCAGCATTATCGGAGAGCCATGGGCGTCGTCAGCACAGACGTAATAACATTCATGACCACGAAGTTTTTGGAAGCGCACCCAAATATCGGTCTGAATATACTCCACCATATGACCTATATGGATAGATCCATTTGCGTAAGGCAGGGCGCTGGAAACCAGCATTTGTCTTGTTTTAGCTGTCATTCTTGAATTCGGACTTGAAAAGGCGGCTAACTTAGCATTAATAAGGTTAGGCGTGAACAGTCAATTCTAATTTCATTCCTGCTATTTATCGCTTCAGAACGGTTGTCGTCAACAGTAAGATGGAAAATAATGTAATATACCCGACCCAATTATACGAACCTAATGAGTGAAACATGTCAGACCTTAGTAAAGAAAAGATAGAGAAGGCCCTTTCCGAAATAATGGATGTGAATCTGCAACAGGATCTGGTGACTGCCGACGCCGTTAAAGAAATAGCCATAGAAGGTAATCGCGTTGATTTACAACTGGAACTTGGTTATCCGGCAAATGGTTACAAAGATGAACTAAGTGCCGAAGTCCTGGCACACTTGCAACAGCTTGACGCCTCAGCTGAAATCAATATTGATATTTCTTTCAAGATCGTGACCCACTCAGTACAGAAAGGGGTAAAACCACTAAAGAATATTAAAAACACTATAGCGGTTGCATCCGGCAAAGGTGGTGTGGGCAAATCTACCACCTCAGTGAATTTGGCGCTGGCTTTACAGGCAGAAGGCGCGCGAGTCGGCATTCTCGATGCTGATATTTATGGTCCAAGTCAGCCACGTATGCTTGGTTGTCAGGCGAAACCGGATAGTCCTGATGGAAAATCTATCGAACCTAATATTAGTTATGGCATCCAGTCGATGTCTATCGGTTATCTGGTAAACGAAGAAACGCCAATGATCTGGCGTGGCCCGATGGTCACCTCAGCACTGGAACAATTACTCGGTGATACTAATTGGGATGAGCTTGATTACCTTGTCATCGATCTGCCGCCTGGCACCGGTGATATTCAGCTTACGCTATGCCAGAAGATTCCGGTGAGTGGCGCAATGATTGTTACCACACCTCAGGATATCGCCTTGCTTGACGCAAGGAAGGCCTTAAAGATGTTCGAGAAAGTTGATGTTCCCGTATTTGGAATCGTCGAGAATATGAGTACACATATATGTAGCGAATGTGGACACGAAGAACATATATTCGGCAGTGGCGGTGGAGCGCAAATGTCAGAGCAGTATGGCGTTGATTTGCTTGGCTCTTTACCACTGGATATGAGCATACGTGAAGCAGTCGACAATGGCAGACCGACAGTGGCTATGGATGCAGACTCAAAAATTACTGCTTTATATAGGGATATTGCGCGTAAAACTGCGGCAAAATTGTCTTTGCAGGCAAAAGATTACAGTAACAAATTCCCGAAAATCGTTGTTGAAAATGCGTAAGACATGACAATTAAATCTGATAAATGGATAAGAATTAAAGCCGAAAAGGAAGGCTTGATAGAGCCCTATGAAGCGGGCCAGGTGAAAGAAAATGAAACTGGCAGGATTGTCAGTTATGGCACCAGTAGTTATGGTTATGATGTACGCTGTGCACCAGAGTTTAAAGTTTTCACTAATATTAATTCGGCAATCGTCGATCCAAAGGACTTTGATTCAAACAGCTTTGTGTCAGTGAATGAAGATGTCTGTATTATTCCGCCAAACTCTTTTGCTTTGGCGCGTACAGTCGAATATTTTCGTATTCCTCGTAATGTGCTTACCATCTGTTTGGGTAAGTCGACTTACGCGCGTTGTGGCATCATCGTTAACGTCACCCCATTGGAACCTGAATGGGAAGGACATGTAACACTCGAATTTTCAAATACGACAACGCTACCAGCAAAGATATATGCCAATGAAGGGGTCGCGCAAATGTTGTTTTTTGAATCAGACGAAGTCTGTGAAACTTCTTACAAAGACCGTGGCGGTAAGTATCAGGGACAAACAGGCGTTACGCTGCCGAAAACCTGATTAAGCACTATCTTCGCTGTCTCAGCCTCAGCCTGTCCTCACCCGTGTAGAACTAATAGATCTTTATGTGTCGCCATAAACTAATTCGCTTAGCCGCCCTGGCTTAAATTGGGTAACCAAAGCGCGATTTGTGGGAAGAAAATTAGTAAAGCGAGAAGAATCGCGGCACAAGCCATAAAAGGCAGAGCAGCGAGCCAGATATCCTGTAATCGCGTACCAGGTGGCGCCACACCTTTCATGACAAACAACAATAGGCCCATGGGCGGCATTGTCAGGCTCATTTCAAGTGCAAGCAATACGATTACGCCAAACCAAATCAGATCGAAACCATAAAAATGGGCCAGCGGTACAAAGATTGGCAAGGTTAACATCATCATTGAGAGCTGCTCCATAAAGGCTCCCATCAACAACATGATAATAAACATGGTCAGCAATGCGGTTATCGGTTCCAGCGTTAAAGTGCTTACCCAACCGACCAAACCAGTTGTAGCACCTGAAAACGCCAACACTTTACTGAAAGTCGATGCTCCCAGAATAATCATGAACATCATTACCGTCACCCGGGTTGCGCCGAGGAATGATTTGATAAGTACATCCATTGTCAGGCAACGAAAACAGGCGGCGAGCAATATTACACCGGCGACGCCACAGGCAGCAGATTCAGTTGGCGTTGCCCAGCCCAGAATGATCATACCGACAACCAGAAAAACAATCAGACCCATTGGCAGGACATCGCGAGCGAGCAACAACAACTTTTGCCTGAGAGGCGTTTCCTCAACGTCATAGGCGGGTGCTGCAGAGGGATCGAGTTTAATACTGATAACAATGTAAATGCTATAGAGGACGGCGAGTAAAAGTCCGGGCACGATTCCCGCTACCAGCAACATGCCAATGTTAATGTGGGCCAGACTGCCAAGTAGGACCGCCAATGCCGAGGGGGGGATAAGAATGGCCAGACCACCTACGCCGAGTATGGGTCCGATAGAGAGCCGGTTTTTATAACCACGTTTCGACATTTCCGGCACCATTAAAGTACCCATCAGTGCAGTAGATGCCATACTCGATCCGGATAATGCGGCAAATAAGGTACCGCCTCCGATTGTGACAAAGGATAGTCGCCCCGGAAGCCTGCCTAAGAGTTTGTCCAGCGCGTTAAAGGCACGAAAGCCGAGGCCGGAATGAAAAAATAATTCCCCCATGATTAAAAACAAGGGTACTGGGACAAGGGCAAATTTGGTCAGCGCATTAGCGGCTGTTCGCACAAGTTGTGCAAGCCCCGCATCCCCCCCCATGAATAACATCACGCCAATGACATCCGCGGTAAGAAAGGCAAAGGCAACAGGCAGTCCCAGCGCAATTAGAAAAACCGTAATAAGTAGCATCATTGCAAACGCCAGAAACCAGACGATATACATACTAATTACTTCCTATATCAGCGGGCCGTTCAATAGCCACTATTCATGCACTCCAATCTCGCCGTCATACATATCGTCAATACCGATAAGATAGCGGGCAAACTCGATTGTTAATAACAAAAAAGATATCGGCATAATGACGAAAATAATCCAGCGTGGCATATCAAACGACCTTACTTCGTGATCGCCGCGTAAAAAAGTCTCAACTGTGACCATGCCCGAGTAATAACAAATAATCGCACAGGTCAATACACAAAGTAGATAACTTAATTTGGAAATATAAGGTCGAATTGCTGAAGGGACCAAAGCCGTTATCAATTGCATATAGACATGATGTTTTCGCCTGACTAACCAGGGTGCGCCGAGTAATGCGACGTAATACAGTCCATATTCGGTTAGTGCCAGCGTATGTGTAAAAGTTGGGATGCCTATGTTACGGGCAATAACGTCATACAAAATAAACAGGGTAATTAAGGCGAGGATACAAGCGCCGGAGCAAAACAAAGAGAAAATGAATTTCTCATAGGCGTTTTTTGGTGATTCATCCATTATTGTAGTGACCCTCCCTGGCGATAAAATTTACTGCGAAGTTCTTCATAATTTGTTGGCGCCCTAAGCTGCAGTCGCTCCCAAATGACCCTGTTTGCCAGCGCACGATACTTACTTTCTCCAGGGTCATTTAAGGCAATAATTTCCATGCCACTACTACGCATACTGACATCCATAGATTGGGTTAGTTTTTGGAAGCGTTTATAACTTTCAGTCTCATACTCAATAGTAGCGGTGCTCAATATAGCCCTAATGTCTGCAGGTAATTGTTCCCATCTATCCTTATTAAAAATGATGCCGACGTCACTGGAAAAGACACCCGGGTCAATCCTGTATTTCAAATGTTGCTGCCAGGAAGCATCTTCAAGTCCGATAATTGGCCAGCCAACACCCTGAAGCATATTACGTTCCAGCGCCATGTAGACGTCTGGTGCGGCGACATTGGCATAGGCTGCACCAAGACTGCTGATGAAATCACGCCAAACAGGGCCGCCACGAATTAGATTATTACTTAAATCAGGTACTCCATCACTATCCAGTTTCGGACGTGTTCTTGTGAACAGGTGAAATTCAATAAAAAGTGCACGCGCAAGATAGCGTACGTTTAACTTTTCCTGATGAATACGGTCCATCAATTCAATACCGCCATTTTCTCTGGTTTCCAGCGGCGTCAGATTACTGGCAAACATTGCTTCAACTTCAGGTAATAAACCAATGTAATAGGTAGCGGGTCCAAACACCATATGCACAACGCCGGTTCTCACTGCATCGGCTTGTTCAAATGTCGGAATTGCTTCGGGTCCTCCAACAAAAATGATTTTGAATTTCCCTTCGCCCAATTTGTTCACTTCATTAACCCATTGCTCAAAATCACGGGTGTAATCTGTTTGCTTTGGTAACATACTAATTGCACGAATGATCTCTATCTCTGATTGTTGTGTGCAGGATGTAAGTGCTAGCATAGATATGAGCAGTACAAATTTGCTAAGATAGCTTCGAATAAATCTGGTTTTCATAAATTTCAGTTAATACACTTTATTATGAAGAAAGTTATTTTGAGCTGAGCAAGTTTTGATAAATTACCCAGGCTCGATTTTTTTAATTTCTTAATACAATATAACACATGAAATCTGAAGCAAACCTCAACTTCGAGTTACAACAGTGACATTACTGCAGAGATTAGATGGTCATGCATTACCGGACTTACCGGATAGTCATTATCTGGATAACCGTATTTATACTGATCAATCAATTTTTGAGAATGAGCAAAAAAATATTCTTGCCCGTAGTTGGCGCTTCGCTTTTCATGTTTCAGAAATAAAACAAAAGTTTGACTATAGGTTGGTAAATATTGCTGGTCATGAATTGGTATTGATTAGAGGAAAAGACAATACTATTCGTGGTTTTTATAATAGTTGTGCGCATCGTGGTGCGCGTATCGTCAGAACGCCGGCGGGTAATTTAGATGAAGGGCGTATGACTTGTTTTTATCATTTATGGACTTACGATGCCAAGGGAAAATGCACAACAGTCACGCAGCCCCAGGGCTATAAACAAACATCGGTGAAGAAGGAGAGTACCAGCCTTAAATCAGTCCGTGTTGATATTATTTTTGGTTTGGTGTTTGTGTGTCTTGATGACGCTGTAGAATCCTTGCCGGATTTTCTTGGCGAAAAAGTGATTGATGCGATGCGCATACCATTTGAAAGAGCTGATCTTGAAGTCTTTCATTTTCATCGAACTGAAATACAAGCAAACTGGAAATTGTTTGTAGAAACAAATTGCGAGGGATATCACGAGTTGCTACACCTGTTAAATCGAACTACTGCAGTCGCTGAGCAAAAGTATCGTTCCCGACAATGGAGTTTGTATCGCAATGGACACATCAGTTTTGATCCCGCAAAAATCGAATATGGAAATATCGATTATGACAAAAGAGATGCGAATCTTTTACCTGGAATGGAGCCAAATGGCCACGTCGTTGTAAATTTATTTCCTGATATGATGTTAAATTGTCGCTCGACAGTAGTGCGACTGGATTCACTTATCCCTATTGCAAATGATAAAACCATACTGGAGTGTCGTGGTCTGGGTCTGGTTGGGGATTCTGAGAAAGAACGGGCAATGCGTATTAATCATCACAATCAGGTCTGGGGTCCTGCAGGCGTTAATCTGGCAGAAGATCTCTGGGCCGTGGAAACGCAAATGCAAAATATGATTAACGATAATAGCCGATACAGTGTTATTGCCAGAGAGGAGCAGGGCGCAATGAGTGACTCAAGCCTGAGACATTTTTACAGTGAATGGAACAACTTGACGGGCAAAAAAGCACATTGCCTGGATGATTCTCGAGTGAATACTTAAAAGCCTCATGTCACTAGAACATCAAATGCAATTAACCCGTCTACTGCATAGCTCGACCCGCTTGCTCGATGACCAGAATCACGATGGTTTTTTGCAATTATTTACTAGCGAAGGCGAATACAGTATTACCTGTCTCACGCCTGAATTAGCTGAGAAAATGATATGGATGAAGGCAACGCGATCTGAAATAGATGAACGTCTTAAAGCCATGAACGAACATGAATGGCAAATCGCTCATGTTGAACAAACCCGAATTCTTTCTGTGGATACAATCGACATAGGAAAAAACACATCCAATACTTCTTCAAGTTTTTCTTTATATCAAACTGACCAGCAAGGGCGTAGCGAACTCTATGTGCTCGGGCGTTATGAGGATGAGTGGCAATATGTATCGAAGAGATGGTATTTGGCGAAAAGGGAAGTCGCGTTGAGGACAAGACTGTTAAAGATGCTTTCTCCCTTGCCAATTTAATCCATCTGAAGCCATATTATTTTAATATTTCTCCATGAAGAACAAAGGTGAAAAACGAAATACACGCGGCATCGCCCATCGATTTCCAAAAGATGTGCGTAAGGAAGGCGCTGGGACACATATAACCCGTTGGTTCGTACCAACGGATTATACGCTTACTAATCCTTTCCTTCTGTTTGATGAAACCAAGAGTGACAAAATTGAAGATTATGCGGGTGGCTTTCCTGAGCACCCACATCGAGGTTTTGAAGCGCTGACCTATCTCATTGCGGGCTCACTAAGACATAAAGACAGCGCCGGTTTTAGCGGTTATGTTGGTTCTCTGGGAGCACAATGGCTTACAAATGCAAGTGGACTGACTCACGACGAAGTACCGGATCAAACTGACGGGCTGTTCTGGTGTCTGCAATTATGGATAAATTTGCCGGCTGAAAATAAAAGTGACACACCATTTTACAGTGAGTCTTCGATGACAGAGGTTCCGGTAATCGAGCAGGAAACGGGTGCAGAGGTGCGAGTTGTCGCAGGTCAGTTTGAGAATATTAAAGGACCTCTACCTCCGCAGCCAAGACCCTCTAAACCTGTTTACCTGGATGTCTTAATCAAGGCCAATGCGTCATTCAGCTATCAGCCACCTGCAGGCTACACACTTATTATCTTTGTCGTCGAGGGTGAAATTACTGTCAAAGCTGAGGACACAGCCTGTGCGGGAGATGTATTGGTATTGGATAAAAGCGGTGATGTTATTATCCAATCTTCGCAGGCGGCCAGATTTTTACTTATGGCAGGCAGTCCGATAGATGAAGACATTGCCTGGCACGGGCCCTTCGTCATGAACAAGGAAGAGGAATTAGAACAAGCCTTCTCAGATTTTGCCGAATTTGGTCCATTTCGCTCTGATGCCGGCACCGGGCAAAATAACGATTAAACTACTGAACAAATCTACTACTCGATACTCGTTCTTCTAATCACGCTGGATACATGGCAATAACCCGGGCTGGCGCGCCGCTAACGCCGATTATGCGTGAAGCACCGACAATGAGTGTACCTCCATCTTCAGGCATATTTTTTAACTGGCCGAGATTAGCAACATTTTCCACTAGTTTCCAACCGCGCTGCAGACCCAGAGCATGTAAATAGGGACCGTTAATACGGGGTGGGTTTTCAGCCACGCTGCCATCTGGTCCTAACAGGCTTTCACCCGATTCCACCGCAATGTTATCGGCTATAAGACCATTAATGCGTATGTCCTTACTGTCCTCCAGCGCAATTAACCAGTCAACCACTTCAGGTGTAACACCGGGGTGGTTTAGACCATTGTTATAAGGATGGTACCAGCCGTTTTCAGGACCCTCTCCACCGTAAGTTTGTTCCCAACCAGTATTAAACACGAGATAACAGCCCTCGCATATCAAATGCTCCACAGCTTCGATATCCGCTAGTCTTACCGTGGCCTGACTATTATTGCTAAAGTCTGTGACGCCAATATCAGGCGAAGGAATACCGTCATTTTTATCCAGTTCCTTTTTTACACGCTGACTGATGTCTACATAGACCAATGGGCCAATCAAGTCGTCGAGGCTGAATTCATGTGCGTAGCGTGTATCAGGATCGTGAATCGTTAAATTTGGATCGGTGGTGACAAAGTGACATTGCGAATCTATGTGTGTGGCAAAATGTTCATCCAGACAAAAGAAACCCCATTGAAAATAGCCCGCAGCGGCCTGGAAGTCGGGTTTCGCCTGACGAGTGCCGAGACCGTGTCCACAGACGGCTGCGCTCTCTTCAAGTGGTTTTGACAGATCCGGTCGGGTCAGATCCTTATCGATTGGCTCGAACATCGGCGCGGCATGGGTCAGGTCGATGTATTTAAACTCCTGACGCTGAGTACTTCTTTCATTTTTTGTTTTCATAAATGAAATACTAATTCCTGTTTAATTTAAAATAATGCAAAAAAAAGGCCTGCTGAGCAGGCCTTTTTAATACAACTGTAATGTAAATTACATTAGAAGCGGTATTCACCCATCAAGGTCCACTGACGATCACGTGCGAGAAGATCAAGCTGGGTCGCCGATGAGGGAGATTGGTCCGAGTAGTTAACGATGTACTTATCAAAGATATTATCGACACGTAAGTCGAGTGAGTACTTATCATCCGAACTGATCCACCCTATGCTGGCATTCATCATGCCATAAGATTTCATCACATTACGAGGATTGTTGTCAGGACTGAAAAGTACTTTGGTGCGATAAGAATAATCGACTCGAGGCGTAAATGTACCTCTAGTACCAAGATCCAGTTCCTTGATAACGGCAATAGCACCAGACCATTTAGAGACGAGAGGAAATCTATCTCCTACAGCCGGACCACCAACCTGTGTGGCATCGGCTTCCGTGATTTCTGTGTCTAGATGACCGACAGCCGTTTCAACAAACCAACTTTCCATAGGCGACCAACGCATTTCCAGTTCAACACCTTTAACTTCGCCTACTCCAGAGTTTTGAAGTTGTGGCGCAATACCACCATTAGGATCGATAGTTTCCAGCTGGATATCCGAGTAATCAACATAGAAAGCAGACATATTCAAAGTGAAATTACCCGCTTCGTTGTTATATTTGAAGCCGATTTCGTAAGACTCTACAAACTCCGGATCGTAAGTCGGTGCAATACCTGTTGGACCCGCGATGCGCTGTTGTACACCACCACTTTTGAAGCCTTCAGAGTAGGTAGCATAAGTCATCAGTTCATCATTCCAGTCGTAGGCAACGTTGACCATAGGCGTCCAGTCATCAGCTTTCAATGTATAGGTGTCTGGATTAACAAGCCTTAGCACAAACCCTGGAGGAGCAAAGGTTGGTTGCGCAGATTGAAGCACAACAAACTGTCCCGGCGTTGTGATACCCGCACTGCCAGTAAAGACGAAATCCTTAACAATGAAATCCTTGGTGTCTTTGGTGTAACGAATACCTGCTGTGACATGGAGTTTCTCAGTCACATCGAAGGTACCCTGAGCAAAAACAGCCTTGGAATTATGGTCAAAAAAGCCACCACTCTCGATATCGATATTGGCAAAATCTACAGGATTGTAGTTAAGCCCGTCTTCTTCAAAGTAGTAACCACCAAAAATCCAGTTCAATCTGTCATCGAAGGCAACGCCCTGTATCTGAATTTCCTGAGAAAATTGACTTTGTTCATAAAAGTCCCTTACCCAGGACAAGTTGAACGGACTTGCGTCACCATCATGCGCGAATTCACTTTCGAGATCGCGATAAGCGGTGATAGATTTTACTTTGATATTATCGTTAATATCCCACTCGATTGTGCCTGATACACCCCAGATGTCGGCGTCAAAAAAGGTAGGTAAGGTGCTGTTGTTTGTACCTAGACCAACAGTACTGGAATTTGCACAACTCGGAAGTGTACCGCCGAGGCTTGCTGCTGATCCGGGCACACCGTCACAGTCGTTACGCGTTCTGATAAAAGGTGTTACACCAGGGTTATTAATGGGAGGTCCCAGTGGTCCGGTGAGAAAGTTGTGGTTAAAGCCACCACTACCTGGTTCAAGCAGCACGACTCGATTTGGATCGAGTGTACCCACAGCGGCCTGTCCATTTTCTCTGACGCGCGTATAGTCACCTGCGATGTTTATTTCAATATCATCGTTTACTAACCAGCGCAGAGCCGCGCGTCCAGCCATTTTTTCTGTATCACCTACATCAAGTCCTGTGTCGGGATTAACTACATAACCATCCTGATTCAAGCTGGCCATAGTCAGGCTGGCAAAGACATTCTCGGCTAAGGCGCCGTTTACTTTGCCAATAACATCAAGTCTGTCATTGCTACCTGTTCTTACGCGCAGTTTGCCTCCAAATTCTTCGTGGGGCTTTTGCGAATGAATCGAGATGGCACCACCAGTGGTATTACGACCGAATAGCGTGCCCTGTGGACCACGCAATACTTCAACACGGTCAACATCGACCAGGTCCAGTACCGCACCAATACTACGAGCGATATAGACACCGTCTACATAGACGCCTACACCCGGGTCAGCTGAAGGCACAAAGTCGGTCTGGCCCACGCCGCGAATATAAACGGATGCGTTACTACCACCACCGCCATTGGTATTGATATTTCTGAATTCCATATTTGGCGTAATTGAGTCAAGAGCATCGATGGACTGAATGCCACGGGCATCCAGACTATCGCCGGTGAAAGCGGAAACCGCAATTGGTGTATCCTGAACACTTTCTTCCCTTTTTCTGGCAGTAACAACGACCTCATCCATTAAAGAGCTAATGCCTTTCTCACTATCTTGTGCCGATGCCGGAACAAGCATTGCAAGACCAAGACCCAATGACAGGCCTTTAAGCAAAGTTTTGTTAAAGATTTGCAGCGTTGATGCTGACGATCTTCGTGAATTCGAAAAATTTATCATTTTAATATCTCTCCACCCCAAATTAACTTGTTGTTTTGTTGCTACAAATCGGATTTATAAAGGTCGTATCAAAGGGTAATTATTGATCAATACGTAACCGTATGGCGAGTATAAATAACTTTTTGCCGAAAGAAAAGCGACTTAATGCTACAAATTAAGCGTAGTTACGTCTAATAGCTATATTTTTACTCAAGCAGGTGTTTAATTGTGACATAGGCACAACAGTTAGTGCAGAGAAGAGAGTTTAGACGGTAAATTGAGATGAAGTGGTGCTAAGCAAGCCAAATTCCTCGTCTGAGCCTCCATTATTTAAAAATTGCTTGTTTGATTTCTTAGGCAGATTTTTGAAATTGTGAGCTTGCATGCGTTTCTCGATAATAAATTATGCTCATTTTTT
>Ga0055584_100004074_pt1 | contig 14318 bp, 12 predicted proteins | sample OSDHelmetaG_FD_58716 | JGI IMG/M metagenome (GOLD analysis project Ga0055584, IMG submission 58716) | Pelagic marine sediment microbial communities from the LTER site Helgoland, North Sea, for post-phytoplankton bloom and carbon turnover... | ecosystem: Environmental > Aquatic > Marine >... | reverse complement strand
ACTTGAAATACAGCGTGCTGACTTTGAGCATATTCGAAGTATTTCGGTTGATTATGCCGTTTTTGAAAATTCCCAAAACGTAGGCATTGTGCCGAGTGATATAGGTTGGTCTGATATTGGCTCGTGGAATGAGCTCGGCGCGTTACACCCCGCTGACGAGCATGGAAATAATAATTTAGGCAATGTGATGTGCAAAGAAACCAGTGACTGTATCATCCATGGCGGCAAAAGATTGATTGCAACGCTCGGTATAAAAGATCTTATCATTTCTGATTCGGTTGACGCTCTCCTTGTTGCGCATAAAGATCGTGCACAAGAGGTCCGCAGTATTGTGGACGAGTTAAAGGCACGTAACGACAAGGTGTATAAGGACTTTCCTACGGTACATTGTCCTTGGGGAACTTATACCATTCTGCAGGAAGGTGTTGGCTTTAAATTAAAGTGCGTCGAAGTGAAGCCCGGTGCTCGGCTTAGTCTCCAATCGCACAAATATAGAAGTGAACATTGGGTTGTTGTTACTGGCAAAGCACTTGTCATGAATGGAGAGGAACAGACCGAGTTGCAACCCAATCAGTCGACCTACATACCTTTAGGCAACAAACATCGTCTTGAAAACCCTGGAGCAGAAAAATTAATTATAATAGAGGTTCAGTGTGGAAGCTACCTTTGTGAGGATGATATTACGCGTTATGAAGATAATTTTTTAATTAACAAAAATATTTAGTTAAGTGTTTTGAGAGGCTTTGATGATTAAAATATCTCGTTCACCTTTGCGTGTCAGTTTCTTTGGTGGTGGCACAGATTATCCAGACTACTTCATGAGAAACCAAGGTATGGTTGTTGGCACAAGTATCAACCTTTACATTCATATCATAGCATCCGCTATGGAGGATTTTTGTGAGCATCGGTTCCGTATTCTCTACAGCAAATCAGAAAACATCGACAAAATAGAAGATATCCAACACCCGGTTATACGTGCGGTTCTTCTGGAAGAGAACTATAACATGCCACTTAATCTGTCCGTAATGTCAGATGTACCCGGAGGAACAGGCTTGGGCAGCTCTTCAGCTTTTGCTGTTGGCTTTATTAATCTCATTAATAACCTTAAAGGTGTAAATGTTAGCAAATACGCACTCGCTAAATCCGCAATAAATATTGAACATAATATTCTAAAAGAAAACGTTGGAATTCAAGATCAGATTCATGCCTCTTTTGGTGGATTATCTCGTTATGCTTTCCACAAAGACGACCTATCCATTAATCCCATCAAAGTCAATTCAGATTGTCAGAAGCTCCTTGACGACAGCATGTTCCTTGTCTACACAGGCGTAACACGTCGTGCGACCGAGTCTCTGGATGAACAATTGAGAAACACCCGCGAGAAAAAAGTTGAAAAAGATCTTTCTCACCTCGTAGAACTGTGTAAGCAAAGTGTCGTTGTATTTGAGCAGGCCAGCCCAGAAAAAATGATGGTTGAGCTGGGAAAGATGCTGAATGAAGCATGGCAAACAAAGCGTAGGCTTTCTTCCAATATTACCAGCCCTGAAATTGATAGCATTTATGATACGGCTAAAGACATTGGTGTGCATGGCGGCAAGCTATGTGGTGCGGGTGCTGGTGGGTTTTTCTTATTTTTGGCTCCTGGACATCTTCATCAAAAATTATCTGAACGATTTGGCACGGGCAATGTGGTTAAGATTTCTACCGAGAACAAAGGGGCTCAGGTTATTGAGCTAAAAAACTAATTGTCGAATTTATATTTTTACTTGGAGTTCAAATGACAAAACGTGTGTTAATTACTGGCATTACAGGTATGGTCGGTTCACATCTGACGGACTATCTGTTGGAAAATACGGATTGGGAAATCTGGGGCATGTGCCGCTGGCGCAGCCCGATGGACAATCTTAAAGAACACATCAACCGCATCAATCAAAAAGACCGTATTCATCTGGTATACGCTGACCTTCGCGACACAATGTCAATTGATGAAGCTGTTAAAAAAAGTAAGCCTGGTTACGTTTTCCACTTAGCAGCGCAATCTTATCCAAAGACAAGCTTTGATGCGCCCCTTGATACGTTGGATACAAATATTCAAGGTACAGAACGTCTTTTAGGTGCTTTGCGCACACATGCTAAAGACTCCGTTATCCACGTTTGTGCCTCTTCCGAGATTTTTGGCCGCGTTCCAAAAGAAAAGCTGCCAATTAATGAAGAATGTACGTTCCACCCGGCTTCTCCGTACGCGATTTCTAAAGTCGGTACAGATTTGGTTGGCCGTTACTACGCAGAAGCTTACGACATGACTGTGATGACAACGCGTATGTTTACACATACCGGTCCTCGTCGTGGTGACGTATTTGCAGAATCTACATTTGCAAAACAAATCGCAATGATCGAACGCAATATGATCCCACCTATTTTGAAAGTTGGTAACTTGGACTCGCTTCGCACATGGGCGGATGTTCGTGATGCTGTAAATGCGTATTACATGCTGGTTACCAAAGACCCGCAAGCAGGCGAATATTACAACATCGGTGGTCAATACACTTGTAGTGTTGGTGAGATGTTGGATGCATTACTGTCCATGTCTACTGTAAAAGATATCAAAGTTGAAACTGATCCGGACCGTTTGCGTCCAATCGATGCTGATTTGCAAGTTCCAGATACTACTAAATTTGAGCAACACACAGGTTGGAAACCGGAAATACCGTTTGAAAAAACCATGTCTGATCTGCTCAATTATTGGCGTGAACGCGTTGCGACTGGCGAAGTTTTCTTGCAACGATAAGAGTTACTGATTTTACTATTGTTACTATAAAAAATGAAGGGTTAATACATATGTCACAATTACCAAATGGTGTTAAACAAATTGAAAAATGTCGTATCAGCGGCTCTGACAAGCTGATTTCTGTTTTAAATCTTGGCGAACAGGCGTTAACTGGCGTATGTCTGGCACCAGACGAAGCTGATCCTATTTCTGTACCTCTTGACCTCGTCCTGTGTGAAGAGTCCAAATTCCTGCAACTGAAGTACACAGTTGACGGCGACCTGATGTATAGCTCTTACTGGTACCGTTCTGGCACAAACCAAACTATGCGTGACCACCTCAAAGATGTTGTCGCAGATGCGTCTTCTTTCGTTGACCTGAAAGACGACGACACAATAATCGATATCGGTTGTAACGACGGTACACTGCTCAGCAACTACCCTAAAACACTGAAGCGTATCGGTTGTGACCCATCCAACGCGATCCTCGATATCAAAGACGAGACAGTTCACAAAGTGAACAACTTCTTCTCTTATGAAAACGTAAAAGAAAAGTTGGATGGCGGTAAAGCACGCATCATCACTTCTATCTCCATGTTTTACGATTTGGACAACCCACACTCTTTCGTTGACGACATCGATGTATGTTTGGCTGACGACGGTTTGTGGATCGTAGAAATGAACTATACTGGTGACATGGTTCACTCTCTTGGCTACGACATGATCAGCCACGAGCACGTTGCATACTACACGCTGAACACATTTGAGCGTTTGATCAAATCTCACGGCATGTACATCAACCATGCGACGTTCAACACGATCAACGGCGGCAGCATTCGTATATTTGTTAGCCGTAACAAAATAGAAACTCCAGAAGTTGCTGAAATCCGTCAGGATGAGATCGATCGTGGTCTGGAAGAAGTTTCTACTTACATCGAATATGGCGAACGCATCAAAAAGTTCGCAAACAACCTGTCTGACCTCGTAAAAGAGATCACTGCTAAAGGTGAGAAAGTATTAGTATACGGTGCATCTACCCGTGGTAACACAATTCTGCAGCACACTGGCATGAAGCGTGACCTACTTCCTTACGCTGTTGAGCGTAATCCAATGAAATATGGTCGCGAAATGGCTGGTTCACGAATTCCTATCATCTCGGAAGATGAAGCACGTAAACTGAAGCCTGAATACATGCTGGTGCTTCCATACTACTTCCTCGATGAGTTCCTGACTCGTGAACGTGAGTATCTGGATGCAGGTGGTAAATTCATCGTTCCTCTTCCAGATCTGCGTATCATTTCTGTGGAGAATGGCGAGATTAAAGAAACACTCGTTAATCTCAATGCATCGCAATCGAATAATAATGTAGCTAAGAGAAATTCAGAATGAAAAGAGTCGCGATTGTAACCAGCTATAATGAAGATTGTGGTATCGCTTATCACTCACGTTGTATTATAGACATCTTTAAAGAGATGACTGACGTGAAATTGGAAGTCGTTCCTCTTCCAGTAAGTTTATTATGCTCGCAAATTGCTATTCAACGTAAACTTGGCGATAAACAGATCACAGAGCTAGCTTCTAAACTTGGTCAATATGATGCTGTATTCGTTCAGTTTGAGCCAGGTTTGTACGGTTTACAACTAAATGATATTTACAGTCGATTGGATTTAATTCTGTCCAAAGTAAAACAGGGTAATCTTATTGTTCACAGCTATACACCAATGAATCAGATCATCTCTTGGAGACAAATCGCTTGGCGTTTCGCGCGCTTGAAAATTGAAACCGGCATCAAGGCAGCCCTTTTTGGCTTTCAATTCAAAAAAGAAGATAAATTCTGGAGAACATTCGCAAAGAAGCATAAAAACATTTCTATACTGACGTTAAATTTACCTGACGAAAAGTACTTCCGTACCTGCTATAATATTTCTAATGTTAACACTTATCCGATTGTCTATTTTACTGAAAATAAAATTGCACAATTTCAAAAAGATTTCCCAAGAGAAAAAACTCTCAAACAATATGGGCTAGATCCAAACAAAAAATACCTTGGCGTATTCGGTTTTCTAAGCCCTTATAAAGGTCACCTAACTGTAATCAAAGCACTGGAATACCTAGATGATGGGTATGAAGTCGTCATTGTTGGGGCCGAACATCCACGCGGCCTAACAGCCAATACTGACATATCGGGCTACGTACAACAACTGCTGCATTTTTCTGAATACAATCCAGAAGATGAAACAGGGCAAGTTGCCAATGACAAAGGCTACCTAAGCTTGCTTAAAAAAGAAGAAACATTGTTTGAGGATTCTTCTTTCAAGCACTTCATGCCAAAAAAATACATTGGCGAACGAGTGAAATTTGTCGGTGCACCAACCGATGAAGAAATGCCTGCTTTCTTTAATGCTATGGACTATGTTATCCTACCGTATATCCAGACCTCTACCGGTCAGGCGGCATCTGGTCCCGCTGCATTCGCTCTTGAGTTTCGCTGCAAAACACTGTTCTCCAATGCTTCAGTATTCAGAAACTTAGAGCACTTCTATCGCGGAGGTATGAACTTCTTTAATGTCGGTAACTTTAAAGAGCTCGCCCTTAAAGTTGATACATATAGCGAAAAAGAAGAAGTCATCCAGGCCAACCTCGCGAAAGCCTTAGAAACATACAACCCAGCAGGTATGATTAAAGCCTTCACTCATACCCTTGATTTCGATATTGAAGTGAAAAAGTAAGATGAAGAACATTCTCATCATCGGTTCTCGTGGTTTTACCGGACGATACGTAAAAGAAGTTTTTGCAAAAGATCCGGATATGACAATTCACGAGGGTTATTCCTACGACCTAGATATCCGGGATAAAAGCAGTATTGCAAAAACATTTGATGCTGCACAACCTGATGTCGTTATCAACATAGCAGCTGTTTCTACGCTTTCCGTGGACGACATCCCGATGATTTATGAGATGAATGCCACTGCAGTTGTTAACCTCTTGGAAGAGTTAAAAGACAGAAAATTTGAGGGTCGCTTTATTACCTCCAGTTCGGCATATGTGTATGGTAACAACACACCTGAGATTATTTGTGAAGAGCAACGCCTATACCCAGAAAACCACTATTCTGTTGCTAAAATTACGGGGGAAAGTGCTTGCAAGCTTTACCGCGATGATTTTGATGCCCTTGTCGTACGCCCCTTCAACTGCATCGGAATGGGCCATGGTGACACATTTCTCATCCCAAAAATCGTTCGTCACTTTGTAGATAAAAAAGATCGAATTGAATTAGGAAATATCAAAGCTCGCCGAGACTATGTGGATATCCGAGATATCGCACGCATGTACTATCAAGTGGCCTGTGCCGAAAAGGTCGACAGCATTTACAACTTCTGTTCTGGCCAGGCAAACTCCATTCAGAACTTACTTGATATCATGAACGAAGTCTCCGGTCATTCAATAGAGGTCGACATCAATCAAGCTTTCATTCGAGCGAACGACAACCTTTATATGCAAGGCGGTATTGAACGTCTGGAAAAGATTGGTTTTAAGCATAAATATTCTCTTACAGACACGCTGACGTGGATGTACGAAGAAATGAGCAACCAAGAAATTGTTTCATGGGCAGTAGAATGCTGAAAAGTGTGAGTGTCTCCCAACCCCAAAAACAGAAATTCAAGACAATCGTACACAATCACGTATGGTTAATGCTAGCCTTGGATGACTTGAAAATGCGATACAAGCGCTCCCTTATTGGACCGTTTTGGATCGTAATTCATGCCGCTGTGCAGATATCAGCAATTGCGTTCGTCTTTTCAAATCTGTTTGGCGTGGATATGAGGGTCTTTCTGCCATACCTCGCCAGTGGAATTGTAATTTGGCAATTCATAGCAGCGGTAATCGCAGAGTCTCCCCATATCTTTCTTGAGTCACAAGGGTTAATTATTTCGTACAATCTGCCCAACAGCACCTACATAAAGCGTTTTCTCACACGTCATGTTATTGTGCTTGCACACAATTTTCTGATCTTCGTCGCGGTTTGCTTTATCTATCCCCAACCCTTAAACTGGAATACACTGCTCCTTCTTGCTGGGCTTCCACTCATGATCTTCAATGCCTATCACTTGGCAGTGATTTTTGCAATTATTGGTACGCGCTATCGTGACTTCTCCCAAGCTGTCGCAGCCATGATCCTTGTAACATTCATGATCACTCCTGTGTTCTGGGATAAAGGGCTTCTTAAAACAGAAACATGGATCGCTCTGGTCAATCCATTCTTCCACTATATTGAGATCATCAGAAACCCCTTATTGGGTAAGCCTGTTGCCCCCCTATCCTGGGCTGTCGTACTTGGCGTATCGACGCTGATCTATATTGCGTCCAAAATTATATATAAGAAATATCACTCAAGATTTACTTACTGGTTCTAATGATGGAATGTATCAAACTCCAAAACGTCTCAATTGATTTCCCTGTCTATGTCGGTGGTATGAACTCCTCCTTTAAACAGAAGTTAATTGAGATTGGAACTGCCGGTAAAATCAGGCGAAGCAATGAACGTATTGTTATCGTTTCAGCGCTTAAAAATATTGATTTAACTATTAATCAAGGTGAACGTGTTGGGTTCATTGGTAGAAATGGTGCCGGAAAAACAACACTACTTAAAACAATTTCAGGTTTTTGTGAGCCGGTTGAAGGCCAAGTTTCAGTTACTGGTAAATGTACTCCTCTATTCAATATCTCTGCAGGACTGGATGTAGAGCGTACTGGGTACGAAAACATCCGCTTCATGGGAACTTTGTTGGGTCTACGTCCATATGAAATTGATGAACTTATTCCTGATATTGAAGAGTTTACTGAGCTTGGGGATTACCTGAACCTCCCAGTCAGAACCTATTCAGCTGGTATGCAAGTGCGCTTAGGCTTTGCTGTAATTACAGGCGTTCAAACCGATATACTCCTACTTGATGAAGCAATCGGTGTAGGCGATGCTCATTTCGTGCAAAAAGCAAACCAACGTGCGCAAGGTTACTACAACAAAAGCGGCACCTTAGTAGTCACCTCTCACTCAAATGATATTATTCGCGAACTATGCGAGCGGGTCATCGTATTGAAAGATGGTCGGATCGTCATGGATGCAGACACCGAGACAGCAATCAAATTTTACGAAGAAATGGGTAAACCCCAGATACAGACCAAAGAGGCCTTTTCGTGATCAACTTGCCAGTGAATGATTTTACAGTAGTCAGCGGCAATGGTGACGGCCAAATTCCAGAAATTGATCTCATCCACTGTGCTGACCAGAATCAACTCAAGCTGAAATGCTCTGAAGGCGCCCAGCCTGGCGACGGGATGTTTTGGGCATTGCGTTATGATCTAAGTACACAGAATATGATTAAAACGGAGACCAATTATGAAATCTCATTTGAACTTAGTTTCTCCAATTCAGATTACAAAGGATCGGTCCTCGTAAGAGCATTCAATGGCGAACAAGTAATCCAGTTTGAGGCCAATCACGACGGGACCTATGGACTTCAAATGTCCAAACCTCTCAACAGTAGTGACTTCTACCTTGATATTTTAGCCTGTGAATGGACATCCCTCTATCTACAAGAAAACCAAGAACTCGTTATCTCTGACTTTGTTCTAAAACCGAAAGAAGAACAGAGCTGGCAAAACAAAGATGGTAGCAACTATGTTATTTCAGATAATTGTTCACTCTTTGGCCAGCTACAAAAAATACAGCCGGGAAAATACACTCTACTTTCTGCCAATCAAGATTTACAAGTCGATCTAACCTTAGCAAAATATGATCACATTGCTACGAAATATTATTGCGACGTAACAAGCCACTTTTACTTGCAATCTGAGAAACCTATTAAAGCGCACATCCGTTTTTCAGACTCTCACGACAAGACATCTGAAACCTACGAGATTAACCTTCCTGCTGGACGCTGGCCCATTGCTCTCTCACTTCGGTCTCAACCCAGTAGAGACTACAAATTCATGTTGTCTTTCAAGCCAGGGGCCTTGATTGATATAGAGCTTGAACGAATTGACGAAACAAGAGTGCCCTTTCAGTCAGGGCCTCGCTTAAGACCCAAGAACTCCAACAAACAAGTACTAACTGCTTACCTTTCACATCATCGCAACGGGTCCTCTTGGTTATATAGTATTATAAATACCCTTGGAGCGATCACAGACAAACGCATTAATATCGCACACTATCTCAATGAAGATTATGATAAGATCTCTGAAACTCTTGCCAAAAACGGAACAGATCTCCTAATTGATCGCAATATTGACCTAGGCAACTATGACCATTCCTTTATCAAAGGTATTCATGTCATCCGAGACCCTCGCGATATGCTTGTCTCAAGCTACTTTTCACATTTAAAGAGTCACCCTGATCAAGGCTGGCCCGAGCTTACACGTCATCGTGCCTTAACTCAAAAACTAAGTCAAGAAAACGGGCTGTTAGAAGAGATATCATTCTGTAACGATTTTTTTGAACATATGTACTCAGTTAAGAGGCACGAGCACAAACACGATATTAAAACAGTTAAGTTTGAAAACCTAATCAATAATCAGTTTGAGATGTTTAAGGATATCCTCTTACATCTTGAGATTGACCTCTCAAATCATCAGGAAAAAACTCTTCACACAATTCTTGAACAACATTCCTTCACTAAGATGTCTTGCGGAAGGAAAGCTGGAGATGTAAACTCCGATCACCACTATCGGAAAGGCATCGTGGGAGATTGGAAGAATTTTTTCTCAGCTCCTGTTAAAGAAATGTTTAAGGTCAAACATCAAAAATTGCTTGAGCTATACGAATATGAAACTGACGAAAGTTGGTAAACACTTAGTTATATTTTTTGTACTTCTCCATCAGGTAAAGGTTTATGCGTAATGAAAGATTTTATTAATCAAGAAATTGAAAAGATTGAAGACGTTCTCAGTCTCATGAAATCCGATACCCAGATATTGGAAAATACCAAAGCAGCAGCTCAAGCATGTATTAAAAGCCTTACATCAAAAGGAAAAATTCTCATTGCAGGGAATGGTGGTAGCGCTGCAGACGCCCAACACATTGCTGGTGAATTTGTAAGTCGGTTCAATTTTGATCGACCTGGACTAAGTGCCATAGCTTTGACAACAGACACGTCTATTCTAACCGCGATCGGAAATGACTACGGCTATCAACGCCTCTTTGCACGCCAAGTCCAAGCCCTTGGACACGCGGGGGATGTCTTCATCGCTTACTCGACATCTGGTAGCTCTCCTAACATCGTCGAAGCCCTTAAAGAAGCTCGCGACATGGGTTTGGTTACAATCGGCCTAACAGGCAACCGAAAAGGTTCTATGTGCGAACTGTGTAACATATTACTTGAAATTCCATCTGCAAACACGCCGAAAATTCAGGAAGGTCACTTAGTACTGGGGCATATAATTTGTGGGATCGTTGAAAAAATTATTTTTGAGCCTCCTCAATAAACGCCTTCTTCATTGAAAATAGTGTTAGAGGGTTATTTATTGACACAAAGGATTTTCCGGTGCATTAGATGAAGTTTTAAAGGAGTGACGATATATGCGTCTTGCTGTAAACACTAGCACAATTACAGCTCCTCATACGGGTATTTCTGTATATACTCATGAGATTTTAAGCCGTTTGCCTTTCATTGCCCCTGATCTAGAAATCTTTCATTTTTTGGGTACCCACTGGCAAGCTGGGGAGCTGAATATTTTAAATGATGATACCAACGGCTCAAAAATTATAAGTTTACTTAAAGAACGCTTTCGGCTAGTGCCTGGAGCTCGTACTGCTTGGAATTTATTCAAAAAAAAACGTTTTACGTTTGGAAAAAATACACCCATTGCAGATATATATTGGGAGCCTTGCTTCATACCTCCCAGAAATCTTCAAAACATGGTCACTACCGTTCATGACCTCTCACATATTCGCTTTCCCGAATATCATCCTAAATCCCGCCTTAAATCAATGGAATCACTAGCCGAAGTCATAGAAGCTTCACAAAAGATTCTGACTGTATCCGAATATTCTAAAGGTGAAATCATTGATGTTTTTGGCACACCGGCTGATAAAATTATTGTGACTCACAATGCACCAGCGGATCAATATAAAGTTTTATCAGAGGGAAAACGAGAGCCAGTTTTAAAAAAATTTGGCTTAATGGACAAATCCTATTTCCTATCTGTGTGTACGCTAGAGCCTAGAAAAAATCTTAAAACTATACTTAAAGCCTACAATTTGATACCAAGATCAATCCAGGAAAAATTCCCCCTCGTTTTGGTCGGAAGAAGTGGCTGGAGCCAAGAGAAGAATAAATCCTTTTATAATAAATTGTGCCCAGGCGGGAATATTATTTTTACTGGTTATGTGGATGCGTCTGACTTACCAGCATTGTTTGGTGGAGCAAAGTCATTTGTTTACCCCTCTGTTTATGAAGGTTTTGGATTACCCCCAATTGAGGCTATGGCTTGTGGTACGCCTGTGATTGCCTCAGACATACCAGTCTTACGGGAAGTTTGTGCTGACGTTGCTTCTTATGCATCTGTTTTGTGTGAACGACAATGGCGTGATCGTCTCGTTGAATCTCTTGATCTAAATCAAGACCAATATTGGGCTTTGAGCGCACGAGGCGTCAGTCGTTCTAAGTGTTTTTCATGGGACAGCTCTGCTAGAAAAACTTATGATGTGTTTGAAGAAGTTAATAGTTAATCTTACATTTTGTCGTGATAATTAGAAAATATTTGAGGACATATATTTATATGAGGATAAAAGAAGCAATTATTCTTGCCGGGGGAAAAGGTACACGTTTACGTTCAGTTGTTTCGGATGCTCCAAAGCCAATGGCTAGGATACAAGATAGGCCATTTTTGGAGATATTAATTGAGAATTTTCATGACAAAGGAATAACACATTTTATCTTGTCAGTCGGCTATATGGCAGACACAATTGTCGAGCACTTTAAGGAGAAATACCCTAATCTAGATATTTCATTTTCTGTGGAAAATAAACTATTGGGGACGGGGGGTGCCATTCGCCGTGCATTCGAACAGGTGAAGGGGCAGTTCGCTTTGGTTCTTAATGGCGATTCATTGTTTGATGTGCAAATTGAAGAGTTGAATCTTTTTAACGCAGATGATTTGCCGATTATTTTCGGGCGCCATGTTGATGATGTAACCCGCTATGGGCACTTTTTGTACGAAGGTAACAAAATTCATCATTATCTAGAAAAACAGGGGTATGGACCTGGTTATATAAATGGTGGTGTATACGTTCTTGGAAAAGATACTTTGCACTCTTTCCCAGCTGATCAAAATTTTTCAATTGAAAGCGATTATTTCAGCAAATTCTCAGAAAAAAACTCGGCTACGATTATTTTCTCTAGTGGCTATTTCATTGATATTGGACTTCCTGAAAGTTACCAAAGAGCTCAAGAGGAATTGAAGCCATACATTAAAAATAAGGCACTTTTTTTGGATCGTGATGGCGTTATTAACGTTGATACAGGCTACCTTCACAAACCAAAAGACTGTATTTTTATTGATGGCATAACAGAATTACTTAAGACGGCCAAAGACCTTGGTTATCTGAACATTGTAGTAACCAACCAAGCAGGCATTGGACGTGGATATTATTCCGAAAATGAGTTTCAGACTTTTATGAATTGGATGAATACCAGTTTAGGTAACCTAATAGATGATTACTTTTTCTGCCCGTTCCATCCCGAGCATGGCGTTGGCGCTTACAAATACGATTCATGGGATAGGAAACCGAATGCAGGCATGTTCGAAAAGGCTATTAAAAAACACAATATATCATCTTTACGCTCTGTCATGATCGGAGATCAAAAATCGGACATAGAAGCTGCCAAAAAGGTGAATGTGGCAAAATTACTACTGTTCGATCCCACACTAAAGAATTCGTATAAGATAGACACGATTAGCAAATTATATGAGGCAGAGCAGTTTCTGTGAGTAGTAGTATTAACATCCTCCACATCTACAAAACTTCCATGCCAGCCAGTTACGGTGGCGTAGAGAGCTTTATTGACACGCTGTGCAAGGCGGGCACTGAATTATGTGTCAAAAACACTGTTCTGACATTGCATCCCAAGCCCCAGAAAAAACCAATTGAAATGGACGGTTATACCGTTCATCAAACAAAGCAAAATCTCTTTTTGGCTTCAACAGGTTTTTCAGTATCTGCCTTTAGCAAATTCAAGCGATTGTCGAATGATGCGGATATTATTCATTATCACTTCCCTAATCCTTTTGCAGATATGCTTCATTTGGCATATCAGCCCAAAAAGCCATCACTGGTAACATATCACTCAGATGTTATAAAACAAAAACATTTAATTCACATTTATAAACCGTTGAGACGACGTTTTTTTAACTCTGTTGACCAGATCGTTGCCACGTCTCCAAATTATTTTGTCTCAAGCAATGTTTTGCAGCAACTCTCTGATAAAGTATCAGTTATTCCTATTGGCATAGACCCAAAAGCTTATGGAACCGTTGATTCTGAACGTCTAGATTTTTGGCGAAGCCGCTTATCAAAGCCTTTCTTTTTATTTATTGGTGCCATGAGATATTACAAGGGGCTTCATGTTGCACTTAAGGCAATTGCTGGAACAGAAATTCAAATTGTGATAGCTGGTATTAGTGGAATTGAAAAAGAATTAAAAGCCCAAGCGGCTGCACTTCATTTGAAAAACGTTGATTTTCTTGGCTCTGTCAATCAGGAAGATAAGGTCGCGTTGCTTCATCTTTGCTATGGGTTTATTTTTCCTTCTTATCTTCGTTCTGAGGCTTTTGGCATCTCTCTCTTAGAGGCTGCAATGGTTGGGAAACCGATGATTTCATGCGAGATAGGTACAGGAACAACTTTTGTTAATTCTGCAAATGAAACAGGACTTGTTATCAATCCAGGATCGCCTTCTGAATTACGTGAAGCGATGCAGTTTCTACTAGATAACCCGAAGGTTGCTGCTGCTATGGGAAAAAATGCGAAGAAACGATCTTTCGAATTATTTACGGCAGATCAACAAGCCAAGAAATACTTTGATCTTTATCAGAAATTACTCCATTTGAATCATTAAAATAGTTCAATTTTTCAATGGGATTTGTTCATACAAATCAGCCTCTGCAGCTTACCGCCGAACCAACCCTTTGAGCTTACGGCCACCAGCCCATGACTAAAAGTGCTGTACTTCGCTTTTCCAATTACGGTGTTTTTCAGGAAAGGGGCGTATATAGGAAAAAAAATTAGAGAAAAAGGGGGTGTTTTTATAGAAAGGAAGTCAATTGAAAATAACGAAAAGCCTATAAATGCTGGGCTTTTGAGGCTATGCCATCTTGGGCATATGAAAGTTCGTTTTAGGTAAATGGCGGAGCGGAAGTCCGCATTTCATACGTCTATAAACGTTCAATAAAGTTTATTCAATTGTTTATTTTCAGAGGGTTATGTGTTACTGTTAATCCATTAAAGTTCAATAAGATTTAATGCAATTCAAGTTAAAGTGGGGGACCAAATG
>Ga0055584_100004072_pt1 | contig 14320 bp, 15 predicted proteins | sample OSDHelmetaG_FD_58716 | JGI IMG/M metagenome (GOLD analysis project Ga0055584, IMG submission 58716) | Pelagic marine sediment microbial communities from the LTER site Helgoland, North Sea, for post-phytoplankton bloom and carbon turnover... | ecosystem: Environmental > Aquatic > Marine >... | reverse complement strand
CAATCCGGTGTTGCCGTCGAAGTTCAGGTCCACGCCGGCGTCCACATCCAGGTCAATGCCCACGACCTTGGCCATGCGGTCGTCCACCAAGGCGTAGAACTCCAGGCCCAGTTGGTTCACCGCGATGTCCATATGGTGGGTGCCGTCGTAGTCCACAACCGGTGGGTTCACCGGCCGGGTGGCGATGATCATCTCCTCTGTTTCTGGGAAGAGGTCGGTGAAGACCTCCCCCGCGAAGAGACTTAGTAAGGAGGTGTTGATCGGCAGGGGTTCGTCGCCGGAGAGCTCATAGCAGAGCACCCCGCCTACCCAGACCGCGTACATCGCCTGGTTGATAAAGTCGTCGCTGAGAACGAGTCCGATCTCAGTGCCTGTCGGGAGGCCCTGGATGGTGGGAGGGGGGCCATCCGTGCGCAGCGAGCCGCCGCTGTCGACCACGCATGCTGCGGGCGGAGCGGACACGCTGCCGTCCATGACGATGGTCATGCCCTGAGGCTTGATGATGACGTCGCTGGGGTAGAGTTCCAAGTCCAGGGTCGTGTCCAAGACCTCGAACTGTTCCTGGATGCTGGCCGCGGAGAACGCCTCCTCCACTGCTTCCTCAAGCTGTGGGCCAAAGTCAGCGATGGCGCTCTGAAGCTCGCTCTCAACCAATCCGAAGATCAGCTCGTACAGGCTCAGGCCCAGCCAGTTGAGGATCTCCTCTAGATCACCGATCCAGCAGTCCAGCTGCAGGTAGTCCGTGATGTCGGCGTAGGCGACGTTCACGTCTCCCAGGGTGGCATCCAGCACGGGAAGGCCGTCAGGGCCCGTGACGATGTCCAGCGCCATCTGGGTGTCGACTGTTACCTCGAAAGGCTCGACGTAGCCGGGGCAGTCCGATCCAACGCAGAACACTTCGTAGTCGAGCCCAAACTTGTCGCTGGAGTCGTTGACGTTGACCAGCAGATCAATCCCGATGTCCAGGACCCCGTTTCCTGGCACGATCGCTGTGTCGACCAGCTCCACCCCGACCCAGACGTTGTACATCTTGAATTCGTAGTTGAAACACCAGGTGCCGCCGTCGGTATTGATGGCCTCGCCGATGTCGATGCGCTCTGGAAGCAGCGCGGGGATGAGTGCCACCGCGGCAGCCAGGCCACTCTCAGTCACGTGGAGCTCGGCTGCATCCTCGATCACGACCCCCGGGGGCCACGTCTCCGCTTGAACGTGTGGTGCGGAGAGAAGGAGTAGGAGCGAGGACACGGAGGACTCCGGGACGGGGGACTGCCGGTCAGTTTACCTGTGCTTACGCCCTCAGGCCACTACTGGCTCACTTCAGAAGCGTTTCAAGGCCGAATCAGTCGTAGCCGAAGGCTTCGGCGGCGCTCTGAAGCTTGAGCTCTGGCTGACCTGGTTTGAGGCAGAGGAAAGGACCCAAGGCCATGGCGTCCATGTGGGTACGCATGAAGCAGAGGTAGGCGTCCTCAGGGGTGTTCACAATGGGTTCACCACGGACGTTCAAGCTTGTATTGATGACAATGGGGCAGCCAGTGCGACGGAAGAAGGTCTCGATTAGGTCGTGGTAGAGGGGCTCTTGCTCCCGAGTCACGGTCTGGATGCGCGCGCTGCCGTCGATGTGGGTGATGGCCTGGAGTTGTTCGCGGTACTTGGTGCGCACTTGGGCGACCAACAGCATGTAGGGAGAGGGGCGATCGATCTCGAAGTACTCCTCGACCTGTGACTCGAGGCAAGACGGGGCAAAAGGTCGAAATCCCTCGCGGAACTTGATCCTCCTGTTGATGATGCTGCGCATCTCCGGGTGCCGTGCATCTCCAAGAATCGAGCGATGGCCCAAGGCCCTGGGGCCCCACTCCAGTCGGCCCTGGTACCAGCCGACCACGTGGGACGTGTCCAGAAGCTCAGCGACTTCGTCCAGCAATGGCTGGCGATCTAAGCGTCGGTAGACGGCGCCATAGCGGTCCAGAGTGGCTCGAATTTCCTCCTCGCTGTAACCTGGACCCAAGTAAGGGCTGGGAAGCCGCTGCCCTTGGGGGTTTTCCAAGAGCTGGTGCCAGGCCACCAGGGCGGCTCCCATTGCACCACCCGCGTCTCCAGCGGCGGGCTGGATATAGAGTTCGTCGGGCTTGGCTTCCCTGAGAATCTGGCCGTTTGCAACACAGTTCAGGGCCACACCGCCAGCCATACAGAGCTTGCGCGTGCCTGCGGCTTCCATTGCGGACTTGGCCAGCTTGACCATCACTTCGTTGAAGAGCTCTTGGATGGAGCGCGCGGCGTTCTTGTAGTGAGTGGACATCTCCCCGTCGCCGAGCGGTCGCTTGGGGGCGCCCATCAGCTCTTCGAAGGCAGGGGTGAACATGGCCTCGCCGCGCTCAAAGGCGAAGTACTTCATGTTCAGTCGGAAACTGCCGTCTGCCTTGATATCGATGAGTTGACGGACCTCGTCCATCAGCGTGGGTTCGCCGTAAGGCGCCAAGCCCATCAGCTTGTACTCGGCCGAGTTCACCTTGAATCCGCAGTAAAAGGTCATCGACGAGTAGAGCAGGCCCAGGGAGTGCGGGAAGCGGATCTCATCCAGAAGCTTGAGTTTGTTGCCGTCTCCGATTCCGCGACTGCAAGTGGCCCATTCACCGACTCCGTCGACCGTAAGCACAGCTGCCTTCTCAAAGCCCGAGGTGTAGTAGGCGCTGGCCGCGTGGCTCAGGTGGTGCTCGCTGTAGAGAATAGGGCCCGTAAAGCCGATTTCCTCCTGGAGCATCTTTCGTAGGCGTAGGCGTGTTCCCATCCACCGCGGCATGCTGTCCACGAAGCTCTTGAAGGAGCCTGGGAAGTGCTCCATCTGGTAGCGCAACAAGCGGTCGAACTTAAGCAGTGGCTTGTCGTAAAAGGCGACTGCGTCGATTTGATCCGCACGAATACCAGCCTGTTTTAGGGCCCAGCGGATCCCTTGGACAGGAAAGTCGGAATCGTGTTTCTTGCGGGTAAAAGCCTGCTCGGAGGCTGCCGCGATGGGCACACCCTCACGCAGCAAGCACACTGCAGCGTCGTGGTAAAAGCAAGACAGGCCAAGGATGTGCATCGCACTCATTCTACTCCCAGGAGAGACTTTTGAGCGCCAATGGACCTGCACTTCGCCATGTAGAACTGGACGCAGCCCGTCTGAGCCGAGAGGATGGTGGGGGCTCCATCCCCGTCTGGCGGCAGCGACTGGCAGGGGCAGGGGTGCTGGATTTAGGAGGGGATCTGCCCGATAGTCACCCGGCCTTCTCGGTTCTGGAGCATTGGGGCAAGCTCGAACGAAGCGCGGAGTCCGCTCCGAAACGAGGGCTAATCAAGGCTGGTATCGCCCTCGTCATTTGGCTGGCCCTGAGCATTCCATTGTGGATCTTCCTAAGCATTCTGGGGCAATGGATCAGCATCGCTCTGGGGCTTGCGGCTTTTGTTTGGATCCTCAAGCGCGAGCGCCGACTCGGCCCCAGTGCCCATGAGAGCCAACTGGCGGAGGAGTTGGGCGTGGCCGTCAAGAAGCTGTTGGCTCACAGCTTCATTGCGGTTCATCAGGGGGTGGTCTTCTCCTATTCCGCGGATCTGCACTTCTTAGAGACGCGCATCCGAGATGCGGCGCGCAGTCTGCGCACGATGCGTGAGAAGACTGCAGAGATGGTGGGTCTGGAACAAGCGCTTCGCCGCAGCAACGCAGGACTGGCCTTGAACGAGGATGACGCAGACCTTCAGGCCCTGAAGGCTGAGCAGCTGCGGTTAAACACCCAATATGCGTCGCTCAGCGGTCTGCTCAAGGACCTCAGAGAACAGAAGGACGCGCTGGGAAGTCACACCCAAGCCCGCTTGGCGCTGGCCCGGCGGCAAGCTCTCAGTGAGCAAGTCGATGCTCTGGTGGATCGGGACGGAGAGAGGGCAGCCCGCCAAGCTGCTGAACTCGAAGTGGACATGCTGGAGATCGAGGGCCGCCTGAAGGCGCTGGATGTGGTCGGCTCCGACGATGACGCCAGACTTAGGGCGACGCTGGAAGTACGGGCTCTGGAAGCTGCAGCCCGTCTATAAAGTCAACCCACTCTGTGGCGCGGGTGTGGCCGTGACTGCCTGCTGGCGCTGACAGGGCCACGGTGCTCCAGTGGCGACGAACCCATGCGAGGTGCTGGGTGAGCAAGGGGTCACCGACCTCGAGTAGGCGTGGGCCGAAGAGCAGGGTGTGGCCCGTGCTGTACTCCACGCCTGGCTCGATGCGAAGGAGTTCTGCGCATCGGTTGTTCTCTGGTGCCAGAGACTCCTCAACGATGCGCCAACCGGCCTTTTTAAGCCCGCGTCGGAGCGTGTCGGTTCGGTCTGGTGAGTGCACCACCGCGGTCTTGGGGCGCGGCCCCGCCGCCAGAATCTCCAAGATGTTGTGGGGGCCCATTCCAGCGATCACGCAGGCGTCCACATGACGCAGACCGCGCATTCCGTCTGCAACCATCAGCTGCATCGGGTAGCCGCTGGCACTGCGCTTGCTGGGCAAGCGGTGGCCTCGGCGTTCTATGCCAATGACTGTTGCGTGCCGGCCCTCCGTGCGGATCAAGTCCTGGATCATGCCCGTGAGCTGTCCGTGGTCGCAGCCGACATCGACCACCACGCCCTGCACGTGAGGGGCGAGCATTCGAAAGATTGCTTGCAGGCGGGCCAGTCCCTTCTTTTTGCTCATCGGGTCTCACTGCGGGCTTGGTGAGCGGCTTGTGCCATGCGCAGCACTGCTTTTGGGTCGCTCCTCTGACCTGCGTCCATGCGTGGGGCGAGTAGGCCCTCAACGGCTGATACTGCAGCATCCAGCTCGGCGATTCGGTCTTGATTTGGGCGCGCGCTTAGGTCCGTGTTCAGGTCTGCCAAGGCCTGAATCAAGTCCTGCTGGGCGATCGCTGGCAGGTCAACCCTGCGCAGAGAGATGGCCAGGACGCGCACCCGCTCCTGCAGCGGGGTTGGCGCTTTGGACTGTGCTGCGATGCGCAGAGCACGGGTCTCTGCGCTGCGGCCCCTGTGGGTTCGAGCCACCAGAAGCCCGCCTGCTGCCGGTCCAGCCAAGCCAAAGGCCAGCCCTAAGACCAGCGCCAAAGCACCAGTGCTGCCGACAAATAGGAGGCTGGAGGCTCCAAGCACCATGCCAATCACGCCGAGGCTGATTCCAGCGAGCCAAGCCAAGACCTTCAGGCCCTTGACCTCTTTTATGGAGAGGCGTGGGTCATCTCCGAGCTCGGATCGGCTGCCGCCGCGGTGGACAGGCACGGGCAAGCCTTGTCCCCTTAGTTGCTCTAAGGAGACGCGATCCAAGCCACTTGCCAGCGCCAAGTCGAGAGGTGGGGGGCTGGGGTGCCAGGCCACAAAGCGTGGCAATGCCGAGCTGGCGGCCGCGCCCCGACTGGGCGTTCTTAGGGGCGCTCTGGTCTCGCTTACACGGGCTTCGCCGATGGGAAGCTTACTGGGAGGTGTCGACACGCTGGTGCCTTATCTCGGCTCAGAGATACTCGCGGAGCCATCCGCTTACGACTGCTGCGTATTCCTCCGGTGCATCCTCGTGGGTGTCTCCGTGGGTCCCGCCGGGCACAAGGTAGAGCTCCTTGGGCTCGTTGGCTGCCTGATAGACGCGTTTCCCGTGCTCGGGAACAATGTAGGTGTCCTCTTCCCCGTGCGTGATGAGGTACGGAACATCGAGCTGGGACACTGCTGTTAAATTGTCGAAGGGGTCGTTGAACATCCAGCCGCTTGGGATGTTCAGACCGGTGTTCAGGTCGTAGAAACTGTTGGCGTCGGCGAACATGTCATGGGTGATCAGCGCACCGGGGGGATGGTCGAGCGAGACATGGGTTGCCACAAAGCCACCCAGCGAGAGCCCTACGATGCCCAAATCTTCCGATTCCAAACCTTCTTCGGCCATCACCAACTCGACGGCGGCCCTGCCATCTGCGATTACGCCATCGTGACTGGGCTCACCCTCACTCTTGCCGTAGCCCCGGTAGTCCAGGGTGAAGATGTTCAGGTTCAGGGCGTAGAGCGCGTCGACCTGAGACATGTTGTAGTCCATGTCCCCAGTGTTTCCATGGAAGTACACGATGGTCTTGGCTTGGTTGGGCTGCTCGGACCGAAACCAAGCCCCGAAGAGCTGAGTGCCATCTTCGGACTCAAAAGCCACTTCTTCGATCTGAGTCTCTGGGATGTTGTCGTTTGGAAAGCCGTATTCGAAGGTCTCGTCAGCGTTGGGATTGAAGAAAAAGGGGTCCAGGCTCATGCAGCCCACCGCGACTAGCAGAATCATTGGCCACCTCCAAAAGCAATATCCAAGCCGATTTGCGGAACGAGGGCACCCTGCTGACCGATTCCGTACCAGCGGATGGTGAAGGGATCGGTGTCGGCGGAGCCCCCCATCCATTTCAACTCTGTGCTCAAGCCGACACGTTCTCCCAAGCGAAGTTGGTGGCCGATTAGGGGCCCGCCAATGGGCTGCCAGGGACTGGGCTGTATGAACAGGTCCGCGCCGGTGTAGACCAAGTTTCCCCTCTGGCCGTACTGCCAGCTCGCAAGGGCCGCCACGTTCCCGTACATGCGAAAGCCGCCGGCCGGCTCACCTTCCGAAAGATCGCCAAAGACGGCGGTTAAGGTGCCATCCACCAGAACCGCTGGTCGGGGGCCCTGCTGCTCGAAGATCAGGTAAGAGGCGCCTGCATCCAGGCCGCCTACTCCGAAGAGCAGTGCCATGGAGGGATGGAATGCAGCGTGAATGTCGCTGCGATCGCTGATGCCGTGGCGAACACCCACTGTGGAGATGGGCAGAGGGACGGGAGCGCCGAAGAGCTCGGCCACGGGACCGCCTACGCTGGCGTTCACCGCGGTCTTGCCTTTGCCTAAAGGCCGGACGCCGTGGTTGACCGAGCAGCCGAACAGGAGCATGAAAAGAGTGAGCATTCTGAAGAGGTAACACGAGTGACAGGCGAGATTCCATCGCTGATTGCGAGCCTGGTAGCCTGGGTTCTGCGTCTGTGGCGCTGGACCTGGCGTGTGCAGGTCACTGGCGATCCCTTGTCCGATGCGTCCGGCTTGGTGTTGGCTTGTTTGCACCAAGACCTGGCAGCTGCTGGATTGCTTAATGCTCATATCCGCATTCGGCCCTTAGTAAGCCAGTCTTGGGACGGCGAGCGCTTGAATGCTCTCTTGGTGCGAATTGGGTATGGCGTGGGCGTGAGGGGAAGCTCCAGCCGAGGCGGCCCGCAGGCCAGGCAGGAGCTGTTGGCCTATTTGGCGTCTGGAGGGGCCACAGGGATTGCCGTGGACGGCCCCCGGGGGCCGGCCAAGGTGCCCAAGCCAGGGGCTGCCCACTTGGCGCGGCACGGGCCTCTCGTCTTTGTCCGCGTGCGAGCAAGCCCAGTGTTGCGCCTAAAAAGCTGGGATCGGGCTCAAATACCTTTGCCGTTCGCTACAATAAAATTGAGATATGAGCTGATCGCAGGAGAGACAGCAGAGGAGCGGCAAGCGGGGCTGGCTCGCGCCATCGATGCGCCGTGGTAGCTTGCTGGCATGCCTTTAAGCCCCTGGTGGACTACTCGTTCTGGCGCCCTTGCTGCGGTCGATCCTGCTTTTGCCGGCTTGGTCGACGCCCATGCGGAGGCCCAAGTTGATTTGATAGATCGGCTCTGTGAGCCGCCGCCAGGGGGGCGGGTGCTTGATTTAGGCTGCGGCGGCGGGCGGCACAGCATTCTTCTCCAAGAGCGAGGCCACGCTGTCGTTGGCGTGGACCTGTGTCAGGAGGTTGTTGAGCTGGCTCAGGAGAACTGGGAGACCCGGAATCCAGGTGTGGACGGGCCACAGTTCCTTTTGGGGGACATGCGGGCCCCCCCGGTACAGGGCAGTTTTTCCGTGGTGTTGCTGATGGACGCCTCGCTGGGTGTCTTTGATGACGACGCGGAACACCTGCGGGTCCTCACCGCGGCTGCAGACCGGCTGGAGCCCGGGGGGGCGCTGGTCATTGAATTGCTCAACCCGTATTTCTGGGCCCACCGAAATCTCACCCAGCATTTCCCGCCGGGCAGTGTCGCAGCCAACGCCGATATCTTGCGTAGCTACCGATTTGACCCCTTGGCTGGCCGTGTCCAGGACCGGATCACGATCTTTGAAGACGGGGCGCGTCGCGTACTTCCGACCCAGAGCCTCCGCTGCTGGACGCCTCCCGAAATTGCTGGCCTGTCCAGAGCGGCCGGCTTTTCCCGGGTAAACATCATCGGAAGCGACGGTTGGCACGTGCCCAATGGCCCCGGTCGCTTGGACCCAGAAAGCTCAGCCACAATTTGGGTCTTGGCCCGTCTGTAAGCACAAGTGAGCCCAGCACTCCATGCGGAGCAATTGGGCCAGTGCGGCAAGGCGAATGTACCCCGTAGCTGCAGGTCGTTGACCCAGGTTCAGGTCTTGCGCTTGGGCTTAGGGCGCTCGATCTTGGCCATGACGACCTCGATGTTTTCGTCAGGCGGCAGATTTCTCGCGAAGGGTTTGATTTCGTCAGGAGCCGCAGCGCTACTCTCACCGGAGAAGCGATCTACGACGCTGCTGAGCTTTCCCTTGATGCGGTCGCGCAGTCCCATCGGACATCCTTTTCTTAGCTCAACGGTAGCCCCCAGCTTCCAACAGGGCAAGCCATGGCCTCTCGCACCACTCTTTGGGGCACCCATGGTAGAATTGCGGCCCGCAGGTCGCGGGTTGTTGGAGGAATGCATGGGAAACGCGTTGACCCTGGAAAGCATCATCAGCTTCTTGCTGGACACCCCGATGTTCTGCGATCTGAGGCCCGATGAGTTGGCTGAGATCGTACACGTCATGCAACTTCAACGCGTGCGCGACGGCCAGCGTATCTTCCGTGAGGGAGAGGACGGAGACGCTTGGTATGTGGTGTACGAAGGCCAAGCTATGGTCAGCAAAGACCGGCTGATGGGCCCGAGCCAAGAACTCGCCCGCCTTGGCTCCAAGGTCTGTTTTGGTGAGATGGCCCTGATTGACGGGTCGCCGCGCAGCGCATCCGTCACTGCTGTGGGGGAGGGCACTTTGTTTCGCTTCCCCAAGAGCGACTTTGACGAGCTCCTGGAGGAAGGCAACATCGCCGCTTTCAAGCTCATCCATGAGATGGCCAAGGTGCTCTGTGAGCGCCAGCGCGGCATGACGCAGCGCATCACAAGCCTGGTGGCCGACGAAGCCCAAACCGCCGAGAGCATGCGCGACGAGCTGCGCCCAGTGGTCGAAGAGCACACGGTCCACGAGTAGGTTTGGAATGCGCCACTGAACCGGCGCATTTTGGAGGACGATGAATTCTCTACTGCTCAGCTTTTTTTTGGGTGTTGCCCCGCAACCCGTCTCCAGCTCACCTGTGCTTGTAGTGAGTGTGGAAACTCGTGACATCCACCAGTCCTTTGGAGAGTACGCGCGGAACCAGGGATGGAATGGCCCGGCGTCCAAGCTGGCCTGCAAGGTTCTTGGGGGCGAGCTGACCTTGTGTTTAAAAGCGGAAGAGCATGGAAAGCGTCGCTACGTGACTCAGGCGGACCTGCAGGCCTGGGGGCTTGACCAAGCTCAGGCGCTGTCCATGGCGGAGACGGTCTTGAGTACCTCGCCATGGGTGGTCGTGGAGATCGAAGGCGGAGGCCATTACTTTCAGGCCAAGGCCCCACCTGGCCATCAGGCCACTGTGTTTTTGCACCCAGAGTGGCTCTTGGCTTTTGGGGAGAGCCCACGCATCGCAGCGCCGGCCCGGGGAGTTTTGGTGGCTTGGCCTGGCGGTGACGAGGAGCTGGACAAAATCATGGCTGTTGGTGTGCTCAAGATGTCCGAAGGCCTACCCGAGAGTCTCTCTCCCATGGCGCTGACCTGGAACGGCGAAACCTGGGTGGCTTGGGGCCAGGCCAAGGTCAAGGGAACGGAGTAGGGCGGCCAGGCGTGTACACTGTTTCCAAGCCGTGGAGGCCCTTTGAGCATCTTTCAGGCCCTGGTGCGGGGCGCCCTCTCTAAGGTTGCCAAGCGCGTTGCCAAAGACGGGCTCTTCGAAAAGGAAGGCGAGCGCGTTCCTACAGCGCCTCGGTCCAGACGTTTGGAGCCTGAGCCCGGGCGGGGGTTCTCCAAAAAGCTCCAGGTTCCTGGACCGGATCCCAGAGCCCTCTGCCAGCCAGCTGGACTTCGTTCCTTGCTGGAGCGCATCTCCGATCAGGACGGTGTGCTGGTTCTCCACCACTGGGCCACTTGGTGTTCCCCATGTGAAGAGGAACTGCCCTTGATCCAAGCCTTAGCCGAGGACCTTCAGGGTCACGCTGAGGTGTTGGGTCTGAGCTGGGACGCCTTTGAGGGGGGAGGAGATCCACAGGAGCTGAGTGTCGCCGTGGGCACCTATGCAAAGGAGCACGGCGTGGACTTTCCAAGCCTGCTGCTCACCGACCCGGCAGACAAGGTCTTCAAGGCCTTGGACCTGACATTTCAGCGCATCCCACAGACCCGGGTGCTGGGTCCGGACGGCACGCTGCTGCTTCAGCACGATGGCCCCATGACCCAAGACGACATCGATGGGTTGTTGGCTTTGGTGCGTAAACTGGACGACCAATGACCTGGTTTGCTTTTCTGCTCTTTGCCTGCGCTCGTCCTGCGGCCGTTTCGGCGTCTGCTCCCAGTGCAGACAGCAGAGAGATCCTGGTTCTGCATACCAATGACCAGCACGGGCACTACCTGCCTGAGCGCGCGCCTTGGCTGGATGGTGAACCGGCGATCGGTGGCACAGTGCTGCTGGATCAGTACATCCGGGGCGCACGTCAGAGCCACGGGGCGGAGCGCACCTTGTTGCTGGACGGCGGGGATCTGCTTTCGGGCACTCCCCTGACGGACATGGAGGTTCGAGGTTCAAAGGGCGGCGCGATGCTCGATGTGCTGGAACTGCTCGGCTACGACGCCTGGGCCATTGGGAACCACGAGTTGGACAAGGGTTGGCAGAACACGAGCGCGTTCGTAGCCAGTTCGAAAGTGCAGGTCCTCTCGGCAAACTTAGTCAAAAACAATGGGGAGATGGCCTTTCCAGGGCAGGCTTCCTCAAAGGTCTACACCCTCGGCGACATTCGCGTGGGCGTGATCGGAGCCACGACCGAGGGCATGGAGCACCTGGTGTCTAAGAGCGCCTTTGATGGCTTGGATATCCAGCCTGTGTTGCAGGCCGTTGCCCCAGAGGTTGCTCGCCTTCGTCCTCAGGTGGACTTGGTGGTCTTGCTCACCCACATTGGGGTGGAGGAAGACCAGGCCATCGCAGATGCGGTCCCGGGCATTGATCTGATTGTCGGCGGTCACAGCCATACCTATCAGACACCCGCAATTCAGACAGGTTCAACCTGGATCGTTCAAGCTGGGAGCTATGCTCGATCTCTGGGCACCCTTCAAATCCGCGTGGGTGAACAAGGAGGAATCGAGAGCCTGGAGTATACCCTGGTCGACCTTCTTCCCAGCGCGGCCCCAGCTGAGCCGCGTCCCGAAGTACAGGCCATGGTTGCCGGATACGACGAGCAGATCCGAGCCTTTTACGACGTGGAGATCGGAACCTGTTCGCAGACGCTGACGCGTGATTATCACCGGCAGAGCCCGCTTGGGAGCTGGGCTACGGATATGCTTCGGGCCGAGACCGGGACAGATCTGGCCATGTACAACGGGGGTGGGCTGCGCTCGGATCTGCCTGAAGGAACGATTTTGCGCCGTGACCTGTACAACATCTTCCCCTTTGGGAACGAGGTCGTGACCTTTCAGATTACCGGTACGGAGCTGATGGCCTTGCTCTTGGCCAACGTGATGGCGGCGGAGGAGGAGAGCCGTGGTGCGATTCAGATCTCCGGTGCGAGCCTTATCTGGCGCGAGGTGATGGGCGCGCCAGAGGTCGTCGAGATCCAGGTCAACGGGGCGAGCCTCGAGCCCGAACGCCTATACACGGTGGCTACCAATACCTATGTAGTGGACCAAGCGGCCCGCTATTTGGCTGGAGCCGCGCCCAAGGACGTGCGTCCCACGGGGCAGAGCGTCTTTGACCTTGCCGACCAGCATATCAGTCGTATCGGGGAAGTCAGCCCCCCGGCGGATGCCCGTTTGACCCGCTTGCCCTGAACTTACTGCTGTCTGCTTGGCTTCTGCTTTAGGCAGGCTCCAAAACGCTCTCAGTCGCTCTCGCGTAGGGGACCATCCGGAAGGTCTTCCCAGAGAACTTCACCAGGGGAGTAGACCGTGGCTTGGAACTGGCGATGCACCACCTTCTCGTTTCGGTCTTCTGGATCCTGACCGGGTACCCAGGCCGCCAGAGCCTCGTCGAGTGCTTGGTCAATGGGCGTTAGAGGAAGCCCGAGATCGGTACTTAGGGCAGCCATGTCCACGGCATGGTCTTCTCCATAGAGAAGTGCTTGGCGCTGAATCCAGTGCTTCCAGCGTCGCCCAGCTACCCGAGCCAGGTTTGCGGCCACCAAGCTGCCGGCGCCGCTCCAGACCGGTCCGGATTGTGCGCCTGCCTTGTCCAAGGCACGCTGCACAAGGGCTTCCATTTGAAGGGTCTCGGGTCCACCGATCTCCAAGGTCGCTTGTTTGGCGGAGGGGTGATCCAGACACGCCACTGAAAAAAGCGCAGCGTCTCTGCGCGCCAAGGGACTAATTTTGGCATCTTTGCTTCCCCAGAAGCGAGGTCGCTCGCCGTCCGCACAGTCTTTGGCCAGCTTGGCGAACTCCTCTATGAAGGGAGCGCAGCGCAGAATGGTGTGGGACATTCCAGAGGCCCGTAGGTGCTCTTCTGATTGACGTTGGCTGTCAAATTGGGGGTTTTCGTAGCTCCGGCCTGCTCCGATGGAGCTGATCATCACAAAGTGCAGTACTCCTCGTAGCTTGGCCGCTTCGATTAGGTCAATACTGCCTTGGAGGGTGGTCACGCTGTGGTGGTTCTCGCTGTTCTCCACACCCACGCCAGCAGCGTGGATCACGTGAGAGCAGCCCTTGGCAGCGCGCCGCAGGGATTGCGGGTCGCGCAGGTCCCCGAAGAAATAGGTGCAGCCCGTATCATTGAGCCAGAAGTACTCTGAGCCGGCGCGAACCAAGGCTCGAACGTCCATCTTCGCTGCACGCAAGAGACGGACGATTTGTCCGCCGAGTCGGCCGGTGGCCCCGGTCACCAAGATCATGCAAGCTTCTCCAATCTGATGCAGCATGTATCGTCTCCGGCCCGATGGACAAGGCCGCAAATCTCAAGGAGGTCGTCCCGTGGCTGAACAGGATGGAAAGAAGGGTCCAGAACAGGAACCGTTAGCCCCGCTGCTCGGCGAAGCCGTAATGGAGATGTTTAGTGGTCTGACTCGTCGTGGGCGCCGGTCGGTAGGGGACCTTGCGAAACGGGGGAGGGAGAAGCTTGAGGCCAACCAGGCCCGGAAGGACGTGGACCATCTCTATCAAAAGCTAGGCCGCGAGACGCTGCGTCTGGTTCAGGCTGGCGAGGTCACCCATCCCGGTTTGATGGCGGGTGTGGATCGGATCACCCAGCATGAACAGCGGCTGGAAGATGCGGAAGCCCGCCTCCGGGCGGAGTCATCGCCGGCTCCGGCTGCAGAGGAGTAAGGTTTTTTGGATGTGCCGCTCTTGCCTCGGCAAGACGCGACCATTAGTTAGCGGAAGATCGCCGGGACAACCCGGTTGCGCTCTTGACCATGTGGGGCTGTAGCTCAGCTGGGAGAGCACCTGCATGGCATGCAGGGGGTCAGGGGTTCGAGTCCCCTCAGCTCCACCATCGAAACACCCGTCGCGTTTAGCGGCGGGTGTTTTCGCTCTGGGGGCAAGCTTGAAAGCCGTACGCCCGCGGCTCAAATTTGGGGGGGCGAAGCTCAGGTTAAAAGCCGAGTCTTTTGTACGTACGCCATTAATCCCTCTCAGGCATCCCACCAGTGGAGGGCTGGATGCCAGTTGCGTGTTAGAAGGTGAGCCTTGTTTGTATCCAGAGCCTCGTGCTGCCTGCGGCTCATGCCCACCTCGGAGAGAATCAATGACCGGACTCGGACTTCTGGCGCTCATGTCGGCACCTTCACTGGCCCAAGAAGCCGGCAAGATGGATGTCACTGCGTACCCCAAGCTTGCGAAGAAGCCAGGGATGCAGATCAACATCCTACCTTACGAGTTGACCACGGGAGTTTACACCTTCCCCAGTGGTTTTCGCGTGATGTTCCAGTCGGACAACACGCTTCCTGTCGTGGCGTCGACCATGGTTATCGATCATGGGTCTTCCGATGACCCACAGGGAATGGAGGGCATGGCG
>Ga0055584_100004071_pt1 | contig 14322 bp, 15 predicted proteins | sample OSDHelmetaG_FD_58716 | JGI IMG/M metagenome (GOLD analysis project Ga0055584, IMG submission 58716) | Pelagic marine sediment microbial communities from the LTER site Helgoland, North Sea, for post-phytoplankton bloom and carbon turnover... | ecosystem: Environmental > Aquatic > Marine >... | reverse complement strand
TCCTTCGAGCTCCCGTTCGCCGCGCAGACGCTGGCGCTGACCGGGACGGTCGATGCGCTGGTGGTGGTGGGGGCGGTCATCCGCGGCGAGACGACTCACTACGAGCTGGTCTCGGAGGGGTGCGCCGACGGCATCATGAGGGTCCAACTCGACACGGGCATCCCGATCGGATTCGGAGTGCTCACCGTCGAGAACGAGATCCAGGGCCTTGCCCGCAGCGAGGCCGAGGGGGGCCACAACGTCGGCGAAGAGGCCACTCTCGCCGCGATCGAGATGGCGATCCAGCGCCGCGACGCGTGATCGACCCGGAGCCCCAACCTCTACGCTGCAGTCCGTGAGCACGGATCCGGTGGTGGGTGTGGTGATGGGGTCGACCAGCGACTGGCCCACGATGTCGAAAGCCGTCGACACGCTGACCGCGTTGGCGGTTCCCCACGAGGCGAAGGTGGTGAGTGCCCACCGCACACCCGACCTCATGTTCGAGTACGCCGAGACGGCGCGAGAGCGGGGGCTCCGTGTCATCATCGCCGGTGCCGGTGGGGCGGCCCACCTTCCCGGCATGCTGGCCGCGAAGACCACCGTGCCGGTACTCGGGGTCCCGGTTGCGTCACGACACCTGGCCGGCGAAGACTCGCTCCTGTCGATCGTGCAGATGCCGGCCGGGATTCCGGTCGCGACCTTCGCCATCGGCGAGTCCGGGGCCGTCAACGCGGCACTGTTCGCCGCTGCCGTCCTGGCTCAACACGACCCGGGTCTGCTCGGCCGTCTCGACGGCGACCGGGCCGCCCGCAGCGAGGCCGCCATCTCCTCGACGCTCCCGCCCCCATCGTGAGCCTGCGGCCCGTCACGCCGCCCGCCACGATCGGAATGATCGGTGGCGGCCAGCTCGGCCGATACGCCCTCATGGCCGCCACGGCAATGGGGTACCGCACGATGCTGCTCGAACCCGATCCCTCGGCGCCGGCCGGGCAGGTTGCCGGTGAGCACGTCGTGGCACCGTACGACGACCCTCGCGCCCTCGACCGGCTCGGATTCGACTGCGACGTGGTCACCGTGGAGTTCGAGAACCCACCCGCCGACGCGCTCGACATGCTGGCCGCAATGGTGCCGGTCGCCCCGTCGCCGTCCGCGGTGCGGATCGCCCAGGACCGCATCGCCGAGAAGGCCTTCCTGCGCGAGCAGGGGTTTCCGGTTGGGCCGTTCGACATCCTCGACAGCTCCCGGTCCGATCCCGAGCCGAAGATCGTCGACGGTGGCGCCATCGTCAAGACCGCCCGACTGGGGTACGACGGGAAGGGCCAGCGGACCGTCCACTCGGTGGCCGAAACCCTCGCCGCCTGGGCCGAGCTCGGGGCCGTGCGCTGCGTCGTCGAGGAGCGCCTCGATCTCGGCGCGGAGATCAGCGTCCTCGCCGCACGCCGCCGCGACGGCAAGTCGGTCGTGTGGCCGGCCACCCAGAACACCCACGTCAACGGGATCCTCGACCTGTCGGTGGTGCCGCCGACCGGTGTGTCACTCGATCTCGTGGACCGTGCCGAGGGGCTGGCCCTCGCGATCGCCGACGCGCTCGACTACGTGGGTGTGCTCGGGGTCGAGTTCTTCGTGGTGGGCGACGAGATCTTCGTCAACGAGTTGGCTCCTCGTCCCCACAACAGCGGGCACTGGACGATCGACGCCGCGACGACCAGCCAGTTCGAGCAGCAGATCCGCGCGATCTGCGGCCTGGGCCTCGGTGGCACCGACCTCGTCTCGGGTGGCGCGGCGATGGTCAACCTTCTGGGCGACCTGTGGGAGCACGGGGAACCGAACTGGGCGGCGGCTCTCGACGAACCCCGTGCCGCCCTCCACCTCTACGGCAAGTCGGAGCCCCGCCCGGGCCGGAAGATGGGCCACCTCACGGTGACGGCCGATGATCCGCGCGTGGCCGCCGCGAACGCGCTCGCCGTGCGCTCGGCCCTCGTCGCCTGACGCCGGTCAGGATCGGCTGCGACGGCCGCGACGGGGCCGCTCCTTGGCGACCTGCCGCACGGCGGCGACCTCGTATTCAACCTCGGGCGGCTCGATGTCGCCGTCGAGCACTTGGCGCATCATGGCGAGGTGCTCGGGGGAGCTGCCGCAGCAGGCCCCGATGACCTGGACGCCGGCCTCACGCTGGCGGTGCGCGTGCGCGGCCATCACCTCGGGAGAGCCGCTGTAGTGGAGCTCGGTGCCGTGCCACTCGGGCATGCCCGCGTTGGCCTTGCTGATGAGGAGCACGTCGGCGTCGGCCCGACGCATCTCGGCGAGGGCGGCCTCGGTGTCGGCGAGGTTGTTGCCGCAGTTGGCCCCGACCGCGGCGACACCGCACTCGGCCAGTTGGCGAACGGCGGCCTCACCGCTGACGCCCATCATCGTGCGGCCCGCCGTGTCGAAGCTGAGGGTGGCGCAGATCGGCAGGTCGCTCACAGAGCGGGCACCCGAGATCGCGCTCTTGACCTCGTCGAGGTGGCTCATCGTCTCGATCCACAGCACGTCGGCACCGCCTGCTGCGAGGCCCTCGGCCTGCTCGGCGAATGCGGCGGCGCAGGTGTCGGGGGTCATCGTGCCCATGGGCTCGAGCAGCTCACCGGTCGGACCCATCGAGCCGGCGACGAGGACACGACGGTCCGCCGCATCCGCCGCGGCGCGGGCGACGGCGGCGGCTGCCTTGTTCAGCTCGACCACGCGGTCGTCGAGCCGGTGGAGCTTGAGCCGGAAACCGGTGCCACCGAAGGAGTTCGTGAGGACGATGTCGGATCCGGCGGCGATGTAGTCGCCGTGGACGGCCTGCACCCGGTCGGGGTGCTCGACGTTCCACAGCTCCGGGGCGCCTCCTGAGGCGAGCCCGCGGGCGAAGAGTTCGGTGCCCATGGCGCCGTCGATCAACAGGACGCCACGTTCGGCCAGGTACTCCTCGAGAACACTCACCGCTCCAGTCTGGCCGATCGAGGCGGCCGCCCAAACCCCGGGCGCATCATCCGTGGTGACGATTCACCTGCGTTCGTACCAGAGGTCGGTCACGGAGCGTCCGGCGTCGAGACCGCGCTGTTCGAACCGGGTCAAGGGCCGCCAGTGGGGGCGTCGGACCGGGCCACCGTGGAGGTCCGGATCGTCGTCGCACACGATCTTCATCTGTTCCGCGTAGTCGGCGATGTCGGTGGCCAGGTGGAGGAACCCACCGGCTTCGAGACGTTCGACGAACGCGGCCACCATGTCGGACCGGACGAGACGGCGGTGGTGCTGACGGGCCTTGATCCACGGGTCTGGGAAGAAGACCCGGACGCCGTACAGCGACGAGGGCGCCACGCGGTCGAGGAAGCGGAGCAGGTCACCGTGGACGACCCGCACATGGGGGAGGGGGTCGTGGACGATCGCGTCGAGGACGGTGACGACGCCGGGGGTGTGCACTTCCACCCCGATCACGCCGAACTCCGGCTGGTGTCGGGCGAGCTGGATCGTGGACTCTCCGTGGCCGAAACCGACGTCGAGCACCAGCGGTACGTCGCGACCGAACACGCCGAGGGCGTCGATCGGCGGGCCGTCGACATCGAGCCCGTGGTGCTCGATCCACTCGTCGAACTCGGCCTGTCGTTTCGGGGAGAGGCCGCGGCGCCGCACCTTGAACGTGGTGGCGGGCCGTCGAACCGAGTGCGCCCCCGTGGGCAGGGCGAGGCCCGAGGTCCATGGAGGGGTGTTCGCCTCGACCATCGTGAGGAAGCTAACGGGTGGTCACAGCACCCGGCACCGCCTTGAATCACTCCGTGGGGGCGGCCGTAGTGTGCCGCCATGTCGTCGGCGGAGGAGACCGCGATCCGCAGCCGGATCCACCGGCAGGCCGCATCGATCATCGCTGCTGTCGCACCCTTCGCCATCGTGTTCGGTGCCGCTGCGGCCACTGCGGGGCTCTCGGTGTGGGAGACCGCAGGCTTCTCCCTGTTCGTGTTCGCCGGCAGCGCCCAGTTCGCCGCCGTCGAGATCCTCGGCGACGGCGGTTCGGTCGGCGCGGCGGCGATCGCCGGCCTGCTCCTCAATGTCCGATCGCTCGCCTTCGGGGTGATCATGGCGCCCGCCCTCGCCGGAGCCTGGTGGCAACGCGCCTGGATGTCCCAGCTGATGATCGACGAATCGACGGCGGTCGGGTCGGCGCAGTCCGGCCGACGGTGGCAGCGCTACGGCTATCTGGTCACGGGGATCGGGGTGTTCGTCGTGTGGAACGCGACGACCGTCGTCGGCCACCTCGTGTTCTCCGGTGCCGAGGAGGTGATCCACGACCTCGGTCTGGACGCCGCCGGTCCGGCTGCCTTCCTCGCCCTGCTGTGGCCCCGCCTGGCCCAGCGCGATCAGCGTCTCGTCGCCATCCTCGGTGCCGCCATCGCCGTCATCCTGGTCCCGCTCGCCCCGCCCGGGGTCCCCATTCTCGCCAGCATGCTCGCCGTCCTCGCCGCCCCCCTCGCCAGGCGAACTCCGGACGACGGCGAACGGATGTCGATCACCGAGTTGACGAGTCCGGCCGAGGACGAGGTGCCGGATGAGTGACGCCATGATCGTGCTGATCGTGCTGGCCTCGGGTACGTACGCTCTCAAGGCGGCGGGGCCGCTCGTTCTCGGCGACCGCGCGCTGCCGTCGGGCTTGCGCTACCTCGTCGATCTGCTCCCGGCAGCCCTGCTCGCCGCACTGACCCTCGTCGCAACGGTGGGTGACGACCGCGCGGTGGTGCTCGACGCACGGTTGGTCGGTCTCTTCGTTGCCGGCGTCGCGCTCTGGCGCCGCGCACCGTTCTGGCTGGTCGTGATCCTCGCCTCCGCCGCCACCGCCGTGGTCCGTGCAGGTGTCTGACACCTTCGCGCTCGACCGGCGCGCGATGGTGCCGCGATGGTGTCAGACACCGCTTCACCTTTCCGCTTCACCTTTCTGACGAAAGATGGCCGCGCGGACCTGCAGCGGCGTCAGACGCCGTGGGGGCCGCGGACGAGGCGGCCGGGAAGGGCGCCGGTGGGCTCGCCGACGCGGTAGGTCTCCTCGCCGGCGACGATCGTGCTGACCCAGCCGTCGGCGCGCTGGAGGAAGCGACGTCCGCCGGCGGGCAGGTCGTGGACGACCTCGGGCTTGCGGAGGCGCAGGTTGTCGAAGTCGATCACGTTGACGTCGCCGCGGTAGCCGGCATCGAGCACACCGCGGTCCTCGAGGCCGACCGTGCGGGCTGTGTCGCGGCAGTGCCGTTGGACGAGGAAGGGCAGGTCGATCCGGCCCCGTGCGCGGTCGCGTCCCCAGTACTGGAGGAGTGTCGTCGGGAAGCTGCCGTCGCAGATGGTGCCCACGTGGGCCCCACCGTCGGCCAGTCCGGGAACGGTGTGTGGATGGGTGAGCATCTCGTGGCAGCCGTCGAGGCTGCCGTCGACGTAGTTGAGGAACGGCAGGTAGAGCAATCCGCGGCCCTCGTCCGCCAGCATCACGTCGAGTGCCGACTCGGCGGCGGTCGTGCCGTCGCGCTCGGCGCGGGCGGCGAGCGAGTCGCTCAGGTCCGGTTCGTAATCGGGTTCGTCCGCCATCTCGAACATCAGGTCGTACCGGCCGATGAGCCCGCCCCCGAGCTTGTCGCGACGCCGTTCTGCGCTCTCGGCGAGAAGCCGGGCGCGTACGGCGGGGTGGCGGAGCGCGGCGACCTGTGAGGCGAGCGGCTGGTCGGCGATCTCGCGGTAGGTCTCGGTCGTCATGAAGGGGTTGAGGGTGCACTCCAACCCGAGGATGATCCCCACCGCCCGCGGGGCGACCTGTCCGGTCATCTGGAGGCCGTCGGCGTTGGCCCGGCCGAGGTGGTCGAGATGGGTCCGGAAGGCATCGGGGACCATCGGGTTGCGGACGATCGAGATGGAGAGCGGACGGCCGGAGCGTTCGACCATACGGCGGAACGTGTCGAACTCGGCGTCGGGGTCGATGAGGTCGGACACGACCTGGAGCACGCCCTGACCGGTCGCTCCGACTCCTTCGGCGATCCCGATCAGTTCGTCCGGCGCGGCGGTGAGGGTGGGTGTGTACTGGCCTGTGGAGGTGCGGTGGTTGCGGGTGCGGCTGGTGGTGAAGCCCAGCCCACCTGCCTCGATGCCCTCGCGGGCCAACTCGGCCATCGCCTCGATGTCGGCAGGTGTGGCGTCCTCGTGGTTCGCCCCGCGCTCGCCCATCACGTGGAGACGGAGCGCACCGTGGGGCACTTGAGCGGCGACGTCGATGTCGTGGGGGAGCGCGTCCACGGCGTCGAGGAACTCGCCGAAGCTGTTCCAGTTCCAGGCGAGACCCTCGTGGAGCGCGGAGCCCGGGATGTCCTCGACCCCCTCCATCAGCTCGACGAGGCGGTCATGGTCCGCGTCGTGGACAGGAGCGAAACCGACCCCACAGTTGCCCATCACGACGGTGGTGACACCGTGCCACGAAGACGGCTCGAGCCGTTCGTCCCAGGTGGCCTGGCCGTCGTAGTGGGCATGGATGTCGACGATGCCGGGGATCACCAACGCTCCGTCGGCATCGATCACGCGGCGCGCGGACTCCCGAACCCGGCCGACCTCGGTGACGACACCGTCGTCGATGGCGATGTCGGCGGTCCGCGGCTCGCTCCCCGTCCCGTCGATCACGGTTCCCGCGCTGACGATGAGATCGTGCATCGGGGGATTCTCGCGAACCGGGTCACCCCCGTCGGTGTCGGACACCGCGTCGGCTTCCCTTCACCTTTCCGCGAGAGATGGCAGCCTGAGCCGGGCAGCGGGATCTGACACGATGGCGACGGTGGAGGGTTCCGAGGTCGATCTCGAGGTGCTGGGGGCGGTCGAGCGACGGGTGCTGTGGCTGGCCACCCGGATGATCGACCACGCCAACCGTGAGCGCCCTGCGGGCGAGATCAAGGTGGGCGGCCACCAGGCCTCGTCGGCCTCGATGGTGTCGATCATGACCGCTCTCTGGTTCGGCCACCTCACCGGTGAGGACAAGGTGGCGGTCAAGCCCCATGCCAGCCCCGTGTATCACGCCATCAAATACCTCACGGGCGAGCTGGACCGGTCCTACCTGACCCGCCTGCGCGAGTTGGGGGGTCTGCAGGCCTATCCGAGTCGCACGAAGGACCCCGACGTGGCGGACTTCTCCACCGGTTCGGTCGGGCTCGGAGCCGTGGCGCCGCTGTTCGCCTCGATGGCCCGTCGCTATCTCGACGCCCACTTCGGTCCGGTCTCGGAGACGCCCGCCCGATTCATCGCGCTCGTGGGTGACGCCGAACTCGACGAGGGCAATGTCTGGGAGGCGATCGCCGAGCCGGCACTGGCCGGGCTGGGCAACGTGACGTGGGTGATCGACGTGAACCGTCAGAGCCTCGACCGCGTCATCCCCGATCAGAAGATCAAGAAGCTGATCGACTTCTTCGACGGTGCCGGTTGGCACGTGGTCGAGGTGAAGTACGGGCGCCGTCTGACCGCGGCGTTCGAACGACCCGGGGGCGAGGCTCTCCGCGGCCACATCGACGAGATGGAGAACGAGCGGTACCAGTCGCTCTTCGCACTCCGGGGCCTCGCCTTGCGCGAGAGGTTCGTGGAGGGTGCGGGCGACGAGTTGCGGGCAGTCGTCGACGACATCCCCGACGACGAGCTCGGGCCGTTGGTGACCAACCTCGGCGGTCACGACCTCTCGTGTCTCCTCGACGCCTACCGCGAATGCGACCGGGCCGACGACCGCCCGAGTGTGGTGTTCGCGTACACCATCAAGGGCCGCGGTCTCCCGATCGCCGGCGATCCGCTGAACCACGCAGCCCTTCTGTCGGGAGCACAGATCGGCGAGCTGCGCGCGTCGCTCGGACTCACCGCCGACACGGAGTGGGACCGTTTCCCGTCCGGGTCGCCCGAGGCGGTGATGTGCGGCGAGACGGGTGGGGAGCTGAACAACCCGGTCATCCCGCCACGGCCCCCGCTGCCGATCCCCACGGAGACCTCGGTGCTCACGACCCGCCCGGTCAGCACGCAGGAGACCTTCGGCCGAATCCTCACCTCGCTGGCGGCGATCGAGCCCGTCGCGCGGCGGATGGTCACCACCTCTCCGGACGTGAGCGTGTCGACCAGCCTCGGCGGCTGGATCAACAAGATGGGCGTGTTCACGGCAGAGGACCGGCCCGACTATCTCGGTTCCGGCCGACTGCTGAGGTGGGAGCAGGGCACCACCGGGCAGCACGTCGAGTTGGGGATCAGCGAGATGAACATGTTCCTCGCGCTACACGCGTTCGGCCTCGGTCACGAACTGCACGGGCAGCACCTCCTGCCGATCGGCACCGTGTACGACCCGTTCGTGTGTCGCGGCCTCGATGCCCTCATCTACGCCCTCTACAACGGGGCACGGTTCGTGGTCGCCGGGACGCCCGCCGGCGTGACCCTCGCTCCGGAGGGTGGCGCGCACCAGTCCTCGATCACCGCGTCGATCGGGCTGGAGTTGCCCGGCCTCACGTATGCCGAGCCCGCGTACGCGCAATCTCTCGACTGGCTCCTCTGCGATGGACTGCAGCGTCTCGGCCACCGCGACGGGGACTCGATCTATGTGCGTCTCTCGACGCGCCCCATCGACCAGACACCGTTCTCCGAGGCGCGGGACAGGCTCGGGCGGAGCCGCCTGGAGGCCGACGTGCTGGCCGGCGCCTACCGGCTGGTCGAACCGTCCGCCACCGAGGTGATCCTCGCGGGATGCGGTGCGGTGATGCCCGAGATCGTCGCCGCGGCGGCTCAACTGGAACAGGAAGGAGTCGGTGCACTCGTGGTCGACGTGACGAGCAGCGACCGTCTGTTCCGAGGCTGGCGCCGCGGTCAGCGGGACGCCGCCCGCGCGGCGAGCGGCACGACATCACCGCATCATCTCCAGTCGGTGTTCCAGCCCGCGGAGCGGTCGGTGCCGATCGTGACGGTGCACGACGCCAGCTCACATCACCTCGCCTGGCTGGGTGGGGTCTTCGGCCAACGTACGGTGCCGGTCGGCGTGGACGGGTTCGGCCAGTCCGGCAGCATCCACGACTTGTACGAGGAGTTCGACTTCCTCCCCGGACAGATCGTGAACGCTGCGCTCCTCGCCCTGGAGTAGGTCGGAGGTCAGGCCGCGAGGGCCGGGAGTTCGACGCCGTCGATCCGCTCGCGGGCGGCTTCGAGGGCGTACTCGGGGTCGATGTTGAGCTGACCGGCAGGAATGACCGCGACGTTCCGGAGGCCGAGGAAGCCGAGGAACTGGGTCAGCCAGGTGGACGAGAAGTCCATGCCGCTGCCGATCGGTACGCCACCGGAGGCGACGACCACGTAGACGGGGCGGTCGGCGAGCAGCCCCTTGGGGCCCTCCTCGCTGTACTGGAAGGTCACGCCCGCCTGCGCCACCAGGTCGGCCCACGCCTTGAGGGTGGCCGGGGGGCCGAAGTTGTAGATCGGGAGGCCGATCACGATCGTGTCGGCCGACTGCAACTCGGCGATCAGTTCGCCGGCGACGGTGAGTTCGGCGATCTGTTCCTCGGTGCGGTGCTCGTGGGGCGTGAAGACGGCCTGGAGTGTCGCCTCGGTGTACTGGGGGATTCCGTCGGCGAGGTCCCGCTCGATGATCGTGTCGTCACCGAGCCGCTCGACGAGTCGCGCCGACAGTTCACGGCTGGCGGAGCCGGTATGACGGGCGGACGTGTTGATGTGGAGAATCGTCATGGCGAGAGAGAGTACTGGCGATCTTTGCGATCGCAAACATTGTCTCCGCAATTGAGGAATCAGACCCTGGCACTCTCCGGTTCGTGCATCGTCACGACGGCGTCGCTCGTGAGCGGAGGACTCGGATCGTTCAGGAGCATCTCCGCTTCCCGGCGGTCGCTCTCGTCGAACGGCCGCGTGCTGTGACAGAACTCGACCATGTTCCCGGACGGGTCGGTGATGTAGATGCTGACGCAGAAGCCATGGTCGACCTCGACGACTCGGTGACCGTGCTCGGTCCACCGGATGCGGTGGGCATCGAGATCCTCCCGCGTCGGTGCGTCGAAGGCGATGTGGTTCACCCACACCGGGGTTCCCGCCGCCTCGTTGAGGTTGTCGTTGAACTCGGTGCCGATCTCGTCGTCTCGGAGGTCCCAGAAGGCGATGAGGCCCTGCTGCCCCGACCCATCGGTGACCCCCGTCGAGTAGAAGAAGTGCTTGCTGAACCCATCACCCTCGTTCGGCGTCGGACTGGCGACCACCTTGACGAGTTCGAATCCCATCACCTCGGTGTAGAACCGGTGTGTCGCAACGGCATCGCGCGTGACGAGAGCGACGTGATGGAATCCCATCGCCTCATTGTCGCATCGGGCCCTGTGTGGAACGAACCCCGAGGCGGCATCCTGTCGGCATGTTCCTTGGAGAGGATCTCCTGGCCTGGCTGGTCCTGGCGTTCGGCGGAGCGTTGTTCGTCGGCAACCTCGCCGCAGTCGTGAGACCTCCGGTCGAGGCGGAGGAGGGTTCCCTCGAGCGCGCGCCGGTGGCGCGCAGCCTCGTCTACGCCGGGATCGGGCTGGTCGCCGCGGTGTGGGCGCTGGCCTCGCTCGTCTCCGGCTGACGGCATCCCGGCGTCTATTCCGGCATGACCGTGGCGCTCACGACGACGTCCCACTGCCCGTCGCCGGAATCGGTACCGAAGATGGTGACGACCCAGCCGTTGCCCTCGTAGAACAGGTTCAACGACTCTTGGGTCTCCATGCGGCTCGACTCACTGAGGCCGGCCGACTCGACCGTGGCGCCGTAGTTCTCGATCCAGTCCGCGTCGGCCGTGCCGGTCACCGAGACGACGATGTCGTCACCCGAGGCGAACGTCGACGACCCCTCGATCGCCAGGTCCTCCGGTGCGGGGATCCCGCTCGGCCAGTCGTCGGGGATCTCGCCGCTCCCGGTGTTCACGTCGATCGCCGTCTCGCCGTCCTCGCCCGTGATCTCCATCGATCCCTCGCCGTCCTCGTCGACGTCGATGGTGGCTTCGCCGTCGTCGGTGGCGATGTTGATCTCTCCGGACTCACCGTCGACCTGGGCATCGACGACCTGGGATCCGTCGACCGACATCTCGAAGCTGCCGTCCTCCTCGTCGAACTCGATCTGGACCTCGCCCTCCTCGGTCTGGACCTTGATCTCTCCATCTGACAGGTCGATGTCGGCGTCGTCCCCGGTGGCCTGCTCGAGGATCTCCTCGATCGCGGTCTCGGACGTACTCGAGTCGCCGCACGCGGCGAGTGCGAGGCTCGCGCCGGCGAGTAGTGCTGCGGCTGTCGTCGTTCGAGTCATCAGTTCCCCTCCGGCGCACCTGGCGTGCAACCCATGTTCGCACATGGTCCGGCCCGCAGTCCTGTGACCGCTGTCGCCGGTCTGGAAGAGTGGTCGGCGTGACAGTGGCCGCCTGGGATCCGACGCAGCCGTGAAGAGCGGCCCGCTCCGTCTGTCGTTCGTGAAGTCGGCGACCCGCGTGCGGGAACTGCCGGACTCGCCGGTCGAGGTCGCATTCGTCGGCCGGTCCAACGTCGGCAAGTCGTCACTGATCAACGCCCTCGCCAACCGGAAGCAGCTGGCACGGGTGTCGAACACTCCAGGTCGCACTCAGGTGATCAATCTCTTCTCGCTCGACGGGGGCCCCGATTCGGGGACCGTGGTCGATCTGCCGGGCTATGGCTTCGCCAAGGCCTCCAAGGCCGTGAGACGCGACTGGCCGGAGATGATCGAGGGATACCTCCTCGACCGGGAGGAACTGGCGATGGTGTTCGTCCTGGTCGACGGTCCGATCGGTCCGACCGAGCTCGACGTCCAGATGCTGGAGTGGCTCCGGTACAACGGTGTGCCGCACACCGTGGTGGCGACCAAGCTCGACAAGGTGAAGGCGTCGAAGCGGCCCGGCCGGAAGCGCGATCTCGCCCGCGGATGTCAGCTCGATCCGGGTGACGTGGTGTGGGCCAGCGCCACCAAGGGTGACGGGATCGACCAACTGCGGTCGCTCGTCCGCACCTGGACCGGGTGACCGATCAGCCGTCGCACCACGCCGTGATGACGGCGTCGATGTTGCGCGTCCACATCCTGCGGATCTGCTCGCGGCTGCGGGCATGGTGGTCGCGCAGCGCATCCCACGCTTCGGCTCCGGCGAGCGTGTCGATCGAAGCCACGAGGTCGGCCGCTCGTGTGGTTGACACCCCCGCCAATTCGACCCCGAACTGCCCTCGCACCTGGTCAACGCGTAGTTGGCGGCCCATCGACATCATCTCGGGTCGACCGGTGTGGATCGCCCGCGCCCGTCCTGCCGCGAGGATCGGCGCCGACATCTCGTAGTAGTGGATGCGCGCCCGCACGAACGCGGTGATGCGCTCCGTTCTCGTACCCTGCCCCGTCTTCGGGATCGAGAGCAGGGGCGCGTAGCGCTCCTGGAAGGCTTGGAACGCCCGCAGGTAGAGGTCATCGAGGTTGTCGAAGTAGCGGAAGACCGAGGCCTCCGAGACCCCGGCGCGCCGTGCCAGCTCGTCGCTTCCGGGGGTCGGGCGGCCCTCCAGCAGAAGCTCGAACAGGGCGTCGATGACCGCGGCACGTCCGCGCTCGCGACGCAGACGTCGGCCGTCGACGCCACCGTTCTGCTGCTTCTTCGACTTCTTCGACGACACGGATTCGACACTAGTCGCACACCCCTGGTTCTGCGAGTGTGGCTCTCAGATGTCCGTTGACAGTCGACCGACCTGCCAACTTCAATGAACGCATGACCGACTGGATGAGTCTCAGCCGTCGCGCCGCCTTCGTGTCGCATCGCACGATCGGGTGGATCTTCTGGGACCCGGTCGGAGTGGCCAACTACGCAGCGCTCGGGGTGCCCGATGGGCTCGGCTACTACGTGGTCACGCGCGCTGCGCCGCTCGCCGCTGCGGGCAGTCAGGCGGTGACGGCCAGCTTCTTCAGCATCAGCCCCGCGTACATCGACCTCTCACTGGACCTGTGTCGGGAACACACGACCTTCGAGGCCGCCGCGGCCGCCCGTGACGCCGCCGTGGTGGAAGGGCTCCACACGTATGTGCCTGAGATCTGCGACGAGTTCGCGGCGATGGCAGACCCGTTGTGGGAGGTCGCCGACTCGCTCTCGTCGTCCGGCCGCGTCCTCTTTGCCGCCCACCGGGAGTGGCCGCGACCCGACGATCAACTGTTGTCGGCGTGGCTGGCGCTGAACTGCCTCCGGGAGTGGCGCGGCGACACCCACTTCGCGATCCAGGTCAACGAGGACCTCGATGGCGACATGGCGGGCATCCTCGACAATGCCTGGCGGTCCTACGAGGGCGACTGGATCCCGCGCAGCCGTGGCGCCGACGACGCTGCGCTGGACGCCGCCTACCGCAAGCTCGAACAGCGCGGGCTGGCCGAGCACGGCAGGGTGAACGAGGACGGGATCCGTCTCCGTCAGGAACTCGAGGATCGACTGGACCGGTTGACGATCCCCTGTTGGGAACTGTTCGGCGCCGCCCACACCGAGCGCCTGATCGAGTTGATCGAACCGGTCGACGACCGCCTGATCCGGCGCATCGACGAGACCGCCGGCACCAACTGGATGCCCGCGGGCCGCGTCCGCCCCGACAGCGAGCCCGTGAGGTGACGCGGGTGTCTGACACCTGTTGCAGCTCCGGGATGCCGCAGCGCGTGTCCGACACTGCCGTGTCAGAGTGTTCCGGTGGATCCCATCATCGAGGCCGACGCGTTGGTCATGGAGTTCCCCTCCACGCGTGCCATCGACGGGTTGGAGTTGTCGGTGCCGTCGGGGATCACCGGCTTGGTGGGTGCCAACGGCGCGGGGAAGACCACCCTCATCTCACTGATGCTCGGCCTGCTCCGACCGAGCAGCGGGTCGATCCGGGTGCTCGGGCTCGACCCTGGGACCGACGGACCCGATCTGCGAGCGCAGATCGGCTATGGCCCGGAGCGGAATGTCCTGCCCGACGACATGCGGGCCTACGACTTCGTCCACCACCTCGCCGAGGTGAAGGGTCTACCGCGCGATGAGGCCCGGAGCCGGGCCAGTGACTCGCTCTACCTGGTCGGGCTCGGCGAGGAGCGCTTCCGTGCCCTCGGCACGATGTCGACCGGCCAGCGCCAGCGGGTGAAGCTGGCGCAGGCGATCGCGGCCGACCCGCGTCTGATCGTGCTCGACGAACCGACCGACGGCCTCGACCCGGTGCAGCGCGACGAGATGCTCAATCTCATCGTGCAGGTCCAACGCGACTTCGGGATCGACGTGGTCCTGTCCTCCCATGTGCTGGAGGAGGTCGAGCGGGTCTGCGACCA
>Ga0055584_100004070_pt1 | contig 14323 bp, 13 predicted proteins | sample OSDHelmetaG_FD_58716 | JGI IMG/M metagenome (GOLD analysis project Ga0055584, IMG submission 58716) | Pelagic marine sediment microbial communities from the LTER site Helgoland, North Sea, for post-phytoplankton bloom and carbon turnover... | ecosystem: Environmental > Aquatic > Marine >... | reverse complement strand
GGCCTTCTGAGCAGGGCCCTGTCGCGCGAAGCGAGCGCCAGCGAGCTTCGTCGTCGAGCGGCAGCAGGACTGCCGAGACAGTCCCTCGCGAAAGAGGCTCAGCGGCGGCGTCAGCCGTCCGCTGCAGCATCGGACAGCGCTCCGAGCACAAGCCCTACCGATCTCCAACAGGGTGACGCCACGCCCAGAATTTGAGAGACTTCTCGCCCGCTCCGCCCACCCGAGGTCACTACAAATGAGTGCTGTTCCGTATACGGTCATCTCCGCTGACACGCACGCCGGTGCCAGCGTCAACGACTACCGCCAGTACCTCGACGAGACGCATCAGAAGCTCTTCGACGAATGGCGCGGTTCGTACAAGAACCCCCAGAAGAAGCACATCGGTTCGAAGAAGCACAAGAACTGGGACGATGCGGAGCGCATGCAGGACATGCAGGCCGACGGCGTCGTCGGCGAGATCATCTTCCCGAACACCGTGCCGCCGTTCTTCAAGACCAGCGTTCTCATCTGTGGCAATCCGCAGCCGGAAGACTTCGAGCTGCGGCTCGAGGGCATCCGCGCGCACAACCGCTGGCTCGCCGAGTGGTGCTCGGAGTACCCGGACCAGCGCGCGGGAATCGGCCTCGTCTACCTGAACGACATCGACGAAGCGATCAAAGATGTCGAGTGGATCGCCAAACAAGGCCTGCGCGGCGGCATTCTTTTGCCCCACGTCCCCCCGGACGTTCAGGACTTCATCAAGCCGCTCTACCACCCGGACTACGAGCGCTTCTGGTCGGTCGTCGAAGATCACGACCTGGTCGTCAATCAGCACGGCGGCACCGGCTCGCCTGACTACGGAACGCTGCCGATCTCGCTGCCCATCCGCTTGATCGAGACGGGCTTCTACTCGACGCGGTCGTTCTCGCAGCTGCTGCTGGCCGGTGTCTTCGAGAAGCACCCGAAGATCAAGTACATCATCACGGAGGCGGGCTGCGCCTGGGTGCCGGAGACGCTGGAGCGGCTCGACTGGACCTGGGGCCGGATGCGCAGCGGCGCGGCGGGCGAGTTCCAGTTCGCGGAGGACACGTACACCCCGGAACCGCCCAGCTTCTATGCGAAGCGCAACTGCTGGTTCGGGGCCAGCTCGCCGTCGCCGCGCGAGATTCGTGAGCGCGAAATCATCGGCACCGATCGCATCCTGTGGGGCAGCGACTATCCGCACTACGAAGGCACGTACCCGCACACCCGGCTCGCAATCCGACACACGTTCAACGACGTCGCCGAGGACGATCGGCGGAAGATGCTCGGCCTGAACGCCGCCGAGCTGTACAACTTCGACGTCGAGGCGCTCGCGCCGCTGGTCGAGAAGTGCGGCCCGACGCCGGAAGAGGTGTCGAGCATCCCGACCGACGACGAGTACCCCGAGCTGACGCACACCAACGCGCTGCGACGGAACTGAGCGCGCCCGCTAGCCCTTCGGAGGCTTGGCGCTCGTCATCGCACCGATGTCGAAGGCCGAGTTCCCTTCGGGGCCGGGCACTTCGACGATCGGCTCATCTCGATCGTCGAATTCGAGTCGCAAAGCTCGACACATCGTGGCGTGCATCTCGTACATGGACGTGATGTAGGTGAGTTCCAGGATGGCCTCGTCACTGAGCTGTGCGCGCAGGGCGTCGAAGACCGCATCCGCCACGCGGCCGCCATCGAGCACCAGGGCGTCGGCGTAGGCCAGCACGGCCCGCTCGAGATCGTCGAAGCAGTCCGCCACGGCCCAGCCGGGGACTGCGGCGATCTTCTCTTCCGAGACTCCGAGCGCGCGGAGAGACTTGCAGTGTTGCGAGAACACGAACTGGCTACCGCGCGCCCAGCCCGCCCGGGTCTGCCCCAGCTCTCGCAGCACCGGATCGAGTGCCCGTCGATCGTTGCGGTACAGCCCGAAGCCGCGCACGCAGTGGTCGAACACGTCGGGGACGAGCGCGAAGACCGTCCACCAGTCACCGGGCGTTCCGGTCTCGGTCCCGGGCTCCGCGACCGGGTCGCGCTCGCCGAACAGCATTCCGTACATCGTCTGAACGATTCCCTCGGGCGCTTCGGCGCGCGGGACCTGGCGAAGTCGAGGCATGGCAGAGTCTCCTGAGACCGGCGCGGTCGGCCGGGCGGCTGAAACAGCGGGTGTGGACCAGTCCAGACTACCGCCTTCCCGCGATCCGAAGCGCTACGCTGCGCCGGCGATGAGCGAGCCCGCAGCGATCGAGGCCCAGCAGCTGTCGAAGCGGTTCCGCGCACTCGTCGCCGTCGAGCAGATCGACCTGCGGGTGGACGAGGGACACGTCTTCGGCTTCCTGGGGCCGAACGGCGCCGGCAAGACGACGACGATGCGAATGCTGCTCGGCTTGATCGCGCCGACGCAGGGCAGCGTCCGAATCTTCGGCCACGACATCTCGACCGATTTCAAGCGCGCCATCGCCCCGGTCGGTGCCCTGATCGAGGGCGCCGCGTTCTATCCGTTCCTGACCGCGCGGCGCAACCTACGCCTGTTTTCCGGCATCTCGGGGCGGCGCTCACGCGCACGCGAGGACGAGGTGCTCGAGCTGGTCGGCCTCGCCAGCCGGGCGGACGAGCGCGTCGGAGGTTATTCACAGGGCATGCGCCAGCGACTCGGGCTGGCACTCGCCCTATTCGAGCGACCGCGCCTGCTGGTCCTCGATGAACCCACCAACGGCCTCGACCCGCAGGGCAGCCGTGAGATCCGACAGGTGATCCGGCGCATCCGGGACGAGGACGGCACCACTGTGATCGTCTCGAGCCATCTGCTCGCGGAGATGGAAGACGTGTGCGACCGCGTCGCGATCATCGCGCGCGGACGAATGCTGCGGGTCGGTGCACTCGACGAGGTGATCGGCGGCAAAGACGAGCGCATCGAGCTCGCCACCTCGCCCGGGGACAGCGAGCGCGCCGTCGCACTGCTGCACGAGCGCTTCGGCATCGACGCCGAACGACCGCGCCGCGACCACCTCGATTTCGACCGCGGCGCCATCGACCCGGCCGAGCTGACTCGCGCGCTCGTGGAGGCCGGCGTCGGAATCCGTGCGCTCACGCCGCGCCGCCGCACGCTCGAACAGACGTTCATCGAGCTGACCGGCTCGTCGGGCGCCGTCCAGTGAGCAACGGCGGCGGCGTGCCCGCGAGCAGTCTCGTGACGATCGCGCGCCTGGTCCGCGCAGACATCATCAAACTCTCTCGCTACTGGGTCGTAGCCGTGGGCTACGTGGCGATGCTGATCATCGCGATCCCCGGCGCGGTGCTGTTCCACATGGGCGAGCAGTTCATCAACGTGACGTCCGAGTCGGGCTACGCCTTCGCGTTCGGTCTGATGGTTCGCTGCCTCGACTTCTCGTCCTCGATCCTATTCATGATGATGTGCCTGCTGTTCTCGATCGATGTCGCGAACGGGGCGGTGAAGTACATCCTGACGCGACCGGTCACGCGACTCGAGCTCCTGGTCTCGAAGTACGCGACGGCGACGTTGATGATCGCTCTGACGCTCGCGCTGCTCTGGGTCAGCTGTCTCGGGATGGGCTGGTACTACTATGGCCTCGGTGCCTTGACCGAGAACGACTACGTGATCTTCGAAGCCGGCACCCTATTCAGGCATATCGGCATCGCGACCGTCTTCCTGGCCCTGTCGCTCGGCGCCAGCGCCTCGATGGCGATCGCTGTCTCGAGCTACTCGAGCACGATGGGGGGCGCCATCATCGTCGGCCTGGTGCTGCGCGGCTTCGTCAGCGCGCTGACCGTGATGCCCGCAGCGCTCGGCTTCGAGTTGAGCTGGGGCCAGGAGACATACCACTTCGCGTGGTCGTCCCTCGCATTCACGAGCCAGCTGTTCGTCCCGATGTACGTGCTGGACGACCTCCCCACCGGCATCCCGATCGAAAGCTGGTGGAGCTGGGACATCACGCGAATGGTCATCGTGTCGCTCGTCTACGGCGTGTTCTTCTTCGCGCTCGCCGCGCGCAAGGTCGCGCGCCGGGATTTCGCGCTTTGACGATGCGCCTCCCGATCCTTATCGCACTACTCGCAGTGGCGGCGCCCGCGGCGGCCGAAGTCACCGTCGCCGACTTCGAGCTGCTCGAACTCGGGTTCGCCGAGCCGGCCCGCTCACACCGCATCGCCGACGTCGATGGAGACGGCAAGCTCGACGTCAGCTTCGTCTATACCGCTGCGGGAACGGAGCCAAAGCCGGGCGCGGACGACGACTACTGGCTCCGAAGCTGTCTCTACGAGCCAGCACCCCACTACTCACGCTGCCGCGATTTCGACCTGCCGCCGAGTGTCCGCGGCTACGACGTCGGGCGACTCGACGAGACTGCCGGCGCCGAGCTCCTCCTCCTGACCCGCGACGGTGCCGCCGTCACTTCCTTCGGAGCGGGGGCCAATGCCGGTTTTGGAGAGCTGCGTCCGCTCGAGTTCGATTCGCTGCTCTCCGCTACCGACCCCGACGCCCCGCTTGCGCTGCAGCTGTTCTTCGATCTCGACCGCGACGGGCGCGACGAGCTGGTCGTCCCGACCCTCGCCGGGCCTGCCGTCCTCCGTGCGGAGAACGGCAGTCTGAGCCCCCCCGTCACGCTCGACAGCCCCGCCACCGTCCAGTACCGCTTCTCCGGGCCGTCGCGCGATCTGGGAGTCGCCAGCAATCGCCACGTGATCCGGCGCCTGGCCGCACAGGCGACTGCACTGGCCGTCCTGGTCGACGATTTCGATGGCGACGGCCGCACGGACATCACGACTTCCGACGGTCCGCGCCTGCGCGTGTTCCTCCAACAGCCCGACGGATGTTTCCCCTCCAAGCCCTCTCTCGATGTCGAACGCAGCGTGTTGACCCCGGAAGAAGAAGAGGCCGGCTTCGCGGGGGAAGCGCTCGGATTCGCCGACCTCGACGGGGACCGGGTCGCGGACCTGATCTCCCTCAAATGGGGCAGCTCGGAGGAGCGCACCAAGATGGATCGACACCTCTTCTTCGCGCGACCAGGGCCGAGCTACCCGGAGACGCCGGATCAGATCCTCCGGTCGGAGAGCTTCTTCCCTGAGTTCGAAATCAGCGACCTCAACGGCGACGGGCGCCGCGACCTCGTGATCCCGTATTTCCACATTGCTCCGGCCCAGGCCTTCAAAGTGATGACCCAGAATGCGCTGCGGGTGCAGCTCCGTCTGTTCCTGATGCGCGAAAACGGACGCTATGCCCAGGGCGAGGGCAAACGCTTCGCGAAGGTCGACCGCCGTGTCGTCCTCGACTACCAGCTCAACGTGATCCGGATGATCTTCGGCTCCCGCGGCCCGCCCGACTCGTTCTCGCCGCTATTGACGACCCGCGGCGATTTCGACGGCGATGGCTTCGCCGATCTGGCAACGGACGCCGGTGACGACCGCCTCCATCTGCGCTTCGGTAACGAGCGAGCCGACTATGCGAGCTGGCCGGACCTCGCCTTCCCGTTCGAGTCCTCGCTCGCCTACGAGCTTGCCGATCTGAACGGCGACGGCCGCAGCGATCTCATCTCGTACTACGGCGCGGGCATCAAGAACCAGAGCGCCAAGCGGCCCGACCGCGCCCCCGGCGAGCTGCGCCGCGGCTCGCGGCCCGAGCCCCCGGGTGAGCCCGGAGAGCTGTCCGAAGCTCGGATCAAGATCCTGCTGTCGCGCTGACCGATCCAGTGAGCCTCGAAGTGGCCGTCGGACCAGCCGGTCGCCCTGACGACCAACACTCCAACCTCAGTGGGGGTCCTTGGCGGCGCTCGCGGCAGTCGATGCTTCCTCGCTATGCCGCAGAGTCTCGACGAGCAACGAGTCGACTGTCGGGAGCGGCTCGATACGAAGGAAGAGCTGGTAGCCGAACAGCCGGCGGCTGAAGGCAATCATGGCGGAGTTCAACCGGACGAGGGCCAGACCGAGCCAGTTGGCTCCGATCGCCTTCGGGAACGGCGCCGGCACGCCGCTCACCTCGTGGATCGCATAGCCGAGCTGTCGAAGCATGCTCACCAGGGACCCGAACGTGAAGAGACGGGTATGCGTGAAGTCCAGGATGCCTTCGCGCCCGTAGTTGAACTGGCCGAGCAGGAGCATCACGCGCATCGGGAAGTACCCGACGTTGGGCACTGACATCAGCATGACCGGCGGACTCAGCTTCGCGGTGCGCCGCAGATTGCGCATAAAGTCTTCCGGGCTCGCGAGGTGCTCGATGATGTCGAGCAGCAACACGTAGTCGAAGTCCGCGATCTCGAACGGCAGCCGATCGCCATCGCCGAGCCGCCAGCGAATGAACTCGCTGACGTTGCCCTTCGGTTCGTCGCAGTCGTCTACGCCGACAACGGTGCAGCCCTTCGCCAACAGCTCCCGGGCCACATGCCCGGGGCCGCAACCGAGGTCGAGGACGCGCGCCCCGGGCGCGACGCTGTCGATCGCGAGCGTATGCGAAGACGCATAGCCCAGCTTGACCGAGTACCCGGCTCGCCCGCCACTCAGGTCGTATTGCCGCCGGTACTTGATGCCGATCGAATCGAACAAGGCGGCGAGTGTCGCGCCGAAGGAGTTGGCGACATACGCCACCCCGCGGCGGGTCGAGATTTCGTCCCCGTAGTAGGTAGGAATCGGGACTTCCGCGATACGGAAATCGCCTCGCGTGAGCTGGATCAACACTTCCGTGTCGAAGTGCAAATCGTCCGTGTTGAGCGGATACGGGATCGCGCGCAGTGCTCGCGTGGAGTAGGCCCGATATCCGCTGTGGACATCGCTCAGCCGACGGCCCAGCAAACGCCCCTGAATCGGGGTCAGCAGCCGATTCGCAAAGCGACGCAGCCACGGCATGCCACCGTCCGACGGCCCACTCGACTCGAGGAAGCGCGAGCCGATTACGGCATCGGCGGCGCCCGACAGAATCGGTTCAACGATGGCGGGCAAGCGTTCGGGCGCGTACTTGCCGTCCCCGTGGAGTAGGACCACAGCTTCGTAGTCGTTCTCGACCGCATACTCGAAGGCCAGCTTGAGGTTTCCGCCGTAGCCCTGCGGCCGCGGGTTCTGCAGCACGTGGACGCCGCATTCACTCCAGCCCGCCGCCCAATCGAGCCCTGTCTGGAAGGTGGCATCGGGCGACGCATCGTCGACCACCAGGACGTGCATCGACTCGCTGCGAACGAAGTCCTTTGGAATGCGGTCGAGCACGCTTGCCAGCGTGGCCTCCGCATTGCGCGCCGCGATCACGATCAACAGACGCAACGAACGACGCCTCGCTCCGACATGGTGCGATCCTAGCCTGCTTTCGGGCCCCCCGCGTCGATCGGCAAGTCGCACGCAACCGAGATGCAGGCCAGACGCAGCCCGTATGCAGGCCCGATGCACCTCGCCGCCTGCGTGAGCGCGGTCACGCGTGATGCGGCTCTCGCAGCCGAACGATGCCGCTGGAGGGCAGGCCCGGGAGGTCCCGCTCGTTGTCGTTGTCGTTGGAACGCAAGCAACTGCTCGCGGAAGCTCACCGTGCGCGGAACGCCGGACGTCATCGCCGCGCGATAGCGCTCTACAAGCGCCTGCTGCGCGAGGAGCCGCGAAACGTGGAGGTTGCGCTGCGCGCCGCTCCGCTGCTCGCGCGGCGCGGCGACGGCTTCGAGGCCTGGCAGCTCTACCGCGACGCCGCGCGCACTCTCGCGCGCGCTCGCCGCTACGATGAATGCGTCACGGTCTATCGCGAGGCCTGCCACTACGTTCCGCACGAGTACGACGCGTGGCGGCTTCGCGCCGAGCTGGAACTCCGGCTCGGACGCGAGCAGATGGCATTCGAAACGCTGCTCGACGGCCGGATGCAGTTCCGCGATGTGCGATCGCGCGGGCAGGCCATCGCATTGCTCACACGTGCTCGAGCCCTCGAGCCCTGGGACCCGGAGGTGGTGCTCGATCTCGCACGCCTCTACGCGCGTACGGACCAGAGCGACTCGGCCCTCGAGCTGTTGGCGGCGCTCGCTCACCGGTGCGAGCCGGCCACCGCTCAGCGCGTCCGATCGCTCCAGTGGCGCATCACGTTGGCGCCGCGCTTCGCGTGGTTGTGGCTACGCTCTTTGCTAGGCACGGAACCCGAGCGGGCTGACCCGCCGCCGCTCGAACCGCGCGCTGAACCCGCCGAGGGGCATGGATCCAGCACCTACTGAGAGCACGCGTCGGGTCCAGAGGCCCGGCACCGGCCGAACGCGAACTCGCACGCCATTCAGCACGCTCGTTCCACTCGGGACATCGAGATCGGCGTCGTCGACGACGATGTTCGCATTGCCCCCCGGCTTGCGGCGGGCCACGCCCAGCTCGACTCCTGGCAGATCGTGGCCGAAGCCGTGCGGCAGGCTCACGACCCCCGGCGCCATCCGATCACTGACTGCGACCGAGACAAGCAAGCGCCCCACCCTCCCCTCGAGTTCAGCACGACCGCCATCCAGGAGCCCCAGAGCCTGCGCATCCTTCGGACAAACCTGCAACGTGCAGCGATCGCGTCCCTTGGACAAGCTCGCCAGGTTGTGCAGCCACGAGTTCATCGAGCGAACGTCACGCGGGCCGATCAACACAAGTCGTTCGTCGCCGACCGCGGCTTCGAGCCGCGGCAGATCTTCGACGATGCGGCCGGCGCGAGCGGAATGCGGCCCGACGGAGCCTGCCGCCGCCCCGGCAACCGCGACTCAAGCGGTCCCAGATCGAGTCCGTGCTCGTGCGCGGCGAGCTTCCGGAGCGTGAGCCCGTCGGGCTCGAGGCCAAAGCCGTCACCCCAGGCACCGACCCGCAGCAGCAGATCGATCACGCGCGCCGCCCCGGGCTCATCTCCGAGTGGTGCAGCGATCGCCTCTGGCTCGAGCCGGTCTGCGAAACGGCTCGAAGGCTGAGCCTGGCTCGCAAACTGCGACAGCACGGCCGCCGAGCGGCTCGCACCCCTGGTCGAAGCACAGAGTTGCTAGCCCCACTTCAGCCCATCGGCCCGCCCGGCTCGATGCCGAGGTGCTGCTGCGCGAGATCTTCGTAGCTCTTTCGATCGACGAAGATGTGTTCTCCCCCGGTGTAGAGATCGCGGAAGCAACGCTGAACCAGGCTCGGATTGCGCAGCCCCTGACTGCCGGCCGATACGTAGGCAAAGTGCGCGACGTCCATGCAGACCTGGGTCATGTAGGCGACGCACGCCATAAGATCGGTCTGCATCGCCTTGTTCATCGGCTCGCCCTTTGCGAGCCGATCGACCGTGCGGCCGAACATGTCGTGGACGAGCAATCGCACCGAGCGAAGCGCCAGCGCCTGTTCTCCGAGCTGACGCTGGAAGACCTGCTGATCCTTCAGCGAGCCCCCCGTCATGCGGGCGCGACCACCGGCGGCAATCTGCTCGATCTCATCGAGCGCGCGCTGCGCCACGCCGAGCCCCCAACCCGCATGCCCGAAGCCAGCCAGACCCGTCGGTCCAACCCCGTAGATCGCGCCGCCCGTGCGGACCTCCGCCTCGAACAGCCAGAAGGTCCGGCCGCCGTCGACCGATTGTTCGGGCACGGTGTAGTCGAAGCTCCCGGTGCCGCGCAGACCCATCACGTCCCAGCCGCCCTGCATCTCGCAGGCGTCCTTCGGCGTGAACCAGCACAGATACGCGGGGAGTCCCGACGGCAGGATCTCGGGACTGCCGTCGTCTCCCGTCACGAAGCCGCCGCCTCCCAGGTAGGACGCGTGATTGCTGCCACTGCCGAAGCCGTAGTTCCCCTGGACCGTGAAGCCAGCGCCCGCGCGCTTGGCGACGCCGCGCGGCGCGAACTGGCCGGCGAAGACCGAGTCCTGCTTGCCCGCGACCATCTCGCGACCGAGCGCGGGATCGAGCAGTGCGCAGTAGGCCGTCGCGCTCGCGTTGGCCATCTGCGTCCAGCCGATCGAACCATCCTGGTGGGCCAGCTCCTCGAAGACGTCGAGCACGGTATCGGTACCCGCCTCGAGGCCGCCGAACTCCTTCGGCACCAGGAGGTGCCACAGGTTCGCTTCGGTGAACGCATCGAGCACCGGCTTGGTCAGCGTGAGTCCGCGGTCGCAGGCATCGGCCTCGGCCTCGATCAGGGGACGCAGCGCCTTCGCGGCGGCGAGCGGGTCGGCAGCAGGGGACATCGGACACTCCACAGGTTGGAAACGATGGTGATTTCCGGGAGCGGGGAGGCTGAACGACAGGGCGGCGCGCGTCAAGCTCGAGAGCAACGCCCGCTAGCCCCGGGCAAGCGCGGCCGCGACGAGCCCGAGCCGGTCGTTTCCGAAGTAGAGATCCGCGCTGTTCACGAACATCGTCGGCGAGCCAAAGCCACCGCGTCCGATCAACTCATCGGTATTGGAACGCAGCCGGGCCTTGACCTCGTCCCGCGCGATCTCGTCGCTGAAGGTGCCCCCGTCGAGCCCGACCGAGTTCGCGACCTCGACCAGCACCTCGTCGCGCGAGATGTCGCGGTCGGTCCCCCAGTACGCCTCGAAGGCCGCGCGCGAGTACGCGGCGACGCAGCCTGCGTCGAGCGCGACCAGCGCACCGCGCATTGCCTTCACGCTGTTGACCGGGAAAATACTCGGCGGCCACGTCAGGGTCAGGCCGTAGCTCCGCGCCCAGTCCGCGAGATCCTTTCCCATGTACGCAGAGCGCGCCTTCGGCGGGTTCGCACGCGCCTCGTAGACACTGGGATTGACCGCATTGAACACGCCCCCGACCAGGATCGGCTTCCAGACCAGATCGGCCCCGGCCTCCTCCGCAACGGCCTCGATCCGATGAAACGCCAGGTAGGTCCAGGGGCTCCCGATGTCATAGAAGAACTCGAGGCTCGGCATTACCCGAGCCTAACACGATCGCCCTGAGCGGCTACACTCGGAATGCGCCACCTGGAGGGGATCGATGCGCCCGTTTGCCCGCTCAATCATCATCCTGCTCGTGCTGTGCGTCGGCGTCAGCCATGCCGCGGCTCCATCGGCACCGCCTCCGGTCTGGGCGTTCTTCAAGAACCCGATGATGTCCAAGACGAAGATCTCGCCGAGCGGCAATTACATCGCCTCTATCATCTCAAAGCAGGGAATCGAAACGATCCTGGTGTGGAACATACGCACCAACGAGAAGAAACCGATCTTGAAGTTCCCGGGTGCGAACTACCAGATCGACTGGCTCGAGTGGGCGAGCGACCGGCGCATCGTGCTGAGCATGCAATACAAGGAGGCCATCGGCGGTGCGGGTTACCTCGCAACGCGGCTGCACGCCGTCGACCGCGACGGCGAGAACCTGCGCGAGCTGACCAAGAACTGGGAGTTGGACAAACACCCGCTGGCCAACGCCCAGCTCGTCAGCATGTTCGACGAGGACGAATCGCAAATCCTGGTGAGCTGGCTCGGCCGCGTCGTGGCAGTCAACCTCGACAGCGGAAACTCGACGACGTACCAGGCCCGTGCTCAGGACCTCGCCGGGTTCCAGGTCGACCCCCACGACCGCGTGCGCGGTGGCTGGAAGCGCCGTCGGGACCAGACGAAGATGAGTTTCTATGCGCGCGTGCGAGACACGGAGCCCTTCAAGAAGCTCCAGAGCAGCGATCCGGCGGAAGGCCCACGGTTCTTCCCGGTCGGGTTCCACGACCAGGATCCGTCGTTGCTCTACGCCGTGTCAGACCACGAGACCGGACGCCTCGCGCTCTACGAGTATGACATCGAGGCCAACGAGTTCGGAGAGCGGCTGTTCGCGAGTGACCGCTACGACCTGAGTCCGCTCCCCGTGCTCGACGGCGACAACCGCACGGTGGGTGTTTTCTATGCAACCGACACGCCCCAGCACAAGATCTTCGACCCTGGAGCCGCCGCGCTCCAGGCGCGGATCGATCGCGCCTTGCCCGACTCGTTCAACCGGGTCACGAACTACAGCCGAGACAGCGGCCGGATGATCATCGAGTCTGCGAGCGCCACCCGGCTGCCACGGACCTACCTCTACCTCGCCAAAGAGGGGCAGATGATCGAGCTTTCCCAGGCCTACCCGGACCTGCGCGACGACCAACTCGGCAAGGCCAAGACGCTGAACGTGACCGCTCGGGACGGGCTCCAGTTCCGCGCATTCCTCACGCTTCCTCCGGGCGCAAAGCCAAAGAACCTGCCGATCGTCGCACTCGTGCACGGCGGGCCCGCATCCCGCGACGTCGTTCGGTACGACCCGTGGGTGCAGTTCCTGGCGAGCCGCGGCTACGGCGTGCTCCAGGCCAACTACCGCGGCTCGACCGGCTACGGCTGGAAATTCCAGGAAAAGGGCCACCGCCAGTGGGGACTCACCATGCAGGACGATGTCACGGACGCCGTCCGCCTGCTGGTCGACAAGGGCGTCGCGGACCCCCAGCGCATCGCAATCGTCGGCGGAAGCTACGGAGGCTATGCCAGCTACATGGGCGTGATCCGCGAGCCCGAGCTGTTTCGCTGTGGCGCAAGCTACGGCGGCGTCTCCGATCTCCACCTGCTGATCGACCAGGACTCCTGGTATTTCGATGGCGACGCCTTCACCAAGGCATCGATCGGCGCCGAAGTGAAGGACCGAGAGAAGCTCGCGCGCACGTCGCCCGCGAGGCTCGCCAGTCGCGTCACGCGACCGATTCTCGTCGCCCACAGCAAGGATGATCAGCGCGTGGTCTTCAGCCACTCGGAGAAAATGATCGAAGCCCTCGAAGAAGCCGGGGCACCCCACGAAACCCTGCTCCTCGACTACGGGATGCACCATCTGAACGTCGAGCGCGAGCGGATCGAGTTCTTCGAGACACTCGAGGATTTCCTGGCGCGCTGTACGGCGCCGCTACCGCAGGCCTCGTAGCCTCGGCGCGACACACGAGTGGCGAGCCCTGCTAGCCTGCTCGACGTGAGCGAAGCAACCGATCACGACTGGAACGCGGGTCCACCCGGCGCCGTCGAGCTGGGGACGCTGCTCGTCAGCCTGCTCGGCCCCGAGCCCGGCGACGAAGTCGCGTTCCACCGCTGGTACGAACGGGATCACTTCTACGCCGGCTGTATGGTGGGCGCCTGGTTCTTCTCCGGGCGCCGCTTCGTCGCAACCTCTGCTCACCGCGCCGCGCGCTATCCCGACCTGTCGCCGCTCGTGCCCAAGGTCCGCGAGGGCGCGCACCTGGCGCTGTACTGGATTGAGCGCGGCCACCACGAAGAAGCCGAGCCGTGGGCCGTGCGCACGGTGCTCGGACTCAACGAACAGGACCGGATGCATCCGCGACGCCAGTCGCACGCAGGTTTCTACGATGTCGAGTGGTCATGGAACCGCGACGAGGACGGTGTCCCCGTCGCACTCGCCCTCGACCACCGCTACCCCGGCCTCGCCTTCATTGCCGTCGATCGTCCCGAGGGAGCCGAGCGCGGCGAGCTCGATGCCTGGTATCGCGAGACGTTCCTCCCCGACCAGCTGGCGGACTCGGCGGTCGCCTCGTGTCTCGCTGCCGCACCGCGCCCGCTGCCGGACGATGCCCCCGCCTACGTTACGCGGACGCCGGGACTCGACCGGCGAACGCTGCTGTTGTTCTTCCTCGAACGCGAGTCCCTCGAGGTCTGGCCCGAGTTGTTCGCGCGCCACGGCGAGGCGCTCGCCGAAACGGGGCTCGGGAGCGTCGTGTTCGCATCGCCCTTCACGCCGACCCGCGCCGGGACCGACGCCCTCGTCCAGGACTGAACAATGCGCGCGAACGCGATGCGCCCGACCTCCTCTAGCCTCCCACACGAGCGATCGCCGCGCGTGAGCTTCGCTGCGGCATTCGCGGTAGGCCTGCTAGCGCTGCTGTACACGTCGGGCTGCCGCAGTGCCGAGCCCGTGCCACCCCCCAACCTCGTGCTGATCTCGCTCGACACCCTGCGGGCGGACCGGGTCGGCTGTCTCGCCGACGGCCCCAGCCTGACACCGGGGATCGATGCCCTGTGCAACGACGGACTCGTCTTCGAGCGCGCGATCGCGAACTCGCCGTGGACGTTGCCGTCGCACGTCTCGATGCTCACGGGCCGCTTCCCCCGCAACCACGGCGTCAAGAACGTCGGAAAACAACTCGCGTCGGACATTCCGGTGCTGCCCGAGCTGCTCGCGCGCGCGGGCTACGCCACAGCCGCCGTGCTCGGCTCGCCAAAGCTAGGCCGCAAGTACGGCCTGGAGCGCGGCTTCCAGCAGGGCTTCGAGCATCCCCCTGCCGGCGGCCGCGCGGCGCCACTCCAGATCGAGCAGTCGATCCAATGGATGCAGTCACAAGAGCAACAGGGCAAGCCCTTCTTCCTGTTCCTGCACAACTTCGACATCCACACTGACTATGAC
>Ga0055584_100004067_pt1 | contig 14329 bp, 32 predicted proteins | sample OSDHelmetaG_FD_58716 | JGI IMG/M metagenome (GOLD analysis project Ga0055584, IMG submission 58716) | Pelagic marine sediment microbial communities from the LTER site Helgoland, North Sea, for post-phytoplankton bloom and carbon turnover... | ecosystem: Environmental > Aquatic > Marine >... | reverse complement strand
ATTGCCTCCTGTCTATGTGTGCGGGAGAGGGGCCGGAACTAGGCTCCGCTCTCCTCCATCTCTCTGTCTTGTTCTGCCCAATAGTCTTCTTCTTTGTACTTTGTGTGGGGATCAGTCTCGATGACGTGCTCGTGAAAGGTGATGTCGCCTTCCGCATCGCAGGGATAGAACTCCCATGCCCCTTTGAACTCATGGATATAAATACCCGGGCGGTCGAGGATTTCAGGAGCGACCAAATCGATCGGGATCGCGCCGAGTATCCCTGCATCCACATCGAACGGGGCAAACACCGGGAAGGTGCTTTTGTAGCTGCCGTCACCATAGGCAGTCCGCGAAACGGCCATGTGGTATTCCTTGCCGCCCCGCTTCTCTACGAATACGCCGCCCTTATCGCCTTCGACATTAAAGAAGTTGTGGCGGTCGAGCAGAGTCATCCAGTCATCGTGATTATCCCACAGGTAACATGGGTCCGAGATTACATACTTGCCTCGTGGCATCTTCATTTAATTTTCCTCCGTATCTGGTAGGCCAGCGGCCTCGATGATTTCGTTATTTTCGTAAAGAGAGCGAACCCTCTTCGCGATACGTGCGACGTGCGCGTCGGGGCTAATGTCCTGCCCCTCCGCGTCGTCACTTTGGATTGAGTACATCAAGGTAAAGTAGTGTGTGTATCTCATGTATTAGTTTCTCCAAGAGGGGCCGGGGTTGGAGATGGTTGACCATACTTCCTCTACCCGTCCATCGCTTGCATAGAGGATTCCTATGTCATTCCAATCCTCACCAGACCAATCGATCTCCCCATTTAACTTACTGCCCCACGGGGTCAGGAAATGTTCTTGGATGTATTGGAGCCAACGCTCGTACTCGTAAAACTTTTCGCCATAGTCCCACTCCAGTTGACTTCCATCCTCATTGATAACCCAGTGGCACCAGAGGCCGGGCTGTCCAGCCGGGGGGGAGTTAGGATGAGTTACGCCATCGTCACCGCCACCGACGAAGTAGGCTCCCTCTTCGCCAATAGGCAGGCCGACTGCTTCGCGAAGTGGATCAGGAATCTGACTAGCCTTGTCGGGGTCGCGAGTCATGCGCCGAGTCTCCGAGAACTTATTTATGTAACTAACCTGCTCTGGGTTTAGTGGCGGATTGATTGTCATGTATCCTTTAAAGTCTGTCGTGTATCCCATTTATTCCTCCTCGATTGGTTCGTAGGTCCAGTAGTTCGGGTTGTTCAGAACTTCCGGCCTGTATTTAGATAGCTTATGCTTTACGCAATGTTCGCAAACGCGAGCTAGGTAAAGCCCACGAGCGTCGTACTCAGGCCATGATGACCCTGCGTGATTAATAAAGTCGGGATTGTCTTTGCAAGTTTCTTCCATTGTTACCTCCTGTCTAAGTGGTGGAGAGAGGGGCCGGAATTAGGATTGGCTCCAGTCTTCGATTACTTCGGTTACGAGAGCGCGGGCGGATAGTAATTTATTGCGCCGTCGCACTCCAATTAAGTTCGGCTGTAGCTCCGCCGACATGAGTAACTCGTTTATGTTGCCCAGCATTCGGTGGATCTTGCGGGCGGCTTCGACTTTATTCCCCGAGGTAGCTCGGACTTTTTCTTCGCTCTCTGACATTGGTTTCGCCTTTGTTTCGCTTCTTCGGTAATTCAACATTTGTTTAATGGCCCAGATCGGGCGGGACTTCAGGATAAGCTAATTCTTCGTAGCCCTCTGCCACGTCAAGCATTGCATCAAGCATCGCGACAATCCCTTCGAGGAGCGGAAGGCTAGGGTTGAAGGGGATGGTCTGGATAAAGAAGGTGGGTCGGGGGCGCGAAAGGTTTTCGATGACTTCATTTAATTCGTTACGCTGCTGGCGCAGCAGCTCGATGTTGATTCCCTCGATAAAGATATCTGTCTTCTCTTCAATTAGTTCTTTGTCCATTTTGCCTCCAAGAAATCGTAGTTAGCGATGATCGCTCTGTATGTAGATTTATCGAGGCCAGTTTCGAGACGAGCCTCTTCGGACCACATATTAAACCTGCCATGCCTACGAACGGCTTCGTATCTTTCGAAGTCCTCTTGGCATACAAGTAGGGCGGTGTCGGTAATGTCATTAATGTGCATGGTCATCCTTTCAATTTGGGTAAGAGGTGGGCAGGCAAGACATCGGTCAACAGGAGGGAAGCCCGATGTCTTGCCTTGCCCGCTAGCGGACCACGAACCCGCTAGTATTCTTTTTCGCTGGTCCCTTTGCAGGGAGTCCGATCATTCTCGGGGCAGGGTCGAGGAATCTCAGATCATGATCCTCCCCGCTAATTACTTCGTAGCCCATGAACTCCTTGGGCATCTCGCCGATGTAAGGGAAGGCCACATTAATTCCGTGGCGCAGGGCGGCTTTGCAGTCCTCCCAGTTGTTGCCCTCCCAAGAGAATGTCAGGTGATAGTTGTCGCGGACTCGCGTCCACGGTTTGGGGATCTTAGTGTAGTCGTATACTTGCTGATCCGGGAAGTTGTCGCATACCCATTTAGCTACCGATGGGATATCGGAAGTTCCGTTGGGACGGATTGCGTATTTCTTGCCCTTCTTTCCAGCGCGTTTAATTGCCTTGGTAATTTCCGAGTGCAGCATCTCGAAGAACAAATCCCGGCTATGGAACCAGAGCTTCAAGCGTTTCCGCCGAGCAGCTTGGACCTTGTTTGTTTCAGGGTCGCCGATGCCTCCGTGCCCTGAGTAATTAAGGCAAGGCTCGATGCATTGCCCGGCGTTAGGGCAGGCATTAAATAGCTTGCCGGATTCGGTTACGATGCCCGCTGATTCATGTGGTGCGAAGTGCAGGATTGAAGTCTCGTAGCCGAGCGATTCCCCTTTTAACGTCTTGGGGTTAGACGCAGTGAGTATGTCCATTTACTATTGCCTCCTGATTTAGTGGGGGATGGTGGGGCCGGAGCGTTATGCCCCAGCCCTTCGTTCGCATTCATCCTCCCATGCGTATTGCGCTTCGCGGTCTTCGTGATCACGAAAAGCTTTTGCCAATGCGGGGTTGTTGGATTCGAGGTCTTCCCAGTCAGTTACGAAGACGACTCGCTGGCCGTCGCAAGTGCCGCAGCTCACATCGTAATCCCCGTTAAAGTAGGAATCCATGAATTCGGGATCTTCCCGGTAGTGATCGGGCAGCCCGTTGCCGTCGATGCTTCGGTTGACGTGCTGGCCCCTGCCTTGGCATCCGTGGCAGACTTCAGCAACCAAGCGGATGTTCCAAGTATGGTCGCCTTCTTCACCTACATAGTATCCGCTGACCTTGTGGTAGCGATCCTTTACCGCGTTATAAGTTACTTCCTCAATATCAATCTCGCGTTCCATTAGTGCCTCCTGTCGGTGTAATCTGCCATCTCTGCCTGATAAATTGAATCTTCTTTGCGTATATAAGCCGTAATCTTGCGCTTGGTTTCGAGCAGTTGCTCCGGGGTTTCTGGAAGTTTAAGTCCGAGTAGCTGGCAGTAATAAGCTATGTCTTGCTCAGTAAAAGCGATCATCGTGTCCTCCTGTTTAAGTGTAGGGTTAGGGGGCCGGGCAGAGTGGCTGCCTGCCCGGCCCATCAATTACCACCAAGAGTCGTATGTGATTTTGTGGCCTTTAGCTAAAGCCCCCTTGCAGAACTCCAGCATCTGACGATCCTGATCGTCGTAATAGCCATCCGACTCGCCGAAGAAAAAGCCCGAAGTCTCGGGCAGGGCATCGGTTGCGTGGCTTGGGTGGATGCAGGCTTCAAGCCGCTCCAAGATTTCTGGTGTGATTACCAGTGGGGCGCAGTTAAAGTCCCCTTGGGATTCGGGCAGCTTTCGCCACTCGCGTTCCATGAACCCCTGAAGGTTCGGATGTTTGCGCCAGTAGAATTTCTCCTCTGGATCGCTGCCTTCGGTTTCCTGTACGAAAAGATACTGATCAAGTCCCATGATGTTGCCTCCTGTTATAGTGGGGAGAGGCGGGGCCGGAAGGAGTGGCCCCGCCTCTCTGGTTATTTAAGCAGCCGCTTTCGCGTACTCATCTTTATCGAGGATGTGGTTAGCTGCCTTCTGTGCCTTGCCAGCAGCTTGGATCAGCAGCTTTGGATCTTCGACCAGCCGCTTTCGCCAGCTAGCAATGTAAGCGGCACTTTGGGGTAGTTGGTTCTGACTCATCCGAGCCTCGGCGCAAAGGAAGGCCGAGCAGAATTCAGCGACCAGTTCCTCCTTGGAGTAGTCCTCGCTCCCGAAGGATGGAATGTCAGCGTCCAGCCCTCGGTCTAGCCGGGAAGAGTGCCCAGTGGAATGTCCCATCTCATGGAACAGTGTGGAGTAGTAAGACTCCGAGCTGTCGAAGTCTTCAGGTTTGGGCATGTGGATGGAATCCCGCTTGGGTATGTAGCAGGCCCGATCCCCGCCGTGGCTAATTTGTGGAGCCTTGGGATACTTTTCCACAATGGCCTTGGCAGCTTCGATAGGCTCGAACTCCCGAGGTTCCTCGGTCGCCCGTTTGGGCAGCTTCAGCCCATCGAATTGCTCGACATTAAAGACTCGGTAATATCGCAGGAGTGGGATCTGGCGTTTCCGCCCATCGTCATCCTTGGATTCGAGGAACTTCCAGAAGGTGATCAGCGTAGATTTCTCACCTTTGCGAACTGCTCCACCGAGCGTCTTGCCCTGTTTGAAGGTTAGCCAGTAGGGGCTTTTGTATCCTCGCATCCCGAGGAGTAGGAAGTTAATCCCGTTGTAGCGTTTGTCGCTGATTAGATTCCTTGGGGAAAGCATGTCCTTCCAAGGGCGTTTCCACGGCACCGTCCCCGCGTCAAGCTGGGCAAGGATGCTGTCCGTGACTGTCTGGTAGATGTCCATTTTCATATTGCCTCCTGTTTAAGTGGTGGGTTAGGGGGCCGGAAGCCCCCGCCCGGTTTAGTAGTTTGCGGCTTCCGCTTGGTGGTCGCGGAATTCGTAGCCGGTTTGTTCGAGCTTGGCGTTATCGGGCCGGTAGTGGTTGCCGTCAAACCGCCTCAGCGGGGATCGAGTCGTTACCGTGGATTCGGTGCGACCATCGCAGTCGGAACTGTCGGTGTAGGTGACTTTGACAAGCCACGCGGGATTGAGATCCTCGTCGCGCTGCATGAAGTAGCGGTAGCTCACATACTCGCCGCCCTCTTCGGTTTCGTAGTGCTCCTGAAAGCCGCACTTGGGATTGCCGTGGTAGAGAAGGTGGTATTGCTTAACTCCCCGCCAATCGCCGTTCCCGGCTTCGGGATGTGCCATGTGGGGGAATACGATAAACCATTCTGTATCTTCTGCCATTGTTGCCTCCTGTTAGTGTGTCCAGCGGTGGGGCCGGATGGTTAGAACGGGTTTTCTTCGGTGGGTACGAAAGGCTTAAGCTCCTGCCAAGGGCCATGCATCTGGTCTTCCATGTCGTCGCACTCGTGATCGCATCCCATGACATCCACATAATACTTCGAGCAGCCACAGGGCAGCTGGCCCCAATTGGCTTTATTCTCTGCGTGCAGTTCGCCTAAACTTGCCATGTCTCATGTCCTCCTGTTGATGGGGGCTAACGCTTGGGGGCTTGCGCTGCTTTACGTTTGGCCTCGGCCAGCTTTGCAGCTTTGGCTTCAAGCTGCGCGAGTGTCGGTAGTTTCTTTGGCATTGTTCGTTCCTCCTGTTTAAGTGGTGGGGGATGGGGCCGGAAGGGGATCTTGCGATCCCCCTCCGAACTCTCACCCAACTTTGATGGTCATCCCGTCAAAGGTTATTTCGCGAATGTTCGCGAGGTTATAGTCTCGAAGGATTACAGGATTCTCTACCTGCTGCCGTGCGCCTTCGACCTTGGTGGGGATAAAGGCGTTGACTGCCTCACGATCCTCGGGGCTGATAGGCTCGCCGTCGAGGAACCACTCGGTGCCGAGTACGTTCTCAACTTTGAGTTCCAGATAGGTCTTTCCTTTGTGCTCGACAAAGGGCGTCCCCTTGATGCGCTCGCCCCACTTTCGAGGGAATGACTCGAAGTCAGGCTCGCCGCCTTCGCGGATACGCTGGCGATTTACTCCGTTGGGATAGATCCAACCGATTGCGCCGTTAACTCGGGATCGCTTGGTGACTCGATCCAGAAAAGGGTTATTCGTTTTCCGCATGGCAGGAACCGTCTCTGCCACGATGGTAACGAAGGATGCTCCCTTGCGGGATGCTAGAGCTGATTTCAGCTCGCCTAGGGTAAATCCCATTCTCATGTACCTCCTATTGTAGTGCTGGTTGGTGGGGCCGGAATGTCAACCCCGGTTGTTTCTCTATTTAACTGGATTGCGCCTTGAACGCAACCCTTCGAGTTATTTCGTTTCGCCCCTCAATATAGTGGTGGGAAGTGGGGCCGGAAGTGGGGATGTGGTTACTGATGTTTCTGTCATCAATAATTACCTAATGTCGGATTAATTCGTTTTTAAAATACGAGAGGGGTTACCTGTCGCATTCTGTGCTTGACGGATTTTGCACCCCTTTAGTGCAGGGGGTGGGTGCCGGAAGTTCTAGAGAGGGTTGGAGTATCTCCCTGTGGGAAAGTTGATTCCTAGCAATGCGCTCCAGTCCTTCATCTCCTCAGGGGAGTGTACGAATTGAATTATTACGCCGTCCTTAGCGACGCAGCCGTATGCGCCCTTGGCGATGCTTTCGTTTGACCACGACCTGTCGGCTCGCAGTAGTTCCCAGTTGCTTTTGCCCATGTGCTCTCCTTCTGTATTAGTGGAGGGGAGAGGGGCCGGATGCCCCTCCCCCTCCCAGTTATTTAATATGCTGTGACAACCTTATGCCGATTGTAGGTATGGTTGCGCATGATTTGTTTTTGGCTCTGCTTGCCCGTGCCTCGGCAGGACCAGCAGGTTCCTGATTTAGTTGGGCGTCCATTTACGAACGCTCCCCAGCAGTAGCGGCCAGAGCCGTTACACTTGACGCATTTGCCGGGTTTCCCGTTTGGCATACTAAAGTCCATTGTTACCTCCTGTTATGGTGTGGGGATGGGGTGCCGGAATGGCTAGCCCTCATCGGGATCGCAGTCGTCGCAGGGCGCGCACTCCGTATAGATGCAGGAGGCATCGGGATCGACTGCTTCGTATGCTTCGACACCTTCGGCCCCGCACTCGGGGCAGGTTGGCTCGAAATCTTCAGGGGTGGGGATTACTCGTGCTTTACTCATTTAGTCCTCCTGTCTTAGTGTACCGGATGGGTGCCGGAAGGGTTAAAGCTGCTCTCGGATCATCGCCTTCGCGTGACGACGCTCGCGGGTCTCAGCTGCTTTCTCGACGGCGGAAGCTCCCCGACGCCGACGCTTACCTTTACCTCCGCCTCCGTGACGATGGGCGGAATACTCTTTAACGTGAGGCTCGCCGCCTCGATTTCTACAACCTACTCGCATCATGTCCTCCTGTTAGTGTGGTGGAGCGGGGTGCCGGAATGGCTAGGCCGGTATGTACTGTGTCGTATAGTACCACCAGCCTACGGTGCTGGCGGTGGCGATAACAAACAATGTGATTGCGCCGCGAAACTTTCGCTGGAGTGCGGGCGGTTCATCGAAAGGATCCTCCCTCGGGACATCCCGCACGGCCATGACCTTGCGGTCCTCAAGGCGCAGGAGGTTCACAACGAAGTCGATTTCCTCCTCGGGGATATCGCGGTATCCGGACAGTTCCTTAGTTACGAAGATGCCGTCTTCCGGCGAATCGGTTATCTCTACAATGCTATACATTTTCCTGACTCCTTATCATTTCTGGGATATGTTCAACTGCGCGTGCAATGCTGGGGAAGTACCGAGCGGTGCCATCGGGCCAGCTCGGATGGATCGGATCGGATATGGGGTTCAAGGCAAGGCACCAGTCCCCGGCTAGGGCTTCCTCGCTCCAGATACTGAAGTTGTAAGTAGTGCCGTTGCGCTCAACTTTAATTTCGTATGTGTCCATCATGTCCTCCTGTCAGTGTGGGGAGCGTGGGTGCCGGATGGGCTAGTAGGCACCCTTGCCGAGCTTCGCTTTGGCAATCTTGCGGGAGCCTTTATTCGCTTGGCGTTTGCCCGCTTTGCGTTTATGTTTATGGTAGCCAGTTGCCGCCATTGATTTTTTCGAGGTTTCGTCTTTCATTTAATCCTCCTGTCAGGGTGCAGGGAAGGGGGGCCGGAATGGCCCCCCCCACCTTGCTACGATTGGGTCTTGCCGATTATAACCTTGCCGCCGGATGCGATGACCCAGCGGCACAAGGCTGCGACGCTCGGGAAGCTATCGGGGTAGCTTTCAATCCCGGCTTCCTTGTAGATTGGGCCAGAATATTGGGAGCCGATCAAGTCGTTTATGGCAACCGAGACTCGCAAGCGAGACTGGGGAACCATCCGAGATTCCTCGGTTGACCACGTTGCGGCTCCCGGCTTGGGGGCTTCCCCCGTGTAGACGCTGGCCACGACGTGGTCCTCATTACCTCTGTGTGTGTATGCGGTGCTCATTTACTTTATGCTCCTTTCATAAGAGTGGCTGGAATGGGTGCCGGAATGGGGTCTTTGTGGACGCGGAACATATCCACTGTGGAGAATTCGCCCTCGAAGATCTCGGGGTCTACATGCAGGCTGAATGATTCGAGCCAACATTCTAGCGCGTCATCCGGGGTGTAGCCTAGCGCGAAAGTGTAAACGTTTTCCCCGCTGGGCGCGGTCCAGAAGATTTTCCAAAGGTCGTGATCGACAAACTCAATTCTCATGATGTCCTCCTGTTAATGTGGTGGTGGTGGGGGCCGGAAGGGCCTAGAGGCTCCGCTAAAGCGGAACCCCTAGACATGCGTCCCATTGTTTGCGGACTGCTTCGCGGGAGTCCAGCTGGTCATCCTGCAGTTCCTCGGGCAGGTACTCGAAGTTTTCAACAACTCCCCCGTGGTTCAGAATAATTTGCTTGACGAATACGATGGGGACGTGCCCGAAGACTTTCCATCCCAAAAGTTCTGATGAATCGGGGAAGCCGCCTTGTTCTTGGTCCTTGAGGGCCAAGGTTTCTATGCTGGGTTTGCAGGCAATCTCGACTTCAGTCAGAAGCCCGTCCTCGCTATAGGTGCAGTAAAGGTCGGGGTCGGCTTGGATTGAAATTCTAAATTTATCTGCGCAAACAATGTATGGGCTTGGGTATTTCAATTTCTCATGTCCTCCTGTTAGTGTGGTGAGAGTGGGTGCCGGAAGGCTAGGCGAGTGCCCAGCCCTCCCCCGAAGTGGGATTGAGGATTGCTTCGGGAACCTCAACCTCAATTTCATTGAAAGGAAAAGCCTCTTCGAGGGCTTCAATTTCTGCCTCGACTTCGGCTAAGGTGTAGGTGGAAAAATCGGTAGAGGGGCGAATCCCGTACCGATCTTTGTAGAGGTTATGGTAAACCTCGATTGCATCTTGTTTTGATGTCATCTCATGTCCTCCTGTTAATGTGGTGAGAGTGGGTGCCGGAGCCTCAGGCTTTCGCCCAAGGCCCCGAGAGACCGTGCTCCTTGGCCTCCTTGCGGGCACATCCTCCGCAGAGGATCGAGCACCACTGCGAACCCTCGTAAGGCTCGCTAACCGCGCTGACGATATAGTCAGCGAGGAACTTCTCGCAGGTGTCGCACATCTCCTGCAAGTCGTGGCTCTTTTCGCCGAGCCGATGCATGCTACGTTTCCATCCCATTTTTTTTGTCCTCCTGTCAATGTGGTTGAAGGCGGGGCCGGAAGGGCACCATTGAATCTTTCGAGGGGAAAGACTCAATCCTGACCTTTCGAGGTAGTGGAGGGGAGAGGAGCTTGCGCCCCTCTCCCCGTCTCGACTAACGCCAAGCGGTAACCACCGCGTTGGCGAGACGCTCCCAAGGTTCCGTGTGGGAGTAATGAATGGTGGGGCTGAAAGTCGGCCCCGAAGGTGTGACCGTGCCAGCTTCGACACGGGCGGCGGCGCGTCGCTTGCGCTCCGCAAGGCTGATGGCCTTACCAGCGCGAACGGCTCGCATCTGGATAGATTTAGCCCGCGAGGCGGTGGCCTCTACGGTCTCCCGAATGGAACGAGTGCGGGCGTGTTCAACGCCAGCGGCGGAAAGTTTCTTTGCGAGATTCTGCATAATTCGACAAGTCTCCTGTTGTCGTGGTTGAGGCTTGATTGCCTCCCTACATTAAGGTGCCCAGAAGTGGGGCCGGAATTTCGTTTTCGTTTTACTACTGAGGGTCCAAAATTTCTTGCAACTGAATTGCGACATTAAGCAACTGGCGGGCCTTTTCCCGGTCCCCTGCTTCATGCGCTTCATGAACCAAGAAATCTAGTTCTTCGCTAATTTGCTGGATTCGTTCTTCCATAATTTCCTCCCTACATTAAAGTGCCCAGAGGTGGGGCCGGAATTTCGTTTTGAAAACACGCCGGGGGATAACTCAAACTCAATTCTATGCTTGACGCCAGAATTTCGTTGGGGCCGGAATGGGTGGTCCGTTTACCATCCGTTAAGCGTTGCTTGCGGGATGGCAAACTTCTTCCAGTTGCGGCAATCCTTGATTGCCTACCACTCATTAAGGTGCCCAGCGTGGGGGCCGGGAAAGCGTTTCGGCTTGTCCCTACATCATAGTGCCCGATGTGGGGGCCGGGAAAGCGTTTCGGCTTGTCCCTACATTATAGTGCCCAGCATGGGGGCCGGAAGCGGGCGAAGTTTTACCCCATGTGGGCAAGGTGGGTGCCGGAACGTCGGGCGATAGATAGACCACCCCATGTGTGCGGGGTGGGTGCCGGAAACCACCGGGTAATAAAAAACCCGCCTACCATACGGCGGGCGGGTCGGGCGGTGGGGCCCCCGGAGGGGCCCCTTTCCCTAGGCTTTCATTTGCAAGGTTTCGGCGGAGTAGTTCGGGGTTTTCACGGTGTTCCGTTCATCCGCGCTTGTCCCGTTCGTTTGCGCCCAGAGCGACAGGAACTCCGGAGCGGTGAACCCGTCCACCGTGGCGGCGGCGGCGTTCACCAATTCGCGGAGCTTGCCCGGAGTGATCAAACCGAGATCGATCAATTCGAGCCACCGCTTGCACTTGAGCGGCTCCAAACCGTCCCAATTCAAGCGGGCAACGATTGCCCCCGCCCGCTCCGCGCCGTTGCGCGTGTAGCCAACGTGGCATTCGAGGGATATAAGGCACTTGCGCCCGTGGCGGTCCTGAGTTTCGAGCCATGCAATTCCCATGTTGGAATGGTCAAACGCCCGCGCTTGCTCCGCGTCGCTGTTATCGTTGCCGCGTATCGCGATATCTTCCGCGATATCGTCGGCGCGGGCACCGCCTTTGCCGTCCCACCTAGGCGCGTTACCGATCATCAGGTCCGCGCATCCGCGCTCCGCGTTGCGGGCGGCGCGTTCGGCGGCGGTGTCCGCGATTAAATCGGTGAGGGTCCGCGTGGCGGCGTTCATATCCGCGTATCCGGCGGCGCGGAGTGCAAGCGCGATAGACTCCGGGCGGCGGTCCGCGTGGTGCATAGTGCCGTTGCCGTACTGAAACGCTCCGGTTTCATGCGCGGCGGCGGCGGCAAGCGCGTCAGCTTTGCGCGTGGCGGCGGCGGCGGCTTTATCCTCACCGCTCCGCGTGGCGCGGCGGCTTTCGCCTTTGGCGGCGGTTTTGCGCATAGCGTCAAGCCGCGTGGCGCAATCGGGACATCCGCATTGCTTGAGGTGCCCGCGTTTGACGGCGGCTTTCTTTGCGCCTAGGCGAATCTGATTTTCTTTGGCTAGCTTGTTTGCGATACATGGCATGATAATTGCCTCTCCCGTTGGTGGCGGCGTCAGTGCCGCTCCAAAGGTTTTAGCATAGAATCGCAAAACTTGTCAATCCATAGTGCATACTATGTGAGGAGGAGGGGACCCGGAGAGGTGTCATTTAAAGATGCTTCTGTCATCAGAAATTCCTTTTCAAAATACCGCCGCGAGTTTTTGGAATCTATGCTTGACGCCGGTCTTTGTTCGTATTGATATTGAAATTCATTTTCAAAATACGCCACCGTAACTTTAGAATATATGCTTGACGCTTGTTGATATTGAAATTCATTTTCAAAATACGCTAGGGAGATTCTCAAATATATGCTTGACGCCTTGTTGATATTGAATTTCATTTTCAAAATACCGCATTGAGACTTTGAAATATATGCTTGACGGGTTTGAGATATTGATATTGAATTTCATTTTCAAAATACCTCAGCGTGAATTTTGTGCTTGAATTCTGTGCTTGACATTGCATATTTAGTTGGGGCCGGATGGGGTGGTCGGTATAGGAATCTGGCCCAATGCCTCGCGGGTTCGGGGGTCCGCGCCGAGGGATCATGCCCCCGGCGCGAAGTGCCCGAGTCCTAGCGAATTAATCCGCTAGAACGTTTGCCCTGCAATATAGTGGGGGGAAGCGGGGCCGGACTGAGGGTTGGCTCGAACTAATGAGAAACCCTCGGGCAGGTGGGTGCCGGAAGGTGCGGGCGCGGTAGACAGACCTCGGCATGGAATGGCGACCCGTAGGCGTAGAAAAGCCCGCCTACCATTGGCAGACGGGCTTCCCCTAGCGGGTCGCGGCCCCCGTAGGGGCCGCTTCCCGGTTAGGCTCGCATCTGGAGCGTTTCGGCTGAATAGTTGGGAGTCTTGACGGCGTGGCGTTCCTGATCGCTGGTTCCGCTAGTCTTGCTCCAGATCGAGAGAAACTCGGGAGCCGAGAAGCCCTCGACCGTGCGCGCGGCCTCATGAATCAGGTCTCGGAGTTTGCCGGGACTCATGAGCCCAAGGTCGATCAGGCCGAGCCAGTCACGGACTCGGAGCTGCTCGGCCCCGTCCCAATTCAGACGGGCTACAATCGCGCCAGCGCGCTCGGCCCCGTGGCGCGTGCGCCCGAGATGGCACTCGATCGAGATCAGGCATTTGCGCCCGTGGCGATCAGTGACCGTGCGCCACGCCAAGCCCATATTCGCGTGATCATGGACCCGTGTCTGCTCGGAGTCGCTGTTATCGTTTCCACGGGCCGAGATGTGCTCGGCGACCTCATCCAGCGAGAAGCCCGCCTGCCCGTTGTAGCGTGGCGCGTTTCCGATCATGAGATCAGCACAACCGCGCTCGGCATTGCGACGGGCGCGCTCGGCTGCAGTCTCGGCCATGAGATCGCCGAGAATCCGAGTCGCTTCGCGTGGCGTGTATCCCGCCTCTTGCAGAGCCTTGGCGACCGTCTGAGGGTTGCGGGTCGCGCTCATCATGGTCCCGGTTCCATACCGGAAGTCGCCCGTCTCGTGCGCCTTGGCGAGAGCGAGAGCCTCGGCCCGTCGCTCGGCGACTCCCGCCTCGACCTCGGCCTCGGACCGTCCAGCACGAACGATCTCGGCAGCCTTGGCCGTGGCAACCATACGCGCCAAACGCTCGGCACAAGGCAGGCAGTCGCGATTCCCGATGCAAAATTTTAGCATCCAACGTTTCACGGTAGGCTTGGCCCTGCGGTTGTTCGCCAGCTTGTCGCCGAGGGCTATCTGATTGACTATACATTCCATGGTTTTTCTCCTGTTAGGGGAAACCCCTACAATAGGGGCTTCCGTTGGGTTTTTTCTCAAAATTTACAGGAGAGTGACCCCCCTTGTCAAGCCACGCGAACAACTCCGGGGGCTTGCAATGTGGGGCCGGTTGTGCCTTGGAATGGCAACAGGAACTGTTACTTGCCAGTTTTAACCGACTCTGTCATCAGAAATTCATTTTAAAAAGACGGCTTGGAGCTTTTCATTTATATGCTTGACGCCCGTGTTTTTTTTCATTTAAAAAATACGCTGTCATCTTTAATTGTTTTTATATGCTTGACGCTGCTTATTGATATTGATTCTCATTTTCAAAATACGACAAGCTAAAAATTCATTTCATTTATATGCTTGACAGCGGCCAGCAAGGATCGCCCCACAACCAGCATCCGAATTTCGTTTGGACGGTACGACATGGTGTGGATAATGCGACCAGCCACCGTAGGCAGCAGGTCTAGCGGAGGTCTGGCCTTTGGGCAGTCGTCCCCAGTTGCTTTACGGGAACATCATCCCCGCATTCCGTGACGGGATGAAGGGCCGGAACCAGTGCGCAAAAGGGCTTGACGAAAACTAATACTAGACCTTTAAACTATTAGTTTTTTTACACCTTGATATTGACGGTTTTTATGATAAAAAATCAGTGTTGCATAACGCAGCCAAGAACGAAGGAAACAAATCATGGAATGCATTGGAATTGCTCGGAAGTTGGCGAAGGCCAACCAGTTGAAGTTGGGAGCCAAGAAGGCTGCCGTCAAGCGTTGGATGCGAAGGGAATGCGTCGAGGCTGGATG
>Ga0055584_100004066_pt1 | contig 14331 bp, 9 predicted proteins | sample OSDHelmetaG_FD_58716 | JGI IMG/M metagenome (GOLD analysis project Ga0055584, IMG submission 58716) | Pelagic marine sediment microbial communities from the LTER site Helgoland, North Sea, for post-phytoplankton bloom and carbon turnover... | ecosystem: Environmental > Aquatic > Marine >... | reverse complement strand
GGTCGACAAGGGCGCAATACCCAGCAATCGCACCTCACTGTTGTGGCCGATGAAGCTGACGTCTTCGCTGATTTCCACCAGTTCCGTCATTGAAGCGTGTGACGGAATAACGTGAACGTGTCCCGCGGTGTCACCAATGACGACGAATGACCCGTCCATCGCGGCGAGTAACGGCCGATCGGACGCAGGACTCCAAATCGTATGTGTCGCTGGCTGCTGGATACCACCAGCAACGATACCAGCGGCCGGTACGCGCCAGATGCGGGGGTTACTGTCAAACGTTCCAGTCAGCAATACCTGCTCATCCTGACTGAATACCAGCAGGTCCTTCCCTGATCCGGTGCCGCGCACACCCAGTGGCGGACCGATCAGTGAACCGTCAGCGCTATTGAATATTTGAAACCCTGTTTCCGGTCGACCCGCAGCGACTACGTTTCCGGATGCCGAAAATGCGAATTGCCACTGCCCGCTGCCAAACTCCTGGAATAAGGGTCTCTGCGGATTCGAAACATCCCAGAGAGAGAGACCAACATTGGGATAAACGGCGCCCAAAGTCGAACCGTTTGCGGACAAGCTGATCGCACCGGGCTGAGCGGGCAAATCGAACTGCCCCAACAACTCGGCTGTTTCGAGGTCCCAGACGCGCACAGCCCTGTCAAAATCGGCAATAGCCACTCGATTGCCGGATGCGTCGATAGCAAGCAACGCCGGTACGCCAGGAACAAGCACCTCGGCTGCGATCTTGCCGTCGTCCAGACTCCAGACTTCCAATCGACTCTCGAAATCACCTCGCCTTTCAACAAACAGTCTCGACCTGTCCGGTGTAAGGACTGCCTTGCTGCTAGCAGCGCCGATGAGCAACGACGCGGTTCTATCTCCGGTGGCTGTATCCCAGAGGTTCACCCGGTCCTGGGTTGCGGTGACCAAACGACGCGCCGATGCGTCAAGACCGATCAGCATGTCGCTTTCATTCAGAGCAATCGCGCGCAACGGTTCTGCAAATGCCAAATCCCAAAGCCGCGCACTGTCGCTTTGCGTCGCACGGGCAACAGCGTAACGACCGGATGGGTCGAACCAGATATCATTCGTTTCCCGTTCCACCGGGTCCGGAATATTCAACCCTCGCTGGAATCGCTCAACCGCGCCCTGTGAGTTGAGCTTAAGATTCCAGCCGACCAACTGTCCGGCGACACCGAGACTTTCATCTCTGACGCTGATACTCCAGGTTCCGTTCAAAGTCTCGCCAATGAGCTCCTGAAGCTGCTTGTTAGGGATTGAAATATCATCATTGCTCGATGCCCGCTCCAAGCCGGTTTCTATCTCGACCGCACGGCCAGAGGGCGCGATGATTTTGATTCTGAGGTCTGAGAGTCGGGCGTGGCTAAGGTTCAATGTCAGTCCAATTCGACTAACGCTGCCTTCGCGATCGACAATGACTCGGCGCACCAATGGACTGATTTCCAATGCCGTGACAGTCCACGGTTCGCGTTTTTGTACTCCCTGCGGTGCATATGAATACTGAGAAATTCTGGTGCCAGTGGCGGTCGTCATTATCATTCCGACCGGGTCGAATACAGCCGTTGGCCCCGACATGGAGGGTAAAGTCTTCAGCAGAAAGGGGTAATCAGCGCTGACGAGCGAAGCAGCTCGTTGGCGGCGACCTGAGGTTGCGAGAGCCAAAGACCGTATCTTCGCTAACAAAGCGGTGTCGCGATCTTCTTCGCGCACAGCGAGTTTTGACCGGCGATCCCAAAAATTCGCCACGAACTCCTCGGCGCGACGCCCGGCGTTTGGCAGTACGTCCACCATTGCCGCAATCTGCTGAATCTCGAGCTCGTCGTCCGACGCCGAAGCCCGTCGTTCCAGGAAAACACGAAACAGGTTTTCCGCTGAGTCCGCATGCCCGGGAAAGGATCGGAAATTTTCGTACGATGTCATCGCATCGGACAAACTGACTTCGTTCGATGTGAGCGTTCGAACATAGGGGTTTGGCAGCCATTGCGTATACCAAAACGGGATCATGGCGAAGATCAGAAGAGCACCAGCAACAATCGTCGGTACCTTGAAATCGGTCGGCAGATTTTCGTTAGCCCAGCGTGCCGTGAAAACCAGCTCGTATAGCTTGTTACGGACTTTCAGGTTGCCTTCTTTATCTACAACCAGCAGGCCGATCGCCATCAATCGCCTTTGCAGATCAGAACCCAGGTCCGCAGGCACTTCAACTCCCTTGCGAATCTTTCCATACAGGTTCAAGAGCGGCTCGCGCCGCTTTTTATCGTTTAGAACACCGCGATGTATATGACTCATGTGCGGTTCATTGTGGAGCGCGGCTCGACCGGCGATCTGCCTTGTCGCTATGCGATCCACCAGCTCTTCGATATTATCCGCTTCGGACTCCCTGGCTACAGCACGAGCCAGTTTTTGACTCAGGTAGGGTTGCCCGTCGGTCCAGAAAAAGATGCGATCCAAGGCCAGCCTTGCATCATCGTGACTCAGATTGAGCTCCGTCGCGAACAGGTCCAGATCCTCACGCGAGAAGTCGTCGAGCTGTATTTGTTGCGTCACATTGAACGGTGACAGCTCGGCTTCCTGCATCAGACTGACCGGGTCGCACTCACCCAGTAGAACAAAGCAAAGTCGCGAAAAGTCCGGGTCCGTTGTCCGGGCGTTGTGTGCTGCTCGTATGCTGGTGAGCAACTGATCGGCGTTAGGCAGGTCCTCGATGCACTGAATTTCGTCGACGAAAACAACGATGTGTTCGGAGACATGCTCCAGAATTACTTCAGAGTAGAACTCGAACAGGCGCTGCCGGCTGCTCAGAATACTTTTATCCTGCCACCATGACTGCAAATCGTATCGAATGCGAAGTTGCCTGAGGAGACGATAGGCAACGCTGTAATACCATCGCCCGGAATCGCTACCGCCACCGCGGTCACCGATTTGCTCCAGATCAAGAATCGCGACTTTGTGACCGTTGCTTTCCAGCCTGGCCGCTGTCGCAGCGATAAGGCTGGTCTTTCCGCTTCGATCCGGTGCGACAACATGGGCATAGCGACCGGCCGCGACGGCATCATAAAGCTCTTTATCCGCGCGGCGGCGTATATAGCCCGCACGAACAGCATGCAGGGGCACACCGACGCTGAAGAATTCTCCGGTCGCGTCGTTACTGCTACGCTGTTCGCCTTGAGTTTTGTCGCTTGAGTCGCCAGCCACACTACGTCCTGTCAAAAGGGTTACTGTATTCTCTGTAAAATTACGGGCGACTACCAGTACGGGTTTATCGTTGTTGAAAAAAGAGCTACTAAAAAAAGACCTTTTTGGAGAGGTCTGGATAGCAGAAGAACGTGACAAACTCGCCGTGCTGCGCGATGCTCAGCCTGCTCGTTGGTGGTTGGCGTGGCTTGCTCGCGGCCTCCTGCGGCGCGAAGCGAGAGCGCTCGCCGCACTGCCCGATATCGATGGTATTCCGCGGCTTTTCCGGCATGACGGTCAAACTTTGTTGCGCAGTTTCCTGCCGGGCACGGCAATGCATGTCGGACGCCCTCAGAATGCGGCCTACTTCCGGGATGCGGCACGATTACTACGTCAGATCCACACGGCCGGTGTGGCACACAATGACCTGGCCAAAGAGGCAAATATTCTGCTTTCTGAAGATGGCGCGCCGGCCTTCGTCGATTTTCAACTCGCCTGCTGCTCGGCGCGGCGCGGCCGCCTTTTCCGTATCGCTGCTCGAGAGGATATTCGCCATCTTCTAAAACACAAAAGAACCTATCGACCGGATTTGCTAACAACCCGTGAACTGGCGATCCTCGATTCACCATCATCGCTATCGAGAGCCTGGATGACGCTTGTAAAACCGGTCTACCTGTTCGTAACGAGGAGATTACTGGGTTGGGCTGACCGCGAAGGTGCCGCAGATCGTTGAGAATTCGGTATACTCGCGCGGCATAACGAAGGAACACGGAAAACTCATGGACTATTGCCATCAACACAATTTGGTCGACAAGACGATCGCCGGCCGTAAGCGAACTTTCGGTATTCGTGTGTCACTACCCGAAGGTGACACGTTGAGGAACATACTTGGCGACGGTTGGGAGCGAGTGCACTGGTTTCCCAGCGAAGCAGAACGTGATGCCGCATTCGTCAAGATGGCGACGCGTCATGGCTACTACCGCAACAGCGATACACCCACCCAGGTTCTGGAGAAACTTTCTCGCTAAGCGGCTTTAGCGCGGTGGCGAGCCCATAAACAAATAGACATTGCTGTCGCCGCCTTCTGCGAACCCGGCCGCAAGAAAGATGGGACCGATATACGAGTCGATACCGACAAAAACACTGCCGTTCAGGCTCAAGCTGTCGAATCGAATATCGTCGCGTGATTGCCAGACATTGCCGGCCTCAGCAGACACCCCGACGTATGTTGGCGTCTCGAAAAGTCCACCCGTCATGTCACCTGCCTGACGGTAATAGACCAGCCTTGCCAGCCCCGCGTGGGGACCACTAATCTCACCTCGTTCCAAACCAGACAACCTCAAGAATCCACCCAACGGGAAAAAATCCTGAATGTTGTTATGGGAACCCGCCGTCGTCGCATAGCTCAAGCCGACCTGCAGGCTGCTTTTGCCGCGACTCCACGTCTGCGAATAATTACCCTCAACGCTGTCAAACTGAAAATCCGCGCCCATGCCCGTTCGTGACAGATTCCAATGGATGTCCGCCAGCAGACCCTTGCGGGGAAAATGCGACCTGTCCATTGTGTCGAAGCGAAGTCGGGCAAAGGCCCCGCCGGTCTCGAAATCGGAATTGGGTAGATTCGGATCGCCCACTTTCAGGCGGGAATTACCCCCCCCACGATAGGCACCTATTCGAAATTCGCCGATCGTGCCCAATTCGCGGCCGATATCCAGACCCAGTTCGCTCTCCGTGATGCGGTAACGGGCGATCTCATCGCTCGAGCTGAACGTGTTCCTGTTTGACTGGCGAAATTCCAGCCGAGGTGCTACGAAAAATCGTGAATCGAAACTCAACGGTTGGTAGAACTCGGTGAAAATCATCGGGTCGGTACCAACCTGCAAATCGGTACGCCACTCCGCACCCATCCTGTTGATCCCCCCTCGCGTCATCCGCGTCGAAAGATTGATGGCTGTCGAGCCATCGAAGTCGTCCTCCAGCGACACGCCAAACTGCAGAAAATTGGGCCCCCAACTCTTGGCGACAGCTCGATACTCGACGCCTGTCGCACCATTCTCTTCAATGAGGTGGTAACCAACATGTTCATAGAGTTGCAGGCCATAAAGTTGATTCGCATTTTGCGCGAGCTCCACCGAATCGATTTCGTCTCCAGCATGAACACTTAGTCTGGATTCAAGAACCTTGGACGAGAGTTTGCCGTCGTGCACAACCCGAACAAAAGCGAGGTTCTTGTTTTTGTTCGGCTGCATTATGCGCTGCGCAAGATAGGCATCCCATTCGGACTCAGACAGCGATAGTTTCTGCAAGCGGTCGGACTGTTGCGAAGCGGCTTGCTGGCCCGGTTCTATTGTCTGAACGATATCGCCAAAATTTGCGGATGCGTAGGTCCCGAGCTCCGGGCGGATGAGAATATCGCCCTCGGCCAGTCTGTCGATTTGCCGAAGAGTCTCCTTGCGGATGAGGATAGTGAGCATTTGCTCTGAAATCGTCAGCACGGAACCGAGCTCTTCCGACTCGTATAACGGGAACTCTACGTCGACAGCGATAATGACGTCGACGCCCATTTGCTGCATCACATTGACAGGCAGGTTGCCGATAAGACCACCGTCGACAAGCAGTTTTCCATCGATACTAGCGGGGGCAAAAAGTCCCGGCACGGACATGCTTGCACGAATGGCCATAGTGAGATCACCGTCGCCCAGAATGACGGCTTCGCCCGCTACGATATCGGATGCGACCGCTCGAAACGGGATCGGCAAATCATCGAAGTCACTGACATGAGACGCGTGCAGTGTGAGTTCGCGTAACAATAAGTCCAGTTTCTGTCCCTGAATTACTCCCTTAGGCAGCAGCAAGTCTGTGCCGCGAAGGCCCAACTCGAAATTGATCGGGAATTGGCGGTCATCCTGCTTGCGACGGAAATTCAAATCTTCACGAGCAGATTTGTCGGTCAGCGCGGCCGTCCAGTCCGTTGAGCTAACCAATTGCTCTAGTTCGTCGGACTTGACCCCGGTTGCATACAGTCCGCCAACTATTGCTCCCATACTCGTGCCTGCGATGGCATCAACCGGAATACGCAGTCGCTCCAGCTCTTTGAGTACGCCTATGTGCGCGGCGCCTCGGGCGCCACCACCGCCGAGCACCAGCCCAACTCGAGGCCGCGACTCTGAATCTATCGCAGTCTCATCAAGCTGAGCGATCGCAGCCTGCGTCAACAGGGCTGCAAAAAGCAGAAGTATTCGAAAAAACCAGGTTGGCCATCGACTATTGAACATCAAGAACTCAATTGGCTGACGATTCGGATACGCGTAAGGAGTCCGCATATTCGAGCAAAGACCGCTGCGCATCCTGAGTATCTTCTGCAGACCAACCACACTCGAGGGCAACACGTGACGCAATAGCATCATAAAGCGGCCTGCCCTGGTCGGCATCGAATCCCGTCATCATACGTCGAAATACGACGTCGCTGAGCGTGGTCGCGAACTCTTCGCGCACAGCAAATGCTACTTCAGCAGCAAGATAGTCGCCAGCGCTGTCCAGTTTTTCCTGAAGTTCGGGTTCCGCCTGAGCCAATTCAATGATCGCTGCGGCGCGCCCACCGTATATCGAGAGCAGGCGCTCACCTCCCTTTTCCGTCAGAAGCTTCGACGCCACGATCTGTTCCCTGGCCCTGTCGATACCCCATGCACCGGGCAACAATGTGTCACGTGTCCTGCATTCCGGGAGTTTCCTGCGAAGAATTTTCGCCAGTCGATCAACAGTCTGCTCAGCAAGATTTCTATACGTCGTGAGTTTGCCACCAATAATCGATATCAGACCTTTGGCAATACTTCGATTCACCTTGATGATATGGCGACGAGTAATTGCAGACTCCGGTCCCTTCTCGCGGTACGGCAAAGGACGCACCCCTGCGTAGGCAAAATTAATATCAGCGATATCGAGATTGGCGTCCGGGAATACTCGATTCGTCTCGGCGACAAGGTAATCCATTTCGCTGCGGCTGGCTCGAATGTTATCCAGACTGTCGTCGTATCGAATGTCGGTCGTCCCGATCAAATACTGACCGTTCCATGGAATGATGAAAAAAGGCCGGCCGTCCGCCGCCGCTTCAACGTAAAACGCATCCTTGGGAGCTCCTTCGAAACGGTTTACGACGATATGACTGCCTTTCGTACCACCAACGAAGCGCCTGGGGGTCTTCGGCGCTCTCTGCAAGACCTCGTCGACCCAGGGACCAGCCGCATTGACTACGGTCGCAACCTTGACCTCGACTTCCGCGCCATTTCGATCGAGATAGATCAGCGAATCAACTTTTCCTTTGGCGGTCTTTATCTTGCGCACATCGCAGTAGGTGTTGATCACGGCTCCGGCGGAGCGAGCGGCCAGCAGGTTTTCCAAAACCAGGCGTTCCGCAAACGTGACCTGGGCATCAAAATAACGTGCCGCGCTTCGCAGTCCTTCCTGCCTCAACCCCGGCTCTTCGTCTATGATTTGCTCACGATTGAGCATCTCGTGCCTGGGCAGCAACTTGTTGAAGGACAATATATCGTAAGCGATCATGCCCAGACGAATCAGCAAGGGACCACGGCGTGCTTTTTCAAAGATAGGGATGCTTATTCGAATTGGTTTTACCAGGTGCGGAGCGTTGCGGCGAAGTTGCCTGCGTTCGTGCAGGGATTCGTAAACGAGCGTAATTTCGGCGTATTCGAGATAGCGAAGACCGCCATGAATCAGGCGACTGGATATGGCGGAAGTGCCGCTACACATATCGTTCTTATCAAGAACGATGACCCGCAAACCACGTAGCGCCGCGTCGCGTGCGATGCCGGCCCCATTGACGCCCGCGCCTATGATCGCGAGATCGAAGCTTGCCGCTGCAACGTCGGTCATGGTCTTACCTGACCAGCCCCACGAACCACATACTTATAGCTCGTAAGCTGTTCCGCGCCGACCGGGCCGCGCGCATGAACGCGTCCAGTCGCTATGCCGATTTCTGCGCCCATCCCGAACTCGCCGCCATCAGCAAATTGAGTTGATGCGTTGTGCAGTACAATCGCGCTATCGACCGAGCGCAGGAAATGTTCCGCTGCGGAATTGTCGGCCGCGATGATACTTTCCGTGTGACCTGATCCGTAATCCGAGATGTGCCGAATCGCTGCGTCGATATCCGCAACAATGCGTATCGATATGATCGAATCCAGGTACTCGGTGGTCCAGTCCTCTTCGGTCGCCCGCTTTGCGCCGGGCACGATTGCAACAACGCCTTCGTCACCGCGAATCTCGCATCCCGCGTCCTGCAAAGCGCCGCAAACGTCCGGCAACAATGCCTGCGCGACATCCTCATCGACAAGAATCGTCTCCGCCGCTCCGCAAATGCCTGTTCGGCGCATCTTGGCATTCAATACAACTTCGCGTGCGATCTTCGGATCCGCTGATGTGTGCAAATAAACATGGCAGATACCCTCAAGATGGCCGATAACGGGCACTCTCGCCTCATCCTGAACTCGCTTGATCAGATTCTTGCCACCACGTGGTACAACGACGTCGACCAGCGAGGCCATCGATGAGAGCAGGAATCCGACTGCTGCCCGGTCCCGGGTTGCAACCATTTGAATCGCTTCTGTGTTGATCCCTGCGTCTTCAAGCCCGGTTCGCATGCATTCGAAGATCGCGTGACTGGACTCGAAGCTATCGGAGCCACCCCTCAAAATGACCGCATTGCCGGATTTCAGACACAGCGCCGCTGCATCCGCCGTTACGTTCGGCCGACTCTCATAAATAATACCGATTACGCCGAGCGGTACGGCAACCCGTTGAATATTCAACCCGTTCGGACGATCCCAGTCTGCCAAAACCCGGCCAAGCGGATCGGGAAGCGCAGCGATTGTTTCAAGTCCCCTGGCCATTGCCTCAATTCGCTCGTGGTCGAGCATAAGGCGATCCAGCATCGCTGAACTCATCCCGGCCTTTTCAGCCGCGGCCAGGTCAAGCCTGTTCGCTTCAAGAATTTTCTTTTCGTTTGATCTCAGAGCCTCGGCCGCCGCATGCAGCGCGAGGTCACGCTGCTCTCCTTTGCTGTTCGCGAGTTCACCGGCAGCTGCTCGGGCGCCTCTGCCGAGGGCCGTCATCGCCAGGCCGATGTCGGGAGCTTCTTTAGTCATTATCGAATAACACCAGTTCGTCTCGATGCACCATTGTGGCCCGTTCCCGGTAACCAAGTACATTTTCTATCTGATCGGAGCGAACGCCGACGAGTCGGGCCGCGTCATCAGCAGAGTATTCTGCGAGGCCTCTTCCGATCTTCACTCCCGACAGGTCTTTCAGCTCAACCACGTCACCGCGGCGAAAGTCACCGACAACCTTGGCGACGCCAACCGGCAAAAGGCTACTGCCGTCGCGCAACGCCTGTACCGCCCCCTGATCAATTTGCAGCTCACCGCCTACCTCCAGCAAACCGGCCAGCCACTGTTTACGAGCCGCGGCAGGCGTTGCCGTGGCGCGGAAAACAGTGCATCGCGCCCCGTCTTCCAATGCCGCAAGGGGATGCGGTATGACGCCGCTGGCTATGATTGTTGAGCAACCGGCATGGGTTGCAATACTTGCGGCCTGCACCTTGGTCGCCATGCCGCCTGTGCCGACGTCAGAGCGGGTTTCTCCGGCCATTGCCAGTGTGGCGTGGTCGATATTGGTGACAACAGGGATGTGTTCGGCGTTTGAGTCGGCGCCGGGATCCGCCGTATAGAAGCCGTCAACGTCGGACAGAAGCACCAGGGCATCCGCCATAACGAGTTGAGCAATGCGAGCGGCAAGGCGGTCATTGTCGCCGTAGCAGATTTCAGTCGTTGCAACCGTATCGTTCTCATTGATAACAGGGATAACGGACCTCTCGATGAGCTTGCCGAAAGTCCGGCGGGCATTGAGAAAACGCCGCCTATCTTCTGTGTCATCCGGCGTCAGTAATACCTGGGCTACCGATATGTCGTGGGAACGCATGGCTTCCTGGTAGGCGTGCACCAGCTGTACCTGTCCCGCTGCTGCCGCGGCCTGCAGCTCTTCGAGACGGGCTCGCTTCTTGTTGATTCCGATCACGGAACTACCAATCGCTATGGCGCCAGACGACACGACCAGAATTTCATGACCTTTTCGCGAAAGCGATGCGATATCTTCGGCGAGTTTCTCGAGCCAATCCCGATTCAGGCGGCCCTGATCGTCAACCAACAGGCTTGATCCGACCTTGATGACCAGACGGCGATACGCAGAAAAAACCCGCCCTGACACGGGCTAGCCAACAAGAAGGTGCTGGCGATCAAATGACGTCAGCGTAACTTCGCCCTTGGAAACGGCCACTGTGCCACTGCGCGCCACAGCGGAAATCTCGCCTATGTCAGCCGCCTCAGCGACGAAGGCGTCAATGTCTTTCACCCGTCCGGTCAGTTGCACGGTGCAGCTGATTTGCGCCTCGTCGAGTAATTCGGCGCCAAACTGCTTGACCAACGACATGACACGCGCCAGCCCGCCTGTACCCAGCTTGATCTTGACGATCGCGAGTTCCCGCTCAAAGTGCTCACCCAGAGTCATGTCGTGGATATTGACCACGTCCACAAGCTTGGCGAGCTGAGCATTCAGCTGTGCTATCGCTGCGTCCGAGCCCGACACCACCAGCGTCACTCGCGAAACACGGGGGTCGTAAGTGGGTGCCACGTTGAGCGTTTCGATGTTGTAGCTGCGAGAGGAGAACATTCCCGTCATGCGCGTCAGAGCGCCGACCTCGTTCTGCAGAAGAACTGATATTGCGTGTCGCATGAGTGTTACAGCCTGCCCCCATTTTCTGGAGGGCGAATGGATTACGAGTGAAACTATTTAGCCAGCACTTTGGCGCTTGATTACCGCGGATGGTGGCGCAGAAGTTCCAGTATTGCAATGCAATAAAATATAGTAAACACTCGCCCAAAACCCGTCACCTAATGCAAAAGACAGCGAAATAATGAATGAGCAGTCGGACACGGCCACAATAGACAGGCACCCTTTGACCGGCAAGGCGATGACGGGGGCGGATACCGTTGTCCAGGTTCTGGCCGATGAGGGTGTCGATACCATATTTGGCTACAGCGGCGGCGCCATCTTACCGATCTATGATGCGGTCTTTCGCTACAACAATGATCACAAGCGCTCCGATGGCTCATCCGCCATCCCGCTGATCGTTCCCGCAAATGAACAGGGCGCCGGCTTCATGGCTGCAGGGTATGCGCGGGCCAGTGGCAAGGTCGGTGTCGTCATGGTGACGTCGGGTCCTGGCGCGACGAACACAGTGACGCCCGTTCGAGACAGCATGGCCGACTCTGTGCCTCTCGTTGTTATTTGCGGCCAGGTGCCTACCGCCGCGATCGGCACGGACGCTTTTCAGGAGGCACCGGTCTCTGCAATCATGGGTTCGGTTGCGAAACACGTGTTCCTGGTCAGTGACCCCGAACAACTTGAAGAAACCATGCGCAGCGCATTCGAACTCGCCCGAACCGGGCGCCCCGGTCCGGTCGTCGTCGATATCCCGAAGGACGTACAAAACTGGGAAGGTCCCTTCAAGGGAAAAGGCGTCTTGCCGCTGCACGGCTATCGACGGCGACTCGCAGCAGTCACCGAAAATCAACTCAGTGATGGCGATTGTGAACGATTTTTCACCATGCTCTCGGAGTCTGAAAGGCCGCTGATTTACGCGGGTGGCGGTGTCATCAATGCCAATGCAAGCAAGGCAATGCGACGATTCGCGAAAGAATACGGTATTCCTGTTACGACAACACTGATGGCACTCGGTGCCAGCGACACGCTTCACCCTCTGGCCCTGCACATGCTGGGCATGCACGGCGTCGCATCGGCAAACTATGCTGTTGAGGACTGCGATTTCCTCATCGCAGTCGGTGCGCGTTTTGACGATCGTGTTGCCGGCAATCCCTCACTGTTCAGCCCGCGGGCGAAGAACATCGCTCAGTTTGACGTCGATTCAGCGGAGATAGGCAAGGTAAAGAGGGTCAACTGGCATCACGTTGGCATGCTGCAGACTGACCTCACGGATATGCTCGAATACGGTCGCCGCATTAAATTCGCTAAAACTTTTGAGGTCTGGCATGAAGAAATTGCCGCACTCAAGAGCGAGTACCGCATGAACTACGACCGCGATAGTGAGCTTATCCAGCCTTATGCGGTTATTGAGGAAATCAACAAACACTCGAAGGGTGAAGCGATCATATCGACCGGCGTAGGCCAACATCAGATGTGGGCGGCCCAATACTTCGACTTCCGCGAGCCGCGACTGTGGTTAACCTCCGGCAGCATGGGAACCATGGGATTCGGCCTGCCGGCCGCTATAGGCGCGCAGTTTGCTCAGCCTGACCGGGTTGTCATCGACGTGGACGGAGACGCCAGTATTCGTATGAACATCGGTGAACTTGAGACTGCGACGACCTACAATCAACCGGTCAAGGTTATCGTTCTGAATAACTTTGGCGATGGCATGGTAAGACAGTGGCAAAAGTTGTACTTCGACAACCGTCACTCAGGTAGCGACAAGTCACTGCATACCAAGGACTTCGTGAAGGCCGCTGAAGCGGATGGCTTCGAATTCGCCAAGAGACTCGACAACAAAGACGACATGCCCGCCGTGATTCGGGAGTTCATGGATTTCAAAGGACCTGCGTTTCTCGAGGTCATCATCGACCGCGACGCAGGTGTTTATCCGATGGTTGGCCCAGGACAAAGTTACGAGAACATGATTACCGGCGATTTCATTAAAAGCCGGTCGAAGCCCAGCGACGATACGCCGGGGCCAAGCGAGATGTTCTGACAGAATTCGTCCAATTGGCCCGGCAAATAGGGGCGTGACTGCGATTCTGCCCCTGATTTCCGGTATTATGTGAATTGGCGCAACGAAATCCGATCAACAAAGGGCGAGATTCAGAGCATGCTGATAACGCCGCGACAAGATAGTCTGAATAAAATCGTCATCCTCAACCCGAAGGGCGGATGTGGTAAGTCCACGCTCGCGACGAATCTTGCTGCCTGCTTCGCCACTCGGGGCACCACACCCGCCGTGATGGACTACGATCCACAAGGCTCAACGATGGCGTGGCTGGAACGACGACCGGATCATTTACCGAACATTCACGGCATCGCGGCGTACAAGAAATCCATGCAGGCGACTCGCAGCTGGCAGCTCAGAGTACCGGTTGAAACGCGGACAGTTATTATCGATTCACCGGCCAGTACCGACCATGACGATCTTCGCCAATTGACGCGCGACTCCACCAGCATTCTGGTACCCGTTTTACCCTCCTCCATGGATATCCACGCCGCAACACGCTGCGTCGCGGACCTGTTGCTGGTTGCAAAAATCGATCGACGCGATCGCAAGCTGGCTGTCGTGGCAAACCGGACGCGGAAGAACACCAAGAGTTTCAAGAAATTGATGCGATTTCTGGATTCGCTGGGAATTCCGGTCATCGCCGTATTGCGCGATACGCAAAATTTCGTGCGTTCTGCGGAGCAAGGCATCGGAGTTTGCGAAATGACGCCGTCGCGAGTCCGACCCGACGTCGCACAAATCGAAAATATAGTTGCCTGGCTGGATGACTGGCCACAACGTCGACGGGAATCGACGTCCGCAACGGCATTCAACAAAGTAGTAACTGCTTCACGATCGATATTCCGGCACCATCAGACTGGCTCTGCCTGAATCTCAGCAAAAAGATCAATATCGATATTGCCACCGCTCAAAACTAACGCGGTAGTTTTACCCTCTGTCTGAAGCTTGCCCGACAGGACTGCCGCCAGCGCAACAGCACCACCGGGTTCAACCACCAGTTTCAAATTCCTGAACGCAAAGCGAATTGCCGCGCGAACTTCCTCGTCGCTTACGGTTAATACGCCGGTCAGCAGGCGTTTATTTATCTCGAAGGTCAACTCGCCCGGCATTGGCGTCTGTAACGCATCACAAATCGACCTTGCCGAATCATCAACTCGCTCTCGGCGGCCGGTCTGAAAAGAGCGCGCTGTATCATCAAAATCAGCCGGTTCAACCGCGAAAATGCTTACATTCGGCAAACGGGATTTGAGTGCCAAAGCACTGCCCGACGACAAGCCTCCGCCGCC
>Ga0055584_100004064_pt1 | contig 14336 bp, 14 predicted proteins | sample OSDHelmetaG_FD_58716 | JGI IMG/M metagenome (GOLD analysis project Ga0055584, IMG submission 58716) | Pelagic marine sediment microbial communities from the LTER site Helgoland, North Sea, for post-phytoplankton bloom and carbon turnover... | ecosystem: Environmental > Aquatic > Marine >... | reverse complement strand
ATTCATAGCCGTAGCTATGGATTAAGCGGGATCGGCCGGGATGTGCCGTGCAATCAGGCGACAAACCGGCAGCGGTACAGATGTATTTCTCATCAACCCTGAATTAGCTTTTTATGTAATTGATTTCCCGAAAAAATAAAGGAAATCTCAGCAAAACTCATGCAATATGCGGGTTAATAGGCGCACTCATTGAAAATCGGATCGATTGAGCCATTCCAGTCTCCGTGAAACAGGGCCAGTTTTCGTTCGGCGGGCGTCACGCCACGCTCTGCCACGTCCTGAAGTGGCGCCAGGAATCCGGTCTCGTTGTCACCAGCAGAGTTAAGCCGCTTGCGGGAACCCAGTCCGATACGCGCCAATTCGATAACTTCAAGGGCAATTGATTGAACGGTACGGCCGCGAATGGTTGCTTTCAGGCCGAGTTTGGGAACATCTTCACGCAATTTGAGCCGTTCTTCCATGCTCCAGTCCCGCGCCAGCTCCCAGGCAGCATCCAGCGACGGTTGGTGGTAGAGCAATCCAACCCAAAGCGCCGGCAGGGCACACAGGCGTGCCCAGGGTCCGCCGTCCGCACCGCGCATCTCGAGATAGCGCTTGAGTCGCACTTCGGGAAAGGCGGTGGTCAGGTGATCCTCCCAATCTTTCAGTGTCGGCAGTTCCCCCGGCAGAGCCGGTAACTTTCCGGCAAGAAAATCCCGGAATGATTGTCCTGAGGCATCGATATACTTCCCTTCCCGGTAAATAAAATACATGGGAACATCCAGCATGTACTGCGTGTATCTCTCGAAGCTCATGTCATCATCGAAGACAAAAGGCAACATGCCGGTACGATCGGGGTCTGTGTCTTCCCACACGTGCGAACGGTAACTGACGTAACCATTGGGTTGGCCGTTCTCAAACGGTGAATTTGCGAACAAGGCTGTTGCAATTGGCTGCAAGGCCAGCGAAGTACGAAATTTATGCACCATGTCGGCCTCTGAGCTGAAGTCCAAATTGACCTGGACGGTGCAGGTACGGGTCATCATGTCATGGCCGAGCGTTCCCACTTTTGACATGTAATCACGCATGATCCGATAGCGTGCTTTTGGCATCCACTCCATGTCTTCCTGCCGCCACTTGGGCTGGAAACCCATGCCAAGAAAAGCAATGCCAAGGGGCTCGGACACGGCCCGAACCTGCCTGAGGTGGGTATTCACCTCCGTGCAGGTGTCGTGAATGCTGTCCAGCAGGGCGCCAGACAGCTCCAGCTGCCCCCCGGGCTCGAGAGTGACCGATGCACCGGTGTCGTCCAGCAGGGCGATCACTTGTCCGTTTTCCAGTACCGGCCGCCAGCTGAATTGCTCCGCCAGACCGGTGAGGACGGCATGGATACTGCGCTCACCGGAATAGGGCAGCGGACGCATGTCGTCGACTGTGTAGCCGAATTTTTCATGCTCGGTTCCCAGCTTCCACTGGTCCTGAGGTTTGCAACCGCTGCTCATATAGGCAATCAGTTCGCCTACTGTTTCAACCGTCGCTGAATCGCTGGAAGATGCCAAGTTCCCACCCCGCTATATTTTTTACCCAGGGCAAATGCCCCATCACCACAATTATGTGCCTGGCGTACGATTCTATTTGCAAAGCGCAGGCAAAGGTCTGGTGTAGGATACACGCAGGAACAGAAACGAAACAGGCATAAGTCCCAAATGACCCTATCCTACAAGCGTTTTTCAAGGATCGTACCCACTGTATTCGTTCTGTTGATGGGCGTGCAAACCATGGGGCAAGCAGCATGGCCATCAACGCTTGCCCGTGGACTGGGCCCGGAGCCTGATTCGCTGAATATACACCAGGCGCAAGGCCTTGCTGCGATCAACCTGTTACGGGATCTGCGCGAAGGCCTGTTGACTTTTGATCAGAGGGGCGAGCCGGCACCAGGCCAGGCGGTTTCCTGGCAATTGCTCGACGGGGGCAGGCGTTATCGTTTCACCTTGCGCGAAGACGCCAGGTGGTCCAATGGCGACCGGGTGACGGCTGCCGATTTTGTACGGGGGTGGCGCCGCGCTTTCTCTTTGGAAAGGCCGGCGGCAACAGCCGGTTTACTGCAGGGTATTTTAAACGCAGATCAAATCCTTGCCGGTACCATGGATGTCAGCAAGCTGGGAATACAGGCCATTGAGCCTGGGACCGTGGATATCCTGCTGGAAGAGCCTGCGCCCTGGATTCTTGAAATTCTGGCGCATCCGGTCAGCTACCCCTTGCACCAGGATCGACAGGATGACCCCAGGCATGCCCCGGTCAACGGCGCCTTTACACTGACTGAGTGGATTCCCAGGGCCTCGATTCGCCTGCAGCGAAACCCGGAATATTACGCTGTGCGAACAGTGGCTCTTGATGAGCTGGCATACCTGGCGATCGAAGAGCCCGCGGCGGAACTGTCTCGCTACCGAGCAGGAGAACTGGACATCACGGAAACCATTCCGGCCGGCCGTTTTGGCTGGCTGCAGGAAAATCTGGCTTCGGATCTTCAGGTCCATCCCTACCTGGGCAGTTTCTGGCTGGGACTGAATTTCAGGCAGCCGGATCTGGGCCAATCTGCAGATCTGCGCCGGGCCCTGGCCCTGGCCATTGACCGCGAGAAGCTGGCTAGAATCGTGCTGGGTGCAGGGGAAATGCCTGCCTGGAGCATAGTCCCTCCGGGTATCAGAGCTTATGAGCCTGCAGAAATGGCAGAATCTTCCTGGACCCAGGAAGAGCGTGAGGCCGAAGCCATTCGACTATTCAGAAAATCCGGCCTGGGCAGGGACCAGCCCCTGATGCTGGAATTGCGCTACAACACTTCGGGTGTTCATCGCCGTGTTGCGGTGGCTGTTTCCGCCATGTGGAAGCAAGTACTCGGTGTGTTGACCCAATTGATCAACGAGGAGTGGAAAGTATTTGTCAACAATCGCAAGATGGGCGTGGTTACTGAAGTATTTCGTGGCGGCTGGATCGCGGATTATGCTGACCCGTCCAGTTTCCTTGATCTGTTCATCAGCGGCAATGCCCTGAATACGAGTTTTTATGGCAACCCGGCCTTTGATCAGTTGATGAAATCAGCACAGCTGGCCAGCGGTGAACAGCGGATGAATCTCCTCTGGCAGGCTGAAACAGTATTAATGCAGGACATGCCGGTCATCCCGCTTTACTATTATGTTTCGCGCCATCTTGTCAGTCCGCGGGTCACGGGTTTTACCGGTAATGTGCGTGATATTCACCTGTCCAGGTACCTGGGACTGGAAACGGAGAGCCCTTGAGTTTTGTGCTTCCAATCAGGATTTTTCTTAGTAGCAGTATTCTGCTGCTGGCGGCCTGTGGTGATTCGGGCAGTGATTTCGCCAAGCCCAGAGAGAAAAGAAGCCAACCCGTGGATCTTGTTTTGCTGGAAAATGGCCTTCCGCATCCCTCCGTTCTGGCACAGGAGCAACTGGTTCGCAGGGGTAATGGTGAAGAACCCCAGACTTTGGACCCACATTTGGCAGAGAGTGCTCCAACCTCACATATCCTGCGCGACCTGTTCGAAGGTCTGACCACGGAATCACAGGATGGAGACATTATTCCCGGAGCCGCGGCACGCTGGAATATTTCACGTGATGCCAGGACCTATACTTTCTATCTGCGCCGGGACAGCCTCTGGTCCAATGGGGATCCAGTGCTTGCTGAAGATTTCGTTTACAGCCTGCGCCGCTCGGCGAATCCGGAGACCGCATCCAATTCGGCTGTCATGTTGTTACCCATTCAAAATGCGCGCGAGGTCCTGGCCGGTGAGCTTCCGGTTGAGGATCTGGGCATCAGCCTGCTGGACGAGTTCACGCTCCAGATCACCCTGACCGGGCCGACTCCGTATTTCCTGGGGTTGCTGGCCCATCCGGTGGCTTACCCGGTAAACCGGCGCAATATCGAGGAGTATGGAGACCAGTTTTCCCGGCCGGGCAAACTGGTTTCCAATGGTGCCTACCTGTTGCAGGCCTGGAACCCCAGGGTATCGATCGAGCTGCGCAAAAACCTGCTGTATCGCGAAGCCGACCGGACTATTATCGAGCACGTTATCTACCTGCCGATCGAGGATTTGTCCGCAGAGGTAACGCAATTCCGTTCAGGCGGGTTGGATTGGACCAACGAGGTGCCCAACAACCAGTTCAAGTGGCTGCAGAAGCACTATCCCGATGAACTGGTCGTCAGTCCCTGGATGGGTTCGTACTTTTTCGGATTCAACCTGGCGACCGAACCATTCGTTGAAAACCCGGAGTTGAGACAGGCACTGATACTGGCAATAGATCGCCGTGTGATCACTGAAAAGGTCACCCAATTCGGGGAAAAGCCTTCCTTCGCCCTGGTGCCTCCAGGAATCGATGGCTACGTGCCATTTTCACCCGAGTATGCTGACTGGACCCAGGAGCAGAGAAACGAACAGGCACGGCACCTGTATAAATTGGCCGGCTATTCCGATGATGATCCGTTGCGCGTTGAAATTCGTTACAACACCAGCGAAAACCACAAAAAAATTGCCCTGGCTATCGCGTCAATGTGGAAACAGGTCCTCGGTGTTAACGCTTCTCTGGTCAACGAGGAGTTTCGGGTATTCCTGCAAAATCGGGAACAAAAAGCGATTACCCAGGTATTCAGGGCGGGCTGGATCAGTGACTACAATGATCCTTACAGTTTTCTGGAGATGTTTCGCACCGGTCATGGCAGAAATGATTACGCCTACAGCAACAGCACTTTTGACGCGTTGCTGGACGAAGTGGGCACCGAACGGGTACGGGCCCGGCGGGAACGCCTGATGTTCGAATCCGAGCGGGTCCTGTTGTCGGATTTCGTGATCATCCCGATTTATACCTATGTGACCAAACGCCTTGTGGACCAGCGCCTGCGGGGCTGGGAAAATAACGTGATGGATCATCACCTGACGCGGCACATGTTCATGCTGAAGACCAGGGCGCCGGGCGCTGAACCGCCTGTCGAGCCACCTGCCGATACAGATGCGGGTGCCGGTGATTCAGTCGTGACAGAAGCCGGTGCCTTTGCGGAAGAAGCCACAGAGGAGGCCGCAGAAGAGACCATCGAAGGAGCCACCGAAGAAGGCGCTGAAGGAATCAGTGCTGATATCGAACCTCCGGGACAGGCGGCGGAGCAAGCGCCGGGAAATGAAAACAAAGCAGAACAGGAAGGCGAGGGGTCGTGAATCAGGAAGGAATATTACGCCACTCGGCCACCCGCCTGCTGGGCCTCATCCCGACCTTGCTGGTTTTGATCACAATCGCGTTTTTTCTGATCCGCGTGGCGCCGGGTGGCCCTTTCGACGGTGAGAAGATCCTGCCGCCTGAAATTCGGGCAAACCTCGATGCCAAGTACCACCTCGATGAACCGCTGGTTCAACAGTATTTCCGCTACCTTGGACAGATCATTACCTTTGATTTCGGTCCGTCGTTCCAGTACAAGGATTGGACGGTCAACGAGTTGATTGCACGCGGGTTCCCGGTTTCCATGACCGTAGGCGGATTGGCCATGATCCTGGCCTTCATTGTAGGAACACTGATTGGCATTATCGCGGCACTCAGGCAAAACACGGCTGTGGACTACTCCGTTATGGGTGTGGCCATGCTGGGAATTTCCATACCGAATTTCGTAGTGGCTCCTCTGTTGATCCTGGTGCTGGCCGTATACCAGGGTTGGTTACCCGCCGGCGGTTGGGACTGGTCCATCCAGCGAATGGTTTTACCGGTGGTGACGCTGGCGTTGCCGGTAATCGCCTACATCGCGCGACTGACACGCGGCAGTATGATCGAGGTGCTGCACAGTAACTACATCCGCACTGCACGCGCCAAGGGTTTACCGGGGTACCTGGTGATCCGCAGGCACGCGCTCAAGCCGGCTTTGTTACCTGTTATTTCCTTCATGGGCCCCGCAACCGCGGGACTGATCACCGGTTCAGTTGTGATCGAACGTATCTATAGTATTCCTGGCCTGGGCAGCTATTTTGTTCAGGGTGCCCTGAACCGCGATTACACGCTGGTCATGGGCGTCGTCATTTTTTACGGCGTTGTTATCATCGTGCTTAATTTCATCGTGGATCTTCTATACGCCTGGATGAACCCGAAAATCCGCTATGACGAGGTCCAGTGAACACCCCGGCTGATGTGCATATCGACGATCCCGGGGCCGCCATGCCGCAGCCTGAAGATCCGTTTGCCGCCGCCATGGCGGAGCAGGATATTCCTGGCCGCTCCCTGTGGGTGGACGCTTGGCATCGCTTGCTCAAGAACCGTGCAGCAGTGATCAGCGGAATCATCATGTTCGTCATGCTCCTGCTGGTCATCGTGGGGCCAATGCTGTCTCCCTGGGAGGGTGACTTCACCGATTGGGACAATACGGCTTCACCGCCCAATTTCGAGACCGGACACTGGTTCGGAACCGATGCCGTGGGCCGCGACATACTGGTGCGAACACTCGAGGGTGGGAGAATCTCACTCCTGGTCGGGCTGGTAGCGACCCTGGTCAGCCTGGCCATTGGTGTGACCTATGGTGCGATCGCCGGATACTACGGCGGCTTTACCGACCGCATCATGATGCGGATTGTGGATATCATTTACGCCCTGCCATTCATGTTTTTCGTGATTCTGCTGATGGTGGTGTTCGGCCGCCACATCGTGTTGATATTTGTTGCCATTGGTGCGGTTAACTGGCTGGATATGGCGAGGATTGTGCGCGGGCAGACCCTGGGCCTGAAAAACACCGAGTTCGTGGAAGCAGCCAGGGCCTGCGGGGTCGACCATAAGGACATCATCCGCCGCCACATCATTCCGAATCTGCTGGGTGTTGTGATGGTCTATGTCACCCTGACCATTCCGCAGGTCATCCTGGTTGAGTCATTCCTCAGCTTCCTGGGCCTGGGCGTACAGGAACCCATGAGTTCCTGGGGTGCCCTGGTTAACGACGGGGCGCAGGATATGGAATCTTCTCCCTGGACCCTGGTCTTTCCGGCGATGTTTCTTACCGTCACGCTGTACTGCTTCAACTACATAGGTGACGGGATGCGCGACGCACTCGACCCAAAGGACCGGGCGTGATGGCGCTGCTGGAAGTCAGGGATCTGCGAGTCCAGTTTGAAACGCCCGATGGGGTGGTGCAAGCCGTGAACGGGATCGATTTCGATGTGCACGCTGGTGAAACACTGGCGGTGGTCGGCGAGTCCGGTGCCGGAAAGAGTCAGTTGGTCATGGCCATCATGGGATTGCTGGCAGAGAACGGTTCCGCCACTGGCAAGGCGGAGTTCGAAGGCCGGGATCTGATGCAGATGTCCGCCAAAGAGCTCAATCGTATTCGCGGCCGACAGATTGCGATGATTTTCCAGGACCCCATGACATCGCTCAATCCTTTTTTGACCATCGAAAAGCAGATGACGGAAGTTGTCATGCACCACCAGGGCCTGCGCAAAGACGAGGCTCGCGCGCATGCAGTTGAGATGCTGCGGGCTGTGCGCATTCCCGATCCCGAAGAGCGGGTCAAACAGTATCCGCATGAATATTCAGGCGGAATGCGGCAGCGCGTGATGATCGCGATGGGTCTGTTGTGCGAGCCGGATCTGCTGATCGCGGATGAGCCAAGCACGGCGCTGGACGTGACCGTGCAGGCACAAATCACCCAGTTGGTTGGTGAGTTGCGTGATAAGTCCAATATGTCGGTGATCCTGATCACGCACGACCTGGCTGTAGTCGCCGAAATCTGCGACCGGATTATCGTCATGTATGCCGGGGAAATGGTAGAGACCGGGACGGTGGAAGATATTTTCTATCGGCCCCGCCATCCGTACACACAGGGCTTGCTGGCCTCTGTGCCGCGTCTGGATCGCTTGTCGGATGACGACCTGCACGCCATTCCGGGTAATCCGCCCAACCTGCTGGATCTGCCGACCGGCTGCCGCTTCCGTGATCGCTGCGAGAAGGCAGCCGAAGTATGCCGCCAGGTACCGCCGCTGCAGGTTCTGGATGACGGTTGCATGAGCAGATGCTTCATTGATATGAAAAGCGGCGAAATATTGAGCGTCGCAGATGTACCATCGCCCGACGATGCAGGCGATGACCCTGTTATGGAGGGTCGCGAATGAGCCAGCCAGTGCTGCGGGTGCAGGACCTTGCAGTGAACTTCCGCAGTCATACGGGAGGTCTTTTTCGCCGCCAGGAGCGAGTGCTGCGGGCGGTGAATGGCATCAGCTTCGAGCTGCATCCCGGTGAAACCCTGGGCATAGTGGGAGAATCCGGTTCGGGCAAATCGACCCTGGCCCGGGCAATCCTCGGTTTGATTAGCCCCAACCGCGGCCGGGTCATGTGGAAGGGAGAAAATCTGACCGAACTGGACGAGGAGGAACTGCGTCAGAAGCGCAAGGAAATCCAGATCGTTTTCCAGGACCCGGTCGCTTCGCTCAACCCGCGGATGACAGCCGGGGACATCATTTCCGAGCCTCTGTGGACTTTTTATCCCAACATGGCACGTCTCCAGGTAGAAGAACGCACGCGCGGAATGATGAAAGTGGTCGGTCTGCTGCCGAATCAGATCAATCGCTACCCGCACGAATTTTCCGGCGGACAGTGCCAGAGGATCGGCATTGCGCGGGCCCTGGTACTCAACCCCCAATTGGTGATCTGCGATGAACCGGTCAGTGCGCTGGATGTCTCTATCCAGGCCCAGATCATCACGCTGCTCAAGGATTTGCAGAAAAAGCTGGGTCTCGCGTTACTTTTCGTTGCGCATGATTTGTCGGTGGTAAAACACATCAGCGACCGCGTGATGGTGATGTACATGGGCTGCGCCATGGAAGTTTCGCAACGGGATGTGTTGTATCGGCGGCCTTTGCATCCTTACACGAGCGCCCTGATGAAATCTGTGCCGATTCCGGACCCGAAGCTGGCGGCGGCCGCTCGCCAGGACAGCTGGCTGACCGGCGACATGCCATCGCCCTACAACCCACCCAAAGGGTGCATTTTTCATACGCGCTGTCCTTACAAAGTCAAGCGTTGCGAGGCCGATGTGCCGGCACTGCGAAGAATGGAACAGGGGGATTGGGTCGCATGCCACAGAGCAGAAGACCTGGATCTGTCGATTTAGTTTTTAAGTTTCGGTTGGGAGCTGCTTGGGTTAATATGCGCCTCTGCCTGCCCAAGGAATACTCATGACACGCTTCACTTTCATTCAATCCGGCCGATCGATTCTGACGGCGCTCGTCCTGACGCTTTTGCTTTCTGCGTGTGCCCAGACTTCGGTTGTGGACAGTTGGAAAACTGATCAGCCCGTGACCAACAAGCCGACCAAGGTGGCCGTTATCGCGGTTCTTCCTGAAGCCCTGATGCGCAAGGCCGTGGAGATCGACATCGCCAAGGTCTTGCTCGATAAGGGAACACCCGCTGTACCTGCCAGTAATCTTCCTGGAATGAGTGGCGGCATTCGCGGTGAAATTGACAGTGAAGTGGCGGCGGAAATACTCAGGTCAGCCGGCGTGGATGGTGTTGTCGTGCTGTTTTACTCCGGCGGCGCCAATTCGGAGGGCTATGTCCGTTCGGATTACTGGGCGCAACATGTGGGAAGCGGCATGGGATACAGCTGGGGGCGACCTTACTTCACCAATGTGTACACCGTTCGCCAGGGTCCGGGCTGGGCCGATTACAGGATGTCGGCATTAGTCGAGTCCACATTTTATGATCTGGAGACCGACCAGCCTGTGTGGCGTATCGTGACCGAGACCAAGGACACAGAACACGCGGATACGGCAGATGACATAGCCAGGCAAATCGCTTCGGAGATGCGCTCTGCCGGTCTTAACTGAACCGGCTTTCTTCCATGTCCACCGCAGGTCTGGCGGAGCAGCTTGAAGCGGGGCTCGCCGCGTCATGTGCAGAACCGCCTGACCCGGACATCATCGGGCAGCTGTTGAACTACCTGGACTTACTGCTTCGTTGGAATGATGCCTACAACCTGACCGCGATCCGCGATCCACGGCAAATGGTCACGCGCCACTTGCTCGATTCGCTCTCGGTGCTACCCTGGATCGATGAAGGGCCACTACTCGATGCCGGCACAGGCGCCGGACTACCGGGAATTCCACTGGCCATCATGCGCCCGGAGTTGCAGGTGACTCTGCTGGACAGTGCCGGCAAGAAAATCCGCTTTCTGAATCACGTCGCCCGATCGTTGAAATTGGACAATATCCACCCGGTTCAGGACCGCCTTGAAACCTGGGCTTGCGAAAAACCGCCGAGCCAGATCATCAGCCGGGCTTTTTCAGACCTTTCTGTGTTCGCCCACGCCTGCCGGCACCTGGCCGATGAAAAGACCCGCCTTTTGGCAATGAAGGGAAAACATCCGGAAGCTGAACTGGAGAGCCTGCCGGCCTGGCTAAAAGTACGGTCGACCGAAAAACTTACCGTGCCGGGATTGCAAGAGGACCGCCACCTCGTCATTATGTCCTTCATCCGATGAATCCGAATAAAAGAACCTGAGCGATCAACCTGAATGACAGCCCGAATCATAGCCGTAGCAAACCAGAAAGGCGGCGTCGGCAAAACCACCACCTGCGTCAATCTGGCCGCAGCTTTTTCCAGCATGAACTATCCTGTTGCTCTATTCGATATGGACCCGCAGGGAAATGCCACCACCGGAATCGGTATCGATACCCGCAAACTGATGGTCTCCGCCTGCGAGGTGCTGCTGGGCGAGCGCTCGATTGAGGACACAATCTTGCAACCCGAAGGTCTGCAGTTGGACCTGCTGCCTGCAAACGGAGACCTGACCGCAGCTGAGGTGATGTTGCTGCAGCAGGATGAACGGGAGTTTGCGCTGAAACGGGCACTGGAACCGGTGCTCGAACATTACGACTGGATTTTTATCGATTGCCCGCCCTCCCTGAACATGCTGACCCTGAACGCCCTGGCTGCGGCGGATAGCGTGTTGATCCCAATGCAGTGTGAGTATTATGCCCTGGAGGGTTTGAGCGCCCTGTTAAACACCATTGAACAGGTGCGCACCAGCATTAACGCGAACCTGGCGATCGAGGGTATTTTGCGAACCATGTACGACGGTCGCAATAATCTTGCAGCGGCCGTTTCCGACCAGCTCACCGAAAATTTTGGGGACCTGGTCTACCGAACGCTTATTCCGCGCAACATTCGCGTGGCCGAAGCGCCCAGTTACGGACTGCCGGTGTTGCTGTATGACCCTCGCTCCAAAGGCGCAATGGCGCATGTGGCGCTGGCCGGTGAAATGCTGCGCCGATATGACAAGAAAGAGACTGCCTGATGACTGTTAAGAAAAAGCCGGTGCTGGGCCGCAATCTCAGCTCGATGTTGAGTCAGACTACGCTGAAGCATGTCGCGGAGAACAAAACCCGTGATGAGCTCAAACAGCTGCCGCTGGACGTGATTCATCCGGGAAAATACCAGCCCCGTTCGGTTTTCGACGAAGAAAAGCTGGAAGAACTGGCTAGCTCCATCCGGGCCCAGGGCGTGGTGCAGCCCATTGTGGTTCGGTCCTCGGGTGATGGAGAGTATGAGCTGATTGCCGGTGAGCGGCGCTGGCGGGCGGCGCAAATGGCGGAAATCAGGGTTATTCCCGCCGTGATAAGGGATGTGCCGGATGAAGTGACGGTCGCCATGTCACTAATCGAGAATATTCAGCGCGAAGACCTGAATCCCCTGGAAGAGGCAAGTGCGCTCAAAAGGTTGATCGAAGAGTTCCAAATGACGCACCAGGAAGCGGCCGACGCAGTGGGCCGTTCACGGGCCGCGGTATCCAACCTGCTGCGTTTGTTGGAGTTGATGCAGGAAGTCAAGGATATGGTGGATGGCCGCGATCTCGAAATGGGGCACGCGCGCGCCCTGTTGTCACTGGGAGAAGAGCTCCAGATTCAGGCAGCCCGTGAAGTCGTTCGCAAGCGGCTCTCGGTGCGCGAAACCGAAGCACTGGTCCGGCGGCTGCGGAATCCGAAAAAAACCACAGAACGTCGTCTGGACCCGGACCTGCTGCGTCTGCAAAACAGCATCGGAGAAACACTGGGCGCCCGGGTAAAAATTCAGCACCAGGCCTCCGGTAAAGGCAAGCTCGTCATCAGCTACAACAGTAGCGACGAATTCGAGGGTATTCTCGAACGCCTGGATCTCACGTAGGAGCGAGCCCTGCTGTGGGAGCGGGCCATGCCCGCGATTGTAGGAGCACCCGAGGGCATAAAGCCGCCATGCGGGTGAATCTACGCTCTGGAACCAGAAATGCGCCAATTCTGGCGCCTATCTGTTCGCGGGCGTGGCCCGCTCCCACAGCAAGGCTCGCTCCTGCATGGGGAATTGAATGAAGCAAGCAACAGGGGTGGAAAAGAGCTCACCGCTAAGCCCGCCAAACCTGGCGCTTGGCCTGAGACTCCAGTCTCTGACAGGAATCCTGCTCGCACTGCTGCTGTTGGTAGTGGGGCCGGTGGAGGCCTATTCATCCTTGTTTGGCAGCCTGGCTGTTTATCTGCCGGGGCTGGTGTTTACCCTTCTGGTCAGGCGCAAAATAGGCGGCGACAGTGCTGCGTTTCTGGGTACGGCTGCTCTGGCTGAGTTCGGCAAGCTGGCGCTGACCGGCTTGTTTTGCGCGCTGATTTTCATCTTCGTGAAACCCCTGGCGGCGGGTTTCTTTTTCCTGGGAATGATCACGGTCCTGGTGGTGAGCTGGATCGGCCTGGCCCTGGCCTTCCGCGGGCAGTAAACAGGTGACTTCAGACAATAAATCTACAAGACTTTAATGACGGCTCCGGGTCTGCTCCCTATAATCGGACAAATTCTTTTCTTCTGATTGCCATGGCCAATCCATTATTTAACAAAAACATTATTTCCATATCAGATCTGACGCGCCCGGAACTGGAGCAGATTGTGTTGCGGGCCAGGCAAGTGAAAACGGAACCACAGTCCCAATGGCTGCAAGGTAAAGTCATCGCAAGCTGCTTTTTTGAAGCCTCAACGCGCACCAGGCTGTCCTTCGAGACCGCCATTCAGCGTCAGGGCGGAAGCATCATCGGATTTGCCGATAGCGCCAATACGTCGATGGGCAAAAAAGGCGAAACCCTGACCGACTCCATCCGGATGATCAGTTCCTATGCGGACGCCATTGTGATGCGCCACCCCCAGGAAGGGTCGGCGCGCCTGGCATCGGAGGTGGCAACGGTGCCGGTGGTCAATGGGGGTGACGGCTCCAATCAGCATCCTTCCCAAACTCTGCTGGATCTTTTTACCATTCATGAATGCCAGGGACGTCTGGAAAAGCTGACCGTCACTTTCGTTGGCGACTTGAAATACGGCAGAACAGTGCATTCCCTGGCTCAGGCGCTTTCATTGTTTGAATGCAGATTTCAATTTATTTCCCCGGATGCTTTGGCCATGCCGGATTATCTTTTGCGGGAACTGGATTCAAAAAATATCGAATACTCGCGTGTGTATTCACTGGAAGAGGCCATTCCGAATTCAGACATCCTCTATATGACCAGGGTTCAAAAAGAAAGATTTGACCCAACCGAATATATGCATCTCGCATCCCAATATATTCTGAGCACTGATCTGTTAAAAAATGCACCAGAACATTTACGGATATTACATCCGCTCCCCAGAGTGGATGAGATCCCGTTCGACGTTGATAAAACCCCATTTGCCTATTATTTTCAACAGGCCGAAAACGGTGTTTATGCCCGCCAGGCATTGCTGGCCCTCATCCTGAATGAGGAGCTTTGATATGAACGAAAAAATGCAGGTTGAAGCTATTTGCCAGGGCACGGTGATTGACCATATTACAACCGGGCAAGGCCTGAAGATTCTGAACCGGCTGCAATTGATCAATGACAAAATCCGGCTTACTGTCGGCCTGAATCTTCCAAGTGGGCAGTTCGGTTCGAAAGACATTATCAAAGTCGACAACTGGATGTTTTCCAAAGTTGAAGCCAATGAGCTGGCTTTATTGGCCCCAAACGCCACAGTAAACATTATTGAAGACTACAAGGTAGTCTCAAAATTCCACATGGAGCTTCCCGAAATCCTGGAGGGCATCTTTTCCTGTCCGAACTCAAACTGCATCACTCATAGCGAACCCGTTGATTCGAAATTCACAATCAAAACAGAGGATGAGCAGGTGCGCCTGCGCTGTCATTACTGCGAAGAACTTTTCAACAAGCAACTATTTACTGAAAACTCCGCTTAAAAAAGCACCGGTCAATCTCCGCCTTCGGCGTCTTCCTTCAGTAGTTTTTTGTAGGCTTTACCGCAGGGATCCTTACCGCTCAGGAAGCGGTCATAGAGTGATCTGGC
>Ga0055584_100004062_pt1 | contig 14339 bp, 13 predicted proteins | sample OSDHelmetaG_FD_58716 | JGI IMG/M metagenome (GOLD analysis project Ga0055584, IMG submission 58716) | Pelagic marine sediment microbial communities from the LTER site Helgoland, North Sea, for post-phytoplankton bloom and carbon turnover... | ecosystem: Environmental > Aquatic > Marine >... | reverse complement strand
AATAATATAATTGAAAAAATAAAACAAAGGTTGCTTGTCATCCCAAACCCTCTCATAAGGCAGGTTTCCGCTAAATATATCATTTGCAATCACTAAAGATGTACTGACATCATGGTCAATGATTTCATAATTTAAAAAATTATTTTGAGTAATTAAAGTGAAGATAAGAATAGATATAATTGGTAAAACTTTTGAACTTTTAATTTTTTTTAGCAACTCTGTAAATTTATTGAAATACCCCTCAATAATACGTGTTGAATTATCTTGATATAGAGTTACAAAGAGAAGTTGAATAAATAAAAACTCAAAACTGAATAACTTGTTAAATATGAGATACATAAACATAGTTAAATTAAATATCAGAAAAATATAATTCCCGAATTTAATTTGCGAAGTAAATAAAAATAATATAAGTAATACAAGGTAAAGATTTCCAACTAATACTGAATTGAAACCAAAACTTGGTAAGAGTAAGTAGATAATTAAACAAGCTAAGAATGGAAGTAATTTATCTTTATTTTTAAGTAGTAACATTACAATCTTTAATTTAGCAATATAGATTAGATTATAGATTTGTTAAGAACAAAAGGTATTATTTAACTGAAGTTATTTAAATTCTTTACTGTCTTCAGACTCGAAAAGAAGATAATTGTTTAAATACGATTTATAAACCAATCTGTCATTTGTTCAAAATGGATGGACATTTGCTTTAGATTTTGCATACGAATCATTTGACCAAAGAAATATAAGAGAGTTCTACGAATTAATTACTGAGTATGATGGATTAGTTTATCTAGCAAAAGATTCTACACTTAACCAAGATGAATTTAAAGAAATGTATAAAAACTATGAGGAATGGAGAGGTATTGTAAAAAATATTGATCCAGAAAACTATTTTCAATCAGAACTTTCGAAAAGATTAGGATTAAAACAGTGGTAAAAAAAGATATTGTAATTATTGGCTCCTCATCAGAAATAGCAGCTGAGTTTATAAAAATATGTGTTAAAAACTCTGAGAATGTCATATCAATATCTCTTTCGAGTAATGTGAGTATCGAGGGTATTCAGCATACACAAATTAATGATTATTTAGATGATTATGAGAATATAAGAACTATAATAAAAAAACTTTCAAACCCAATAATTATTTTTTTTAATGGTTTTTTAGCAGAAAACAGAATGCACCAATTTCCTACTGATGAAGAGATAGCTCAGACAGATGAAGTTAATTTTGTAATTCCATATACTTTAAGTCAGAAATTAAACACAGAATCAAATAATATTTCTAAATATATTTATATTTCAACAATGGCTGCAATTAAACCTCGGTATAAAAATTATATCTATGGGTTAAGCAAGAGGAAACTCGAAGAAAGTGTTAAATATATAAATCTTCCTTCAGTTTTAATCGTTAGATATGGAAAAGTCGAAACCAAAATGTCTAATGAGCATAAAAACCCACCATTCACATTATCTTCAGAGAAAGCAGCAAGTATTCTTTATACAAGTTTAGATAGTACCGGAACAAAATATGCAAGTTTTGGATTATTGTGCCTGGGTAAAATAATAAAAATTCTTCCTATGCAGTTAATTAGAAAAATAAAAAGCTAATTTTATAAAGTTAATAATTATTTTTTATAAGCTGTTTTATAGAAGTTTTCCTCAATAATGGTTGCAGGCTGCTTTTCCATTGTACATTTTAAATTTATCCAACACTGGTCACCTTCGTCAGGAATAACCCAGCCATTTTGAGCTTCTTGATATTTAGCAATTATTACTGGATCAAAAATTGCTATATTTGAACCTGATAGAAAAGCTGCATATGAAGAACTCCTGATTAATAAAACTATTGAAAAAATATAAAAAAGAAGTGAAACTTTTTTATTTATCTTGAATTTAAAATCATCTACAAAAAAGGCCATTGATGCGATCGATAATATTAGTAGTCCTGTTGCATATCTAGGAGTTGGTCCATAAAGAAATAGGTAAACAAAATACAGAGTTATGAACGAAAATATTGTTATCATTAAAGTTCTACTTGGAGTAATTGCTCTAAATAGTATTTTTTTCAAAAAATAAACAACTAAAAATGAACCTAAGAAGTTTGTCATAACAGTCATGTTTATACGAAAACTAATCAATATGTTCCACCAGTCTAAAATAGAAATAGCTTGATTAAGATACTCGATGAGTCCATAACTGGAATTTGTTGTTACACTTTCCATTGATCTCGTTGAATTTTCTGGATACCAGTCAAAATTATTTATACAAGTAGACGAAAGAGGAAATAGAAAGCATCCTGTTGTGAAGTAACCTTTCACTATCCAAGCAGTAAGAAAAGGTAAAATTAGAAATATAGAAGAAATAATTTCCTTAAATGTTTTTATTTTATTTCTGTACATAAAAACCAAGACAATAAGCAACAAGTAGCCAATAACAACAGAGCTTAATTTTATTTGTACTACAAATAATGAAATAAGAAATAATGTAAAAATGTCTATATTTTTAATTTTCTTGTGCTTCAAAATAAGTAAGCAAGATAATGAAACTATTACAATCAATACTGCAACAGGCATATCTTGCTTTGTAACCCCTTGAATATAAAGAAATCCATTTCTTCCCCCGTTAATCCCAAAATTATCAAATAATGAATAAACCAGAATAAAATAAGATACAAATTTTAATTCTTTGTACTTACTGTTCTCTAAATTGGCAATCAGATATATATAAAAGGTTTGAATAAAAATTAATGTAAGAAAATGAATAAGTATAAAACTGGTATCTATCCACAAAAATGCAGAAATATACTCATAAATTGAAGACATTCCATATGCCCAAAATATATTTACAGACCCAATTATCATATTTGACTCACGTAGTAGGTTCTGATGATTCAAATGATAATAACCTGCATCATAATGCCAGTTTGTATCATATGAGCTTATAATCAGAATTCCTGGTATTAGAATATAAAAAATAAAATTCTGCAAATTTATCTTAGTGTTAATTTCTTTGGGTTTCGAAAATATATTGGGAAGTATCAACAATAAAGAAAAAGCTATATAAATTGGACTTTTTAGGGGGAAGAAAAAATGAAGTATTATAAAGAAATTACCTAAACTGGCTGCACCTATAATTGGATATATATATTCCTTTTTGACATAAAGAATTTCTTCAGGAGCTTTTAATTCTTTCTTAAAAAAATATGTTACCGCTAATACTATTGACCTACCACTTAAGTAAAAGTAAAAATACAAAAGCGTATACTTAAAAAAAAGTAAAGCGTAATCTACTAAAAAGTTCATGTCAATACTCTTGTATTTTTTTTATTCAATCTTAGTTGCCACGACTAAAAAAACTTATAAGATTTATTCTTTTATATTTAAAAAAGTAACTATATTTGTATTTATTTATCAATATTGCTTTATTTTAATTAAATCTATTTAATAAAACCCAAGAACATTAAATTTATTACTAACCTTCAATATATGCATCTCTACATACTTCACTAGAAATTGAAATTAAACATTCTGGAAGTGGATTTTGTATTTCTGAGATGAATTCTTTTTCAAAATACGGTATTGAAATGTCAATGAAGATAAATATAATTATTATGTAATTTATGATTATCGTATTTGATGTGTCTTTCTTAAATAGTAAAAATAGTACAACGACACCAAGCAACATTAATATTAAGAATTTTTGGTTTTCTATAAATATTCCAAGCAGTGCTGTAATTAGGAGATAGTCTATCTTGTCTTTTGTAATATTAGAACTCAAAAAGTAGAGTAAAGTAATAATCAGTATTATTGAAAAATGCTGTGAGTATCTCATCCATTTTGTTGGGCTTAAAATCCAAAACCAAATATATGTAATAGAGAAGGCGGAAATTAATGGATAAACTAAATTCCCAAAGTAATTATTAATTTTAGATTTATTTTTAAGTAATAGAATAATGAAAACAACTGGTGAGTATCCTAACCGTAATTTATCATAGAAATTCCAGTTTGAAACTTCTGATGTAGATATAGATTCCACTATATTTATCGACGTATCTTGTGCAACTCCTGAACTCTGATGATTTAATACCAAGCTTATTTGCTGTTGTATGTATTCAAAAACTGTACCATTTTCAAAATTAAAGAATATAAGAATTAACCAAGTTATTAAAGGAATTATAAAATATAAAAAATCTGTGACTGCTTTTTTGACACTTTTTTCGCTACTGAGAATAGCTAGATAGAAAAAAGAAAAAGGTAGGAGAGTTAATATTTTTCCAAAAAATATTGAGAAGCTGAACAGGATTAAGGAAGTTTTTCTAAATTTTGAAAATAGAAAAAGAGAATTAATAAAAATTATCATTGAAGCAATTTCTCCCAAAGAGTATAAGCCCCCCTGCCACCAGGGAATTAATAAAATGAAAAGTGAACTAAATAAAAATAGACTGCTTGCTGACATTTTATAAAATCTAATTAGTAGATATATGAATATTAGTTCTAAAAATACCAGCCAATAATAATTTGAAATTCTAGAAATATAAATGTTATTTGTTACAAACCAGCCAACTACACTCCCTAAAGAAGAAATCGGACCAGAAGTTAAATAAATACTATAAGAACCCCCGATAAAAGATCCTGCATTAAAGTCTAAACTTTGAAAAAAGTTTACATTTGATGTTAATGCTATATATTCATCAATGAATTTAGGTATTCGTAATGCTTTAGTCTTTACAAAGTCAAAAATAAAATAGTTTTGAATTAAAGTATAGATACCCAAGATTGCAAACTTAACTTTCTTCTTCTTCAATAAAGTTCTAGTCTGTAAATACTTATGTGACACTCCACTTTTCAGACTGATTTTATTAAATTTGAACTTCTTTAAGAGAAAAACAGTTGCTAAAAATATTCCCAGTGCAGCGATAGCATATGTACCAATATCAAAAATGTTGAATTCTGAAGTGTCAAAACCGAGAGATACATAATAAGCACATTCCTCATAAGAATTTACAGTTGCGGCACCTCCAAAAAAGTCGTATAGGTTTAGAGCAGAATAAGACGGGTCGTTGTAAAAAATATAATTTGACCCTGTAGGGATAACTTGTGTGTAATCTTCTGGAGCAGTCCCACAAATACGCTTAATATCTTGAATGCTCACAGCTACACTTCACGAAATGCTAAAAAATTATTTGTCATTTTTTAATATCCCACCTTTCCCATATAAAAGGAAAATTGAATATGTTAACGTGAGTTTTTTTTAATTTGTTTCTTATATTTTTTCTTTGCTCAGTTGCGTTTTCTACAAAATTATGGAATTGTATCTGGAGATGGGTAATTTTAAGTATGTTCCCTGATTCAATTATTTCTTCTAGAAGTTCATATTCAGATCCTTCTATATTCATTTTTACGAAATCTATTGTTTCAAAATTTTGCTCTTTTACAAAAGTTGAAAAAGATACGACAGAGATTTTTTTATCTAAAGATCCTTCTTTTCTGTTGAATAAGCTTGATGAAGCTCCCAGGTTAGAGATATACGTTTCTCCATCATAATTTGAAAGTGCACTATTTATACAATGAATTTTCGGATAATTTTTTAAGTTGTTGCGCATTATTTCAAAATTTTCTAAAAGAGGTTCAAATGCATATATATTACATTTATATTTCTTATATATAGCAGCAGAATAATCTCCAAGATGGCCACCAACATCAATGAATGTACTATTGCTATCTAAAGGATAAATTAGAGATAACTTGTTGTCACCATCTCTTAGTTCCCAAAAAAATCTACTTCTCCTTTTTTGGTTATAAAAAATTCTTAACTTATCACGAAATGTTAGTAAAAATTGATGTAGATTTTTATTTTTTTTAATTAAGTTTTTTATATTTTTACTTTCTATACTTTGCCAATTCTAATTATATTTTATGATAATGATTGACTTAAACTTGTCTATTATTAAATTCATTTAACCAGTAGTTGATATTTAGAATTGGTGAAATGTTTTTGTTATTAAGCTGGTCCTCATAATATTGCTCTAAATATTGAACCGTTAATTTATTCAAATCTACCCAATCTTCCAATAACATTAGCGGACAACCTAAAGAATTTAAATTTTCAGTAAAACTAGTACGAATCATTATTGGAATACTCTTTGCTAAAACTGACTCCCAAATTCTGTGTGTATCAAGGCCATTACCTTCAGGGCACAAGTTAAATTTGTATAGTTGCAAACCTTCAAAATAACTTTTATGATTTGCAAAATTCTTTACATCAATAATTGTATTATTTTTTGCTATTTTCATTAAATTTTCTCTTTTTTCTGGATTTGTCGCAATACTAAAGGATGCCAATATTTTGTTTTGATTTTTAATATTAGGCTTTTCGATAAAATCATTTAATACTCCATTAAGTTGAAATCTTAAATTTTCAAGCCCTATGGGTATTGAACCAATTAATTTATCTTGCTTAATACTTAAATTTTGAGCGTACCAAAATATAATCTTATCATCAATATAAGTTCTATCCTTTTCAGTAATATTCCTATCTGAATTGTGTGAAATAAGAATGTATTTGTTTTTTATCTTTTTGTGAATATCATAAAAATATTCATCAATTAAATTAGCTGATAAGAAAACGATATCATTAATTTTTACATTTTTTGGGTTAAATTTTTTAGATTCGTCATATACATGATCTGCATGTTTTCTAAAAGTATCTCCAGAAATATACGGTTCACTTGATGGTCTATACAGAAAAGTAAAGTTGTGTATTAAGTAATTTAGTATTTTTCTTTTTTGTTTAAAATATATTTTTTTTATCAACTTCACACTCAATACTATTCAATTTTAATTTATTGTCTGAAATATTAATAGAATGGAGCTATTAAACTTAGAAAAATACTAAATATAATCCAAAAGTAGGTAATTAATTAAGTTGAGTATGTACAAAATATTTCATAAAGTTGATAAAGTTTTTGTAATAAATTTAGAAGAAGAAATTGATAGAAAAAAACACTTTATTAAAGAACTTGATGAAAGAAATATTCCATTTGAAAGAGTAAACGCTGTCACCTGTGAAGATCAAGAAGTTAAAAATCTTTACAGAACAAATACTGTTAAGAGTTTTCCACCTTGCTTTAGATGTAAAGAAAATGAATGTGATCATGAAAATAATTATCTTGCACCAAAGCAGTGTGCTAATTTTTTATCATTTAAAAAAATCATGGAAAGAATTGTTAGTAATGAAATTCAAACAACAATCATATTTGAAGATGATTTAAGTTTTTTGAGTCACGCAAAGAAATCATTCAAACACTTGAATAAATTTATAACAAAAAATAAATTGTTACAAGCGAATTACCCGTTCCTCTTCAAAATAGGAACTCATACCATAGTGAAAAAACGATACTTTTATAAATTTTATTTTTTAAATAAAAGTACGTTTATTGAGGACAACCATGAGCATATGTCTAATCCATGTTTTATGATAAATTTAGAATTTGCTAAACGTTTTTTATTAAACTTTAGAGGTATAGAATCAACAAGTGATGATTTTATTCATAGAACTTTAGTGAAAGAAGCTGGTATAAAATCATTTTCAATATATCCTTTTCCTGTGACCCAGCTTTCCCACGGTGTAGAAAATATAAAATTTGAATCTAGCATCAATCCCAGAAAAATTGGTCAAAATTTTGTATCCAAAAACAAAGTTTCTAGCAAAAGTGAATACGATAGCTTACTGAAGGCATGGTTAAAAAATTAAAATAGTTTCAAAAAAAATTCTTGAATATTTATTTTATTGCTATTAATTTAGATGCAGCGAGTAGTGTTCATAATAATTGGTTAGTTATCTACTGGCTTTTTTATATAAACATTTATCTCTCTGTACGGATCAACATAATATGATAAATTTAAATTTTGTTCATATTTTGTGGTATCAAGTTTTATATACTCTTTCCGATAATCGTCTACAGCACAATTAAAAAGAGTATTTTTAGTAGGATTTCCTTTAACAATCATCCTTGCTGAACATAAAATTACATCTGGATCCTGATATAAGAGTATTTCCTCTAGATAATTTTCATTAATTTTTCCAAGACTGGCAAGCGTTTTAACAATATAATCTTCTGCATGATTAGATGGATGAATTATATAAGTATAATTTGGTTTATCTAAATAATATAAAATCAATGTATGGTCTAAAGCTAATACTGTGTAATCATTTTGGAATTGCATATCGATTTCTTGTGAGAGTTTACGCAAAGGATAGTCTTCAAATAAAGATTCAGTATTTTTAAGATTGTATACAGTCTGATTTCCATCTTGAATTATTAATAAAATACTTGCTATAGAAATAAAGGAATAAATTAACACCGATTGCGAATTTGGAATTTTAATTATAGATAACGAGATTGCAAAAAGAAAGAATATTAAGTGATGATAATAATTATGTGAACCAACGTAATAAAAAATTACTGAAGTAATCAAAAAAGTTATGATCCAGTCATTTACGTAGTTGCTTAATCTATTAAAAAGTGTAAATAACTGCGTTATTAAAAAAATTAAGATACTTAATAGTGCAAAATATATAGGGTGATAGCTTTCATAAAAACTTCGAAAGAAAACTTTTAATTCATAAAGATTTGCATAATTTGACTGAATATATCCTAAAGGAATCTGAATGTATGTTGTAATGTATACGTCTAAAATTGAATGGTAGGAATAGTAAAGTAAAAAGAGTAAATGAATAATAATCCCCGGTGTTATAAATTTAATCAATCCATTTTTAAGATTCTTACCCCGGGTGTCTAAAAATATATAATGTAATATTGGCAACGCAAATAAAATTGTACCTTGGTTCACTAGTGTTGAAAGTGCGAGCAGTGTTCCAATGTATATATATTTATACCTATCAGAAATTTTTGCAACCATTAAATAACTTGCACACGAGATAAAGAATAAGCTATATATTTCAGAATATTCACCAACAGCCCATGATTGAGACATTAAAACAAGAAAAAGAAGACTACTAAAAATGCTCTTCAATTTATCTTTATTGGATAGTTCGTAGATTGTTAGATACAAGAATATGGTTATTATTATTAATATCAAATCATTCAATAATTTAAAAATTAGAAAATTTTTACCTGCAAATAACATCAATAAATAATAGAAATAAAAAAGTACCGGGCCTTTAGACTCCCATTGATACTGATTTGGAACATTTCCATTTGCTATATCCTGGGAAGCTACAAGATAAGAGGCGACATCCCAATCAATTGTTTCGAAATTCAAATAAATATTTTGAGAGAGAATAGCAAAGAATGTTAACCCTAAAATAATTGACAGATGATTAAGTTTTAGATCAAAATGAAAATTATTTTTAAAAAGATAATTGTAAGATACTAAAATAATAATTATTAATACTATTGATAGATATGTTGCCTCTTTTTGATTGTTGTAATAAAAAGGAATAATTGACATTACTAAAGCAATCGTTGTAATGTAGATATTAGAAAATGTATATTTCATCATGTAGATTTCAGTTTAAATAAGAAACAATACTTTCTTTTGAATATTATTTAATTTATACAGATTTGAGTTTATATTTCAAAAACAAACTTTTAAATAAATTATAACTAGTCAGTTATTATTTTTTAAAATCGTTAAAAGAGTTTCAGTTACAAACTTCTGATCTCTTATTTTCAAATGTTTTCCAAGTGGAAGGTACAGTCCATTTTTGGAAATATGTTCAGTATTAACTAATTCAATATCATTTCGAAATTTTTTTGGTAAAGACCCTTGTAGATGTAGCGGCCAAAAAAAAGGTCTGGTTTCTATACCAGAATCATGTAATTCTTTCATTACTTTATCTCTTATACCATGTTTATTTAAGACTACACCATAAACCCAATAGTGATTATTGGTATCGTTTATATTTTTAAGGGGTATAGAAAGTGTTTTTTCTTCAGAGAAATACTGGTCATAAATTTCTGCTTGTTTAATTTTATGACTTATGGTTTTATCTAATTTTTTTAATTGCGAAATCCCCAGAGCAGCCTGCATTCCACCGAGTCTATAGTTCCAATATAAATTATCGTGATAAAATCTTTTTTTATTATCAAAGTCAAGATTTCTCATTTTTTTTATTTTATCTTTTAAATCATCATCATCAGTCAGCACCATGCCTCCTTCTCCGGTGGTTATGTGTTTATTAGCATAGAAACTCATTGTTGAAATTAAACCGAATGATCCGCAAAATTTCTGCGATTCTTTTTGACCATGAGCTTCTGCTGCGTCTTCTATTAAAAATATCCCATTTTTTTCACAATATTTTTCAATCTTTTGTGCTTCGGCGGCAAGCCCGTATAAATGTACCATTAATATTGCCTTAGTATTTTCTGTTTTCTTTTTTTCAACATCTTTTAAGGTCATATTCCAAGAAGTTTTATTTATATCACAAAATATAGGAGTCGCCCCTGTACGTAGTACTGCTGAAAGGCATGAAATGATTGTAAAACTTGGAAGAATTACTTCATCTCCTTCTTTTAAATCAAGTGACTGGAATGCTAAATCTAGAGCCACACTTCCATTAGAGACAGCTATCCCATGTTTTCTATCAAATTTCTTAGCTATCTGTTCTTCAAATTTATTAACTATTGGACTTGTACCAGAAATTTGATTGCTCATTAAGACCTTTAAAACACTAGCCATATCCCCTAGGCCAATTTTTGGACTAAAGACATTAATCAATTTAGAAATGCTCTTTATCTGTATCTGGGTCATAAGGACCCTGTTTAACTTCAATGAACTCTGTATTCTCTGTGATAGTAATTCCGTGACCCCCAGAAAAGAGGGCGATAACTTCTCCCTCTCCTATTATGTGATTAGAGTGATGATTCAATTCAAGGTCATACAAGTCAACTTTTATCTCACCTTTAAGAACAACTATGACTTCAGAAGTCATTTTGATGTTTCTTTCCTGATTAGGATGATGATGGCGTATTATTTCTTCACCTTTTTCGAGGTTAAATGAAGCGAGTTGCATTTCATTGCTATTTTCTGTTGCAAAATACTTTTTATCCACTACTTCCCCTTTTAAAAGTTTGATCCCTAAAAGGTTATTATGTGAGTCTTTGATTATCATTTTTTTCTCCTCATAATTGCTATCTTTATATATGGTAATCCTTTTTTAAAAAGGTCTGTGATGCTATTTGAAGTTTTTGAATATCCAGCAACTCTGGTAAGACAAATGTATCCAATTTCTTTAAGTTCGATATTTCTCCTCATTAGAGATAAAACTAAAAAAATAAAATAATCACCATAGTTTGCATCTTCAAAAATATCTTTTTTAAAATATTCTTTTCTTCCAATGATAAACCCACTGGTTACATCTTTTACTTCAGATTTTAAAAGATATACTAAAAAAGTATTAAAAACCCTAGACAAAAATACTGCCAGAACAGAATCTTCCGACTGGTAAATATTTCTAATTATTTTGAATAATGACTTTTTGATATCTTTGCTTGTTCCTTTATATCCTCCTCCTTCAACAAACCTAGAGCCAATGACGACTGAATCAGGATTTTTTAATTGTTCCTCTATCAGTCTTTTTACATCATAAACTGGCATTGATCCGTCTGCATCCATCCATAATACATATTCATATTTAGCCCTAGCAATTCCTTCATAAATAGAATCTGGTAATGAAGGTTTGCCTGTTCTGGAAATTATTTTTACTTTATTATTCTTAGTATTCATTTTTGATAACAATTCAACAGTATTGTCAGTGGAACCATCATCGACAACTATAATTTCATACTCGACTTCATTCTTAGATGAAAATAAATTTATAAGATCAGGTATAAGAATTTTTAAATTTTCCTCTTCATTTATAGTTGGTAGAATCAATGAGAGTTGTATTTTTTTCATCATTTGTAAAGCTTAGCAAAAAGTAAGAAGCCTATTTTATTAAATGATAATTTTGAAATTAGTGATGAGATTTTTATTGCTAATTTTATATTTAGAATTGAAAACACAATACCAAGGTTGATAAATGCATGGACATCAACTTTATTAAATTTTGAATTCTTAAGTAATTTAATCAATCTTTTCTTAGTAAGCTTGTTAATATTTTCAACCTCATAATTAACTGGTCCAAAATTGTTTAGCAATTTATCAATTATTGACATTAACCCACCATAGTTTGGAGTCGTGATTAGTAGCTTTCCTTGGGGTTTTAACATTTGATAAAAGTCATGAAGTAAGTCTTCTATTTCTCCATCCGTTAGATATTCCATAAGACCAATTGCTGAGATACTGTCAAAATAATTTTTATAGTCTTCTTTTTTAAAATTTTCATTTGTATAAAAATTTCCTTTTTTTCCATATTTAGTTTTAGCATAATTAATTTGATTTTTTGAAATATCAACTCCATACAATTTATCAGAGTTTAAATAGTTTCCAATTAGTGATCCTGGCCCACAGGCATAATCTAAATGTACACCATGGTCATTAATAGAATTAGAAATCTTTAGGTAAGTTGAATTATGCCAGTTTGCCTGTAAACCACGGTTTTTGGACACACCATCCGTAAGTACTGTATCGTAATATCCAAGTGGTAAGGAGTTTTCCCAAAATTCATCCATATTTAAAACCATAATAATATTTAATTATTAAGTTGCTATCTTAAATTTAGGTAGTCTAAATTACTTATAGTGTTGTAAACCTGCATGAAGACCGTCGTAATAAAAAAAAGGATCTTCAATGTACTCACAATCCGATTTCTGTAAAATTTTTCTCCAACAATCATAGTCACCAACCCCATTAATTAAAGATGGGTCAAACATTCCAACTTCTTGAAAGAGTTGCTTTTCAACGACAACACTGGATGTAACTATACAATTATGAATGTCTATAAATTCAGAACTAAAAGTTTGTGGAAATATAAATTTTCTAAACATCCTCTTTTCATAGAATTTAGTATTTTTATACTTCTCTGATATTTTTTTATAAAAGTGCTTTTGATTATATAAATTATATTTTTTGCCTTTTTCGTAAAACCCAAGACCAAAATATCCTTCTGTACAAGACATTTTATTATCACTTTTTTCAAGAATATCTATTTGAGTTTCAATTTTTCCGGGTAGCCATATATCATCATCATCAAGAAAACCGATATATTTACCATTGGCTTCTAATACTCCAATATTTCTAATTGCATCTGAAGAAAATCCATTTTTAATTTTTTGGTTTTCTTTCAAGTCAATCTGTCTTATGTGGGAGTTTATATTTTTTTTTGTATAATAATTTTGATCTGTTGAGCCATCGTTAACAACTATGATTTCTGAATTATGATCGATTTGGGACAATACACTGTTAATAGCATTTTGTAGAGATTCAAATCTATTGAATGTTGGAATAATTACTGATAAATTCATACTTACTTAAAAAAGATAATCTATTTATAAAAAATATGTGTGTTTTTCTAATTTTTATTTAATAAAGATACTATTTTAGCTATAAAGAAGGGAGCTATTATTGAGGGATAGTCTAGAAATGGTTTGATTTTTGTGTGCTTTTCATCAATTTTGTATTTTATTTCAACAGGAACCTCTTTCGATGTAATTGTTTTTGTTGATAACACTAATCCGAATAAATAAGTTTCAAAAGAATACCCATAGAGCCAGCGTCGATCATATTTTTTTAATATCTTTAATAAAGTTGTTATTTTAAAGGCCCTAAATCCATTAGTTGCATCTGTTACGTCTCTACTAAAAAGAAAACTTACTAACTTGCTTAATAAAGGAATTGAAGTTTCTCTGAATTTTGGAGTATTGATAGCTTTTCCACTCTCAATAAACCTGCTGCCCCAAATAAAATCATACCCTTCAAAAAGTATTGGATTTAATATATTTTGAAAATCTGCAGGATTCATCTTGTCATTCCCAGATAGGACTACAAAAATATCAAAATTGTGTTGTATTGAATAATCAAGTGCTTTTATAAATAAATAACCAAGTCCTCTATTCTCATTAAGAGAAATATACTTGTGACCAGATTTTTTAATAATATCAAGAGATCCATCAGTTGAGCCACTATCTATAAAAAGAAATTCATCAATCATGTAATTTTCTTTTTCGATTTTACTAATAAGAGATTTAAGATTTGAGTATTCATTATATGCAGGGATGAAACATAATACTCTCATTTGAAATAACTGATTTTTTGTTGCAACATTTTAAAAATAAAAATATATAACATGTGGTAGATTATAGATTAGATAAAGGATATTAACATCTTAAAAAAATACAGTCATACTATCAAAAATAAAGAATTGATAATTGC
>Ga0055584_100004061_pt1 | contig 14340 bp, 12 predicted proteins | sample OSDHelmetaG_FD_58716 | JGI IMG/M metagenome (GOLD analysis project Ga0055584, IMG submission 58716) | Pelagic marine sediment microbial communities from the LTER site Helgoland, North Sea, for post-phytoplankton bloom and carbon turnover... | ecosystem: Environmental > Aquatic > Marine >... | reverse complement strand
TGCAATGTGCCCGGCATCAAGTCTGCAGATGCATGAACGGGTGACCGTTTTGCTTGATGAGGCTGCAGCCGGGGGGCTTCAGAACCGGGACTACTATGACTGGACATACCTTCAGAATGAATCACTGAAGGACAGGTTCGGGTTGACACATGAACGGTAGCACTGACCATCTCATTGGCCACGGTGTACACCGTGAGCGGATTGCCTGCAAGGCCGGTTCGCCGTCTGTTGCAATCAACGGCAATACCTGTTTCCTTTTATTGATAGATCAGGTACTGCAAACGCCGTTGTTTGAATTTCACGAGTTGGGGTGTGTAAAGATCGAGAATTTCGGGGTAAGTGAGTCCATTCCGGACAGCCTTCAACACTGTATCATTGCCCAACAGCCGGCCAAGATTGCCGGTCTTCCATTGATATTTGAACAAACGGCGCAACGTGAGCGCGATCTCAAGACCGGTTCTGACCGATTCGAATTGGTCTCGGTCAACGATCTGGATACTGACACCCCGGCACAACTCGCCATCGAATTTGCTGGCAGAAGGTGTGAATGTCAATGGCATGAACAATACACCCGGCAGGTTCAACCGGTTCAATTCCAGGGCCAGCATCTTGGCGCTGAGCCAGGGGGCTCCCAGCACTTCAAAAGGCGTGTCGGTGCCGCGCCCGACCGACAGGTTAGTGGTTTCGAGCAGGCCAATTCCGGGATAAAGAATGGCTTCAGTCAGGCTGCGCATATTGGGCGACGGATTAACCCATGGCAAGCCGGTGGCATCAAAATAGTCACTGCGACGCCAGCCCTCAAGTGGAATAATCTCCAGATCGAGATCAGGTTCCAATTCAGCTTTGAACATACGGGCCAGTTCGCCGATAGTCATACCATGACGCACCGGAAGCCTGTGAAAACCGACAAAGGACTGTTTACCCTCAACCAGCACGGGGCCGCTGACGGTGAGGCCGTTGATCGGGTTGGGCCGGTCGAGAACAACAAAACGGACCCCGTATTCGGCTGCGGCCTCCATGGCATAGCCCATGGTCGATATATAGGTATAAAAGCGGGTGCCGATATCCTGAATGTCAAACACCAGTGTATCGATACCTTTCAGCATCTCGGGCGTGGGCCGGTAGGTTGTTCCGTACAGACTGTAGACCTTAATGCCGGTGAGCGGATCTTCGCTGTCACTGATCTGGGGCTCATCCAGTTTGCCGAAAAGACCATGCTCCGGGTTAAAAAGAGCAATCAACTCGATGTCACTTGCCGCGTGGAGGAGCTGAATGTCACTGACACCCAGGCGATTGATGCCGGTCTGGTTGGTGATCAGGCCGATTTTACGGCCGGCGAGTTGTCTGAAGCCATCCCGTTCAAGTACATCGATACCTGTCAGCACTACACCTCCAGGGGGGTTGGTGGAATCCAAACCCCTGGTTACCACGGTTTGGGCCGCCGTGTTAACAGCAAACAAGGCCAAAATCGCGCTTACGCTAAACGTAAAGAAAGACGATTTCAGCATACGGATTATAAGCATGACAGATTCCATTAAGACCTCACTGGGGTTGTTAACGACGGAGGCGCGTAATCCCCTGACGCAGGATATAGATAATCTTAGCGCACTTGAGATCGTGAAGCTGATTAATTCGGAAGATGAGAAGGTTGCCCGTGCGGTGGGAGAGGTGGCAGAGTCCATAGCCCAGGCCATTGACGTTATTGCTGACCGGCTTTCCGGGGGGGGGCGTTTGATCTATGTGGGTGCTGGTACTTCCGGGCGTCTGGGTGTGCTGGACGCGGTGGAATGTCCACCAACATTCAATACCGATCCAGAGTTGGTCATTGGATTAATCGCCGGTGGTCCAAAGGGACTTTTACAGGCAGTCGAAGGCGCTGAGGATTCAAGAGAAATGGGTTGCAGGGATCTGCAAATGCTGGAACTGACTGACCTTGATGTCGTGGTTGGCATCGCTGCGAGTGGCCGTACACCGTATGTGATCGGGGCACTTGATTACGCCCGAAAGACCGGCGCCTTTGCAATCGGCTTTAGTTGCAATCAGGATGCTGAACTTCGTGATCACGCAGATTTGAGCATCATCCCGTTGGTGGGTCCGGAGGTGTTGTCGGGCTCTACACGATTGAAAGCGGGTACGGCTACCAAGATGGTTCTGAATATGCTGACTACGGGCGCCATGGTGCGGCTGGGAAAGACCTATAGCAACCTGATGGTTGATGTACGGGCGACCAATTCGAAGCTGGCGGAAAGAGCGATAAGGATCGTCGCGACTGCAGCCTCTTGTACTTCCGCCGAAGCGGGTGACCTTCTGATGCATTGTGATGGTGAAGTTAAAACGGCCATAGTCTCGCACAGCACAGGTGTGTCGCCTGATGAGGCACGGGCACGGCTTAACTCGGTTGGTGGCCATCTGCGGCGGGCTCTTGACGTGGCCGAGACGCCTAAAGGGGAGAAGTAATAGTGAATTCAAGTTCCGTGTCTGAATCGCAAAATGGCAATATTTCTGCACCCAGGCTGATCCTGGGAGTGGATGGTGGCGGCTCAAAGACTGCAGCATTAGTGGCATCTCTGGATGATGCCGGTCATATGATGATTCTTGGCCGCGGAATGGGCGGACCATCAAACCTGAGATTGGCCGGTAAGGAACAAAGCCTGGAGAGTCTCGACATAGCTGTCAATGAAGCGCTTACAGCAGCAGGTGTAAATGGTAAGGCGCTGGACTATGCGGTTTTAGCGCTGGCTGGCAGTACCTCACCCGGTGTGAAGGATGATGTTTCAAACTGGGCGGAAAAGCGCAAACTTTCCCTGCAAGTTGAAATTGTCCCCGATATCAACCCTGTTCTGGCCAGCGGTACCGGCAACAAGCGGGGTATCGCACTGATTGTTGGTACGGGTTCTGTCGCCGTTGGTCTGGATGCTGAAGGAAATTCAATCATGAAGGGTGGTTGGGGCCACTGGTTCGGTGACAAGGGGAGCGGTTTCTACCTGGGTTACAAGGCCCTTGCAGCCGTGGCTGAAGCAAGTGATGAAATCGGACCGGAAACCACGCTCTCAGAGCTTGTTCTGGCTGAACTGGGAACCACTGATCCCAGGAGCATCCTCACGGAGGTGTCGGCCAGTGGCGACACACGACGCGAAGTTGCAGCGCTGGCTCCGATTGTTTTACGTGCCGCCGTTGCTGAAGATGGAGTAGCACGCAGAATTGTGACCAGTGCGGTGAACGAGGCCGTAAAACTTGTCTCAGCAGTATCAAAGGCATTGGGTTTTGATAGCCCTTATCCGCTGGCACTGGCGGGTGGCGTGGCATGCAGAAATCAATACTTTAATGAAGGTCTGATCAAAGAACTGAAAAAACTGCAGCCTCCTCCCGAGTCCATCAGCCTGGTAGAAGAACCTGTATTGGGTTGCCTAACCATCGCCCGGGAAAGGTTGGGCGCGAAAAATGCTACGAGTGCAGATTAACCAGCCATGCAAAGCAAACTGAGCGAGTCCGGAAAATCACCATGGTCCTGGATACCCAGTCTCTATTTCGCCAGCGGCTTGCCCTATGTTGTCGTAATGACGGTTTCCGTCATCATGTACAAGCGCCTGGGTATATCCAACACGGATATTGCGCTGTATACCAGTTGGTTATATTTACCCTGGGTTATCAAGCCATTCTGGAGTCCGTTTGTAGACATTCTCAAGACCAAACGGGTCTGGATTGTTGCAATGCAATTGCTGATCGGTGCGGGTCTTGCCGGTGTGGCGCTGACCATACCGGCGGATGACTTTTTCCGGAGTTCACTGGCCTTCCTGTGGTTGCTTGCTTTCAGTTCAGCCACGCATGATATCGCCGCCGACGGTTTTTACATGCTGGGTCTTTCAAAGCATGACCAGACCTGGTTTGTGGGTATCAGGAGTACCTTCTACCGGCTTGCCATGATTGCGGGGCAGGGTCTGCTTATCATGCTGGCGGGAAAGCTGGAAAGTGTGCTGCAAGCACCCGGTGCAGCGTCGCTCATCCAGTCAGGGTCTTCGATTGATCCTGGTACCGGTTTTGCCTGGGCGATCCTGTTTTATGTCATGGCAGGTTTGTTCGTAGCGTTCTTTGCCTGGCACCGCTTTGCTTTGCCGAGACCCGAGGCTGATGTACCGCAACTCCACGAATCCTATGCAGACATCATGCGGGATTTTGCGCAGACATTTACTGCGTTTTTCAGAAAGCCAAAAATCGGTTTAATACTGGCATTCCTGCTTCTTTTCCGCTTCTCCGAGGCGCAACTGGCGAAGCTGGCGGCGCCGTTTCTGCTTGATTCACCGGAACTCGGTGGTTTGGCCCTAAGCACGGGGCAGGTCGGGTTTGCCTACGGAACCATCGGTGTGCTGATGCTCACCCTGGGTGGTCTGCTGGGTGGGTTCCTGGCGGCCAGACAGGGTTTGAAATTCTGGTTGTTGTGGATGGTGCTGGCGATTAACCTGCCCAATGCTGTCTATATTTTCCTCTCAACAGTCCTTCCGGATAATCTGTGGATCATCAATTTGGCCATCGGCGTCGAGCAATTTGGTTATGGCTTTGGCTTCGCTGCGTACATGTTGTACATGTTGTATATCTCAAATGGCGCCCATCAGACCGCGCACTATGCCATCTGCACAGGTTTCATGGCCCTGGGCATGATGATACCCGGTATGTTCAGTGGCTGGTTGCAGGAGTTGATTGGCTACCAGTATTTTTTTATCTGGGTGCTGGTGGCAACCGTACCGTCCTTTTTAGTGACCTTCCTTATTCCCCTGGATAAATCATTTGGTAAGAGGGAATAGCTGCCTTGACTGATGACTGTGGTTACTCATCGCTATATAATCGGTACATGAATTTGTGTTTAAAATGTGAATGTTCCGTTTATTAGTCCCTGCAAAGAGTAAGTAAAAATGAAGAATCGCTTCTGCTTATACTCCGTGGCCCTGCTGTTATCAATGATGCCGCGTGTTTTGCTGGCACAGGCCGACGACTACCACTCCTATGTTTCGGACACATTTACAGCTTCACTCGGGGCCATGCGGTCCTCGAACTCGTTTAATTTTGAATCCGATGGCGTCGGAGACCTTGGTGACGACATCGATTTCGATGACAGCCTCAACGTCAGTGACCACAGCACCTTTTTCAATGGGCAAATAAGATGGAAGTTTGGCAAGGAGCAAAAATGGGCTCTGTCAGCGCAGTATTTCAGTAACAATGCCAAGGGCGATGCTGTATTAACCGAGCCTATAGAGTGGGGTGGCTACACTTTTGAAGAAGGCTCATTTGTCGGAGCGGGTGTCAAATTGGCAGTAACCCGCCTATTTATCGGACGTAACTTTATCAAGACTGAGCAGACTGAATTTGGCATGGGTATCGGTCTGCACAATCTCGATATAAGTGCTTACATCGAAGGTGAAGCTGTACTGGATGGTGAACCCCAAGGCGTCAAACGTTTGCCCGTCGGCGATAACCAGCCATTGCCCAATATCGGCGGTTGGTACAACTATTCTCCGGCCAAAAGGTGGTTGATTCATGCCCGTGTGGACTGGATCAGCGCTAACATTGGTGATTACGATGGCACACTTTGGAATGCTTCTGTCGGTGTGGCCTACCAACCGTGGCGTCACGTGGGCTTTGACCTGTACTGGCAGTATTTTGGCGTAGACCTGAAAGTCGACAAAGACGACTGGACTGGCGGAGCGAACATGGACTATAGCGGTCCGGTTCTTGGTATGACTTTCAGCTGGTAGCTGTTGGAATCAGCCGGGTCGCCGTTCGATTAGTGCCCCAAGACCCTGTAATTTTTCTTCCAGTTTTTCATACCCACGATCTAAGTGGTAGATGCGGCTGACCATGGTTTCGCCGGTGGTCGCCAAAGCGGCTAGTATCAGGCTGGCGCTGGCTCGTAGATCGGTTGCCATCACCGGCGCACCGCTCAAGCCGCCTTTTTCTCCACGTACAACGGATACCTGGGACTTCGGCGTAATATTGGCGCCCATGCGGGCCAGTTCCTGCACATGCATGAATCGGTTTTCAAAGATTCGCTCGGTGATCACCGAGGTACCGCTGGCCTGGGTCATCAAGGCCATGAACTGGGCTTGCAGGTCGGTTGGGAAGCCCGGGTGTGGTGCGGTATCCACGTCAACGGCAGACCATCGGGTGCAGGGTCTAACCCGCACCCAGTCCGATCCGGTTTCAATCTCAAAACCGCAATCTATTAGCTTGTTAATCAGTGAGTCAATATCCTTGGGCACACAGTTTGTGACTTTGACATCACCACCGGTAATCGCCCCTGCGATCAGTAAAGTTCCCGCTTCAATGCGGTCAGGAATGACACGGTGATCAGCAGGTTTTAGCTTATCAACACCTTCGATTGTAATAACACTGCTTCCCTCGCCCTTGATCTTCGCACCCATGCCCCGCAGACATTCGGCAAGATCAACGATTTCCGGCTCCTTGGCGACGTTTTCCAGGATGGTGATGCCACTTGCCAGACAAGCGGCCATCATGATGTTTTCCGTACCGCCAACCGTGGCAAAATCGAAAACAATGCGGTCACCTTGTAGCCTTTCGGACCTGGCAATAACGTAACCGTTCTCAACTTCGATCTGAGCGCCCAACTGTCGCAATGGCTCGATGTGCAAGTTGATCGGGCGGGAGCCGATGGCACATCCGCCCGGCAGGCTGACTTTAGCCTCACCATAACGCGCAAGCAGCGGGCCCAGGCAGAGAATGCTCGCACGCATTTTGCGTACGATGTCATAGGGTGCAATGATACTTTCAGGTTTTTTTACAATGACTTTGAACTGTGCGCCATCACGGTAGATTTTGCAGTTGAGATGGTTTAGTAGAAGCTCTGTCGAATCAATATCCTTGAGAAACGGAACGTTTTCGAAATTGTGTTCTCCCTCTGCAAGTAACGAGGCAAACAGCAACGGCAAGGCGGCGTTTTTGGCGCCACTGGTTGCAACAGTTCCCCTCAGCGGGGTTCCGCCCTTGATGATCATTACATCCATTCTTTATCCTTTAACCGTATTTTTTATACCGTATCCAAAAGCTCTATCCAGTGTAAAACCGGCAGGTTTGTATCCTTGCGTAAGTGAATTTGACAGCCCACATTTGCAGTCGCAATGATGTCGGGCGAGTGAGCCTGCAATTTCTCCAGTTTATCCGCTTTCAAACGCCCTGATAAGTCCGGTTGCAGTACCGAGTATGTACCTGCAGAACCACAACAAAGGTGACCGTCGGTGACAGGTAGCAGTGTAAACCCATGTTTCTTTAGCAGTGCCTCAATCTTGCCGGTGATTTTTTGCCCATGCTGCAGTGTACAGGGGCTATGAAATGCGACTGTGAGATGCTGCTGAAGTTCCGGTTCTTTTGGTGATTTTTCTGCCTCAGTGTGAATGACCTCCGAAATATCAACGGCCAGTCTTGCTACGTGTTTTGCCTTTTCGGCATACTCAGTATCGTCTTTTAACAACTCACCATAGTCTTTTACGGTAACCCCGCAACCACTTGCGGTGGAAATAATCGCTTCGATTCCGGCTTCTACCGACGGCCACCAGCTATCGATTCTTTGCTTGATGTCCTGCAAGCCCTTTTCACGCTCTGAGGTGTGCAGACGGAGCGCGCCACAACAACCGGGCTTCGTTTCCGGTAACAGCTCAATGCCAAACCGGTTCAATACCCTGGCGGCAGATGCATTGGTTTCCGGTGTCAGGCTCGACTGAGCGCAGCCTTCCAGCAGTAACATTTTACGAGGGTGGGTATTATCCGGCCGAACCAGATCCTTTCCCGGTAAGGGCAATTGACTGGAGAGACCTGCCGGTATCAGCGGGCGTAAGGGTTTGGCAAGAATGACACCGGTCTGCATCAGCCGGTTGTTAGGTATCAGTGTGGTCATCAGCTTCCGCTTGATTTTGTCAAGACCGGACCGTGGCCGTTGTTGCTCTATCATTTGGCGGCCCGTCTCCAGCAAACGGCCGTAGGTGACACCGGAAGGACAGGTGGTCTCGCAGGCCCGGCACAAAAGACACCGGTCCAGGTGAGCCCTGGTCTGATCGTCAGCCGGTTGGCCTTCCAGTAATTGGGTGATGAGGTAGATTCGCCCGCGCGGGCCATCTGATTCGTGCCCCAGTTGCTGGTAAGTGGGGCAGGTGGCATTGCAAAAACCGCAGTGCACGCATTTGCGTACGATATCCTTTGCTTCCTTGGCCCATGGCTTATCCGCAATCTTTTTATCGAGGTGGATTTCCATGCCTTAGAGCTCAGGATGCAACCGTCCGGGGTTCAATATTCCAGACGGGTCAAGTGCAGCTTTGAAGCGTTTGTTCAAGGCCAGCAAGTTTCCTTCCAATGGTTGAAAGGTGGGTACTGAAGGGTCATCGCTAAAGCAAGTTGCATGACCGCCCATACGTGCTGCCCGTAAGCGCACTGTCTCGGCAGGTTCATCACATTTGAGCCAGCGTTGCGCACCGCCCCAGTCGATTAATTGGGGTGAGTTTTCACCGACAGGGCCACTCATGGCGGCAACGCTGATACGCCATAACCGGCCTTTTTGTTCAAAAAATTTAAGTTTGAGGTTATTGAGATCCTGCCAGTAAGTTTCATCCGTGAGAATCTCCCCACCAATCTGTGCGCGGCCATGTTGAATGCCTGCGGCTGACCCTGATAGCCTGATGCGGATAGCTTGACCATCCCAGGTAGCGCCGCTGATGGCCTGTGTTTTACACGTCCAGTGGTTGATTTTTTCCAGGGCGGAAACTTCATCTTTTTCTTCCTGGATGAGGCTCAGTTTGGCCTCGGGCCGGGGTACTGTTCGTATTGCAGTTTTTAGCAGAACACCCAGGGTGCCCATTGAACCCGCCATGGGGCGGAACAGGTCAAAGCCCGCAACATTTTTCATCACTTTGCCTCCCGCCGTGATGATCTCTCCTTTACCGTTAACAAAGCCCGCGCCCAGAATGAAATCACGCACGGAGCCAGCGTAAGCTCGTGCCGGTCCGGCAAGTCCAGATGCAATGGCACCGCCCAAGGTGGCCCCGCTATCAACAAAGGGAGGTTCAAACCCCAGTATCTGCTGGTTGTCTGCGAGCAGGTTCGTGATTTCCCGCAACAGCGTCCCGGCACGGGCAACCAGTACCAGCTCGGCAGGGTCGTACTCTATTATGCCGCTATGGCCCTTTACATCCAGCGCTGTGGCATCAGTTGATATCCGGCCCAGAAAAGACTTGGTTCCTGCGCCGGTGATATTGAGCGGTGTGTTCGCCTGGTAAGCGGTCTGCACACGTGAGGCGATGTCGTTGGCCAGATTCGCCATCAAAAGCGCTCCAGCTCAGGGTGAGGTAGTTCACCATGGTGTACATGCATTGCATTAAATTCTGCGCAACGTGCCAGTGTAGGCACCGCCTTGTCAGGGTTTAGCAGACCGTCAGGGTCAAAAGCATCACGGACCGCCTGGAATTGCGCCAGGGATGCGCGATCAAATTGCACACACATCCGGTCTATTTTCTCCACACCCACACCATGTTCGCCCGTGATCGTGCCGCCGACCGCGACGCACAGGTCAAGGATTTCGCCGCCGAACTCCTCCGCTTTATCAAATTCACCGGGTTGATTGGCATCGTACAGAATCAATGGGTGTAAATTGCCGTCACCGGCATGAAAGACGTTGGCAACCCTCAAGCCGTATTTCTCTGAAAGCCGCGAAATACGGGTCAGCACATTACCGAGTTCCTTGCGTGGAATGGTGCCGTCCATACAATAATAATCAGGAGAAATCCGGCCCATGGCAGGGAACGCATTCTTGCGTCCGGACCAGAACCTTGCCCGTTCACTCTCGTTGCCTGCAAGACTGATTTCGGTTGCGCCCGCAGATGCAAGTAGCGTTTCTGCTTTGCCGATCTGCGTAATCACTTCCTCTTCCGTACCATCAAGCTCGCACAGCAATATGGCCGCGGCATCGGTCGGGTAGCCCGCTTTTACAAAATCTTCAGCGGCCTGGATGGCCGCTTGATCCATCATCTCAAAACCAGCGGGTATAACACCCGCAGCGATGACCCCGGCCACAGCATTACCGGCTTTTTCGATGTCATCGAAAGCCGCCATCAATACGCGGGCCACCCTCGGCCTGGTCAGTAGACGAACAACCACCTCAACGATCATCCCCAGCATGCCCTCTGAGCCCATCATCAATGCCAGCAGGTCATAACCCGGAGTATCGAGTGCCGTGCTGCCAAAGGTGACCAGTTCGCCATCGAGACCAACCATTTTGACCTGCAGGATATTGTGCACGGTAAGACCGTATTTCAGGCAATGAACACCACCGGCATTTTCTGCGACGTTGCCGCCAATGGTGCAGGCGATCTGTGATGACGGGTCGGGTGCGTAATACAGATCGAGATGTTGCACGGCATCGGATATTTGCAGATTGCGTACACCTGGCTGCAGGGTTGCAGTGCGGTTTTGCGCATCGATATGCAAAATCCTGTTGAGCCTGGCAACAGAGAGAACGACACCGTCCTTGTGCGGCATTGCCCCGCCGGAAAGGCTGGTGCCGGCACCCCGCGGTACAATCGGTGTGCTGGTTTCCTGACAGATTTTCATCACCGCCTGAACCTGCTCGACCGATTGCGGCAGTACCACAACCCGCGGCATTTGCCGGTATCCACTGAGACCATCACACTCATAGGGCTTCATTGAAACCGGGTCGGCAACAACAATGGACTCCGGCAGTTTCGATTGAAGCAGAGCTATTAACGGGTCAGTGGCAGGTTTTGCTCGGGACATTGAGGTCTCTGATGAACAGGGCGATATCGATTGAAGTTTAGAGCACAAGTAATATTTTACTAGAAAAAGAGCAATTAGGCGCACCAATGGTTCAAATGAAGCCTGCCTGAGAACAGGTATTCTTTTGGTTTCTGCTGGAGTATCTGTTTAAGGCTTTGTATGCTAGTGCCGGTTACCAAGGCGCACCAGTTAAAACGGTTGTTAAGAAAAAAGCGAGGAGCACCCATGATGAACCCAGTCCAGAGGAAGCCACGTAAGAGTGGCGACAACTACACCTCCAGGGGAACCATCAAGAAGATGGTCTATGAACGTGAACTTGCCCGCTTACAGGTTGAATTGGTCAAGTTGCAAATGTGGATCAAGCACAAGGGTCTGAAAATTGTTGTCATATTTGAAGGCCGTGATGCTGCGGGGAAGGGCGGCACCATCAAGAGAATCTCCGAGCCCCTTAATCCAAGAACCTGCAGGGTGGAGGCGTTACCTGCGCCCACTGAAAGACAAAAAACACAATGGTATTTTCAACGTTATGCCGCGCATCTTCCTGCTGCCGGTGAGATGGTGATCCTTGACCGTAGCTGGTACAACCGTGCCGGTGTGGAAAAGGTCATGGGTTTTTGCGCACCGGAAGAATATGAAGAGTTTTTACGCTCCTGTCCCGAGTTTGAACGTATGCTGGTACGGAGTGGTATCCTGTTGATTAAATATTGGTTTTCAGTCAGTGACCAGGAACAGGAAAGACGCTTTCAGGCCCGTCTCGCTGATTTGACCAAGAGGTGGAAACTGAGCCCGATGGACCTTGAATCCAGGAATAAGTGGCAGGAATATTCCAGGGCCAAGGATGTCATGTTCGCTCATACAGACATCAAGCAGGCACCCTGGTACGTGGTCAATTCTGATATCAAAAAACATGCGCGGCTGAACTGTATTTCACACCTGCTTAGCATGGTGGATTACCAGGATCTCACACCACGGCATATCGAGTTGAATGAGCGGCCCAGACCAACCGTTGGCTATGTGCGACCACCTATGGAAGACCAGGAGTTCGTACCGGAGATCTTCTGATGCAACGGGTCCTGGTGGTCCGCATTGGCCGCCTGGGCGACACCATCCTTGCAACACCGGTGATCGAAGCCTTGCAGCAGGCCCGTGGCGCTGACGTTTCGATTGATTTTGTGACAAGTCCCGGCGTTTCAGCTTTTATCCTGGAAATGGACCAACGCATCAACCGGGTCTTTTCCATTGCCCATCGGAGCACACCGTGGCGCCTGCATCGCGTTAAACGCGAACTCGAGCAACACTCCCGCGAATACCCGTATGACCTGGTAATCAATCTTGAGTGCGGCAGGGAATGTGATGACTTTACCAATTTCGTTCACCACCGCGAATTCTGCGGCCGGCCATTGGCAGAACCACATCATCACCCGGACCGGCACTGTGTGGATACTGAGAAATCTATTTATGCAGAGCTATTGGGAAAGGACGTCACGTATGCATCTGAGACCTCGCTCCAGTTGCAACCGGATTCACAGGATCTGCCGGTTTTACCGGGTTCAGAGTATGTTGTGATCAATCCTGGTTTTTCTGGTGTACAAAGAACCGGGTACCGGAGTCACCGTGGCTGGCCGGAAACACACTGGCAAAAGTTGATCGAACAACTCAATGGCTCAGCCGGTTTATCGCTACTCATCAACGGCACCTCCGATGAGCAGCAATATTTTGAGCCCCTTTTGCAGTTGCCCGGTGCTCATTCCCTGTTTGGTAGTTCGATTCCGGGGTTGGCTACCGCACTGTTAAATGCGAAATGCCTGATTACAGTGGATACGGGCACCATGCACCTGGCCATGGCGCTTGGTACTCCCGTGCTTGCGTTATTCGGACCCAGTAATCCTGAGTTGACTGGCCCGTACTCTAAAAAGGTGCCGCATCGCGTACTTGTCAGTGGTGTGGATTGCCAACCCTGTATCAAAACGCCCGCTCAAAAACAATGTTCATTTAACCGGTGTATGTCTGAGCTCGAGCCTGAACAGGTGTTTGAGGCCTATCGAAAAATATTTAATAACCACTAAAAATAGTTTTAATATATCTAAATATCAGATTATTACCATCTATTTCTAATAATATACTTTATATTTTCTTCAGGCTTCAACTGCTTCTTTACCGCCCTGTTTTGATTCTTGCCCATAAGAATTTTTACCTGGTAGTAGCTTTCTTTGGCAAGCATTTTCCACTCGGCCTTGAACCAGTTTTGTTGATAGAGTTTTTTGACGGCCGCTACTGCATCGGGTGACCGTTCTGCAATTTGCCCGACCAGTTGCATCGCCTGTTCCATGGGGTTTTCACTTACCTGGGTGATTAAACCGTGTTCCAGTGCCTTCTGCGCCGATATGACTTCGGCGGTCATTGTGAGTTTCAGGGCGATGTCCTTGCTGACTATTTCCCGCAGCGCCAGGTTGCCGCCCATATCCGGGATCAAACCCCATTTACCTTCCATGATGGAAAATGTTGCGTCATCTGAAGCAAATCGGAAATCGGCGCCGAGTGCAATTTGTAAACCACCGCCCCAGCAACGACCATGGATTACCATGATGACCGGCACCGGGATCTTACGCCAGTTGTAGGAAACCCGTTGTGCCAGGTTGGCCTGACCGGGGAACCATTTAGCCAATAATGACATGGCGGAAGATTTCTGGCTCAGAACTGACCTGATGTCCAGGCCACTGCAAAAATCCTCGCCATTGGCCTGTACGATGACTGCCCTGATTTCCCTGTTTTTCTTCAGTTGGCGGCTGACTTTATCGATGCTTCTGAACATCGACATATCAAGGGCGTTGCGCTTATCGGGCCGGTTAAGCGTAACAAAAGCGATATTGTCTTCAATTTTCAGGGTAAGGCATTCTTCATTCATTGGTCTGGTGCTCACGCCATGTGGGGGATTTTTTCATAACATCCAAAAACAGATCTGAGTCGAGAAACGATTGGAGCCAGGCTTGCAGTTTGGGGTAGGGTGCCTGGTCGAACCAGGCTTTATCCACAAAAGCAAACTGTCGTATAAACGGGAATATCGCCACATCTGCGAATGTGAGGTCTGAACCCATCAGGAAGCGTCTTGGCGTAAGTTTTTGCTCCAGTTGCTGCAAGAACTTCTCTGCCGCTGTGCGGTAAAAAACAGCTGGCTTTTCGGGATGCCGGTCAGCGTATTTATAGTGATCCAGGTGCGTTTTAAAGACGAAATCGTTCTCCTCCACCAGGGCATTGGTTTCGTTCGCGAGGTCGTTTCGCCACCACTGTTCGGGGTCTTGTTGATCAAGCGCCCACAGCATCACCTCGGCACTCTCGTCGATGACCCTGTTATCGGGTAGAACAAGCACAGGAACTGTACCTTTTGCCGATGCCTGCAGCATCGAATTGGGTTTATCCTTGAGCAGAACTTCACGTAGTTCCACCGTGATACCGGCATAGCTCAGGGCCATTCTGGCCCGTATCGCATAAGGGCAACGGCGGAAGGAATAAAGTATTGGTATCATCAGGTGAAATTTTACAGCATAGCGGTGTGAG
>Ga0055584_100004059_pt1 | contig 14343 bp, 15 predicted proteins | sample OSDHelmetaG_FD_58716 | JGI IMG/M metagenome (GOLD analysis project Ga0055584, IMG submission 58716) | Pelagic marine sediment microbial communities from the LTER site Helgoland, North Sea, for post-phytoplankton bloom and carbon turnover... | ecosystem: Environmental > Aquatic > Marine >... | reverse complement strand
TGATCCAATATGTGCTCTACAAGCAGCTATGGAAGGATTTCAAGTTAAAAAACTTGAAAACGTAATAGATAAGGGGCATCTTTTTGTTACAACAACTGGTAATAAAGATATAATTACTCTAAAAGATATAAGAGAAATGAGAGATCAGGCTATTGTTTGTAATATAGGTCACTTTGATAATGAAATTGAAGTTGAGGCTCTTAATAATTCTGATGCAGTCAGAGAACAAATTAAACCACAATATGACTGCTATACCTTTCCAAACCAAAAACAAATATATTTATTAGCAGAAGGTAGGCTAGTCAATTTAGGTTGCGCTACAGGTCATGCTAGCTTTGTTATGTCTACCTCATTTGCAAATCAAGTATTAGCTCAGATATTTTTAGCGCAAAACAGGCCATCTACAGACCTTTATAACTTACCAAAAGAGTTAGATGAAGAAGTAGCTAGACTACATCTCAAACATCTTGATGTGGAATTAACAACTTTAAGTGACGAGCAAGCAGAATATATTGGTGTAAATAAAAACGGTCCTTTTAAAAAAGATGAATATCGATACTAAAATGATTAATGAAATAATAAATCAACATATAAAAGTTGCCACAAATCTTATAAGTCATTCAAAAACTATAGAATCTATATGCAACATCACTCTTGACGCTTTAAAGAACAATAAAAAAGTTATTTTTTGTGGAAATGGTGGCAGTGCGTCAGATTCAATCCATATAGTAGCGGAATTAGTAGGTAGGTTTGAAAAAGATAGAATAGGGCTTCCTGCACTAGCGCTATCATCAAATACTGCAAATATTACTGCGATTGCTAATGATTATGGATTTGAAAAAATTTTTAGTAGACAAGTTGAATCGCTTGGAGAAAAAGATGATGTCCTTTTCTGCTTGTCAACATCAGGAAATAGTACAAATATTTTGAATGCTATTGATCAGGCTGAAAAAATGGGTATTCATTGCATAGGACTGACTGGCAATGATGGGGGTAAGTTAAAAACATATAATAAATGTAAAGAGCTATTAATAGTAGATAGTAGTAGCACGGCAAGAATTCAAGAAATGCATATTTTAATTGGCCATATTATATGCTCGTTTATTGAACAAAATCTTTCTTAATGAGCACCAGTTCTTCTTAATACTTCAACTACAGTTTTAAAAATTACATAAATATCAAACTTAAGTGATTTTCTTTTTATGCCTTCTAAATCTAGTTTAACTCTTTGATCTCCTGTTAAATTTGATCTACCGCTTGCTTGCCATAATCCAGTTACTCCGGGTTTTACACTTTTATACTTGTCAGCATTTTCGCCATATAGTATATTTAATTCATCTCCAACGACAGGCCTAGGCCCTACAACAGACATTTCACCTTTTAAAACATTTATAAATTGTGGTAGCTCATCAATACTTGTTTTTCGTATGAAATTACCAAAAGGTAGTATTCTAATATCTTCATCAACACTTAGCTTAAAACCATTTTTTACATATTTTTTATATAGGGCTTTATCAGTTTTAAGAATTTCCTCAGCATTTTTTACCATACTCCTAAATTTGTACATTTTGAAGAATTTACCATCCTTGCCAACTCTATTTTGCTTAAAGATAACAGGAAATCCATCTTTCATTATTATTAATAAACTTATTATAGCAAGTACGGGTGCGATAAGAACTAAAATTATAATTGCAAATAATCTATCAAACATACCAAAATATTAATACTATTTAATCATTTTAAAAACTCTAATAATTAAAATTGTTTATGTCTGTTTTGATAGCTATGTTATGTTCATGAAATATAATTTCATTTATAGTATAGGTTTTATCCAAAACATTATATTAGTTCTTTTTATTAAACAAAATCATTCTTTTAAAAAAATCAATAATAAATAAAAACTAAATGAAAATTGCAATAATTGGAAGTGATGGATATATTGGCTCAACTTTAGTCGAAAAGTTAAAAGATTCAGGACATGATATCCTTTTGATCGATATTAATGATTGGGATATTAGAACAACCCCAATGAAAGATGGATTGCCACATCATTGGCTGTCTTTTGATGCAGTAGTTCACTTAGCAGCTCTAGTTAAAGTTGGTGAGAGCGTAAAAAAACCATGGGACTATTATAATACAAACATTAATGGTACTCAAAAAGTAATTACTCATTTTCCAAATGCTAAAATTATATTTGCTTCTACTGGCGCAGCTTTTGATCCAACTTCACCTTATGCAAAATCAAAAGTTGTAGCAGAAGATCTTATTAGGAATCAGTGCAAAGATTATACCATTTTTAGATTCTTTAATGTTGGTGGTAAGAAGCCAAGTAATTCCGAAGGCTTATATGCAGCTACAATAAATGCATGCAAATCAGGATTATTTACTATTCACGGAAACGACTACAATACAAAAGATGGAACTTGTGTGAGAGATTACGTACATGTCGACGACTTATGTGATGCAATTATTAAAGCAATATATGAGCCAGGAGCAATGACTGAATATGAACCTATTGGTTCTGGAAAATCTTATACAGTTTTAGAATATGTAAAAACCTTCTTAGAAGAAAATGGTTCTAATAAGTTTAAAATAAAGTTTGGGCCAAGGAGGGAAGGTGATAATGAGCTAAGTGAGGTTCCATTTATGAGCAAGTTTATGAATCCTCAAAAAAAATTAAGGGACATAGTTAAGCTATAAAAAAATTTAATATTATAGCAACAATTAGCTTAGTCTTCTGATACAGCTCTTCCCTTTAAATCCTTCCAATCCTGTTCTGATCTGTCTATATTTTTATTTCTTTCCCAGGATGCGTTAATTATTGGGGCTACAACATTATTTTCTTCAAATTGAAATATTAGAGAAGCAATATCCTTCGGAAAACATGATCCGCCATAACCTTTTTTTCCATCTATTCCAGGAACCTTCCAATGAGTTTTACCCAATCTTGGATCAAGTGTAGAAATTCTTACCACTTCGCTATAATCAATATTCAACTCAAAACAAAGAGACTCCATTTCATTAGCAAATGAAACTTTAGTAGCAAGAAAAGAGTTTGTAAGGTATTTAACGTATTCAGCGGTTTTATAATCCGTCTTCACAATTGGTATATTGCTAAATATAGAATCATAAAAATCTGAAATTATTTTAAAGGATTTTTTATGTCCCCCTAAAATGATTCTATTTTGATTTTTGAAATCATTGAGAGCATTACGCTCTGTTAAAAATTCAGGATTAAACACAATATTACATTTATTAAATTTTTTACTTAGGTCGTCGCATGTTCCTATAGGAACAGTCGATTTAATGCAAAAATATTTATTTTTTAAGTTCGCAAGGTTATTTATCTCTGAGAATATATTATATATGATAGTTAGATCTGTTGACCCATTTTTTTTCATTGGAGTAGGTACGCAAATAAATATGATATCCGACTTTTCAATAAGCTCTTTAGTATTATTACAATTTGACGGAACTTTTATATCATATGTATAGACTTTATTATAATTGCTAAAAAAATCTTTGCAGGCCCCTCCAACAAAACCCAGACCTATTATTCCAATTTTAGGTTTATTTTTCATTTAAAACTTTTTTTTCATTATTTATAAATGAGTTTACAATATTTTTAATATTACGCTTAAATATTGTTTTAGAAAATCTTTTTGCGTTATTTTTAATGACATAGGGATCAAATTCAACACCTTCAAAAATGTTTATGGCTTCATTAAGCGATAAAGAATTTTGTTCATTAAAGAAAACGGCTGTGGCTTCTTTAAAATTACTACCACTAAAATTAATCATTGTATCTTTTACGCCTCCGAACCCATAACATATTACTGGTGTACCGCAAGCATTAGCCTCTATTGGAATCAATCCATGTTCAAGATCACATGTAAAAACTACTCCTTTAGCTTTTGAATATAAATTACCTAACTCTTTGTCATTAACATTATTTAAAAACTTTATATTAGACTTAGCTTTAGATTTTAATTCATCATACGCTTCTCCAGAACCCACAACGATTAATTTTTTACCGTTCAAATTAAATGCGTCAATAGCAATATCCACCCTTTTCCATAAATCCAATCTTGAGACTACAAGATAGTAATCCTCCTTACTATCCGAAAAAAATGACGAATATTTTGAAAACTCTATAGGGCTATAAGCGTAAGTAGTTCTGCCATTATAAATTTTTTTTATTCTTCGAGATGACTCCTTGGAGTCTCCAATATACAAGTCAATAAAATCAGAAGTTTTTAAATCTCTTTTTTTAAAGAAAGGTAGCAACCTTTTGAAAATAGATTTTGTTAAATTTTCTTTAGGAAAATAGTTATTAATTTCCCATATCGCTCTTGTTGGAACATAACAGTAGCAAATATGTTTTCCAGAAAAATTTCTAATATATTTAGCACAAGTAGCTGATGAAGAGATTATTAAATCATAATTATTCAAATTTTTAAATTGAAAGTAATAGGTTAGGATAGGGAAAAAAAATTTGAAAGTTTTATGACTTTTAATAATTCTATTGAAGAATTTAGAAACTAGAATTTTTTCATCTCCCTTGAATCTTATAGAAGTTTTTTTATTATATGTGGAAGTAAAAATTTCTGCTTCAGGAAAAATATCTACTAAATAAGAAAACACTCTTTCTGAACCACCCTTAGTAAGCATTTGATCTTGAATTAACAGGACTCTCATATCATATCCTCGACAATGTCTTCTAAAGTACTTGTTGGTTTCCATTTTGTTGATTTAATAATTTTAGTATTATCTCCATAAAAAAATTGTGTTTTTTTACTAGTACTACTTTTTATGATACTATCACTATAGGTAATGTTTAACTTTTTACATACAATCTTAATAAAGTCTTTAACTGAATATAATGCACCGCTAGAAATAATGAAATCATCAGGATAAGGTAGCTGTAAAATTTTGTTCATTGCTTTGACATAATCCTTTGCATGGCCCCAATCAACTAACTGATTAGCATTATGCACTTCAAAAAAATTTCTTTTTTTAATGGCTATTTCTTTTCCTTGTTGAATAATTTTTTTAGTTATGTAAGAATCTGACCTAAGTCTAGATTCATGGTTAAACATAATCCCCGTAGAAACAAATAAATCAAAGTTTTCTCTATAATATTTAGCCAACCAAAATGCGCTTGCTTTATTTATTCCATATAAGTTTGAAGGGGAGATTTTAGAATTTTCATTCAACTTTGAATTACTTGCAGCAAAAATATAAGATGAAGTTGGATAAAAAATCTTCATATCTTTATCTGCGTTGGATAAAATATTATGAAAACTTTTCACATTTACATCAAAGTTCTCAATAAATGACCTTCCCCTATCTTCATCTAACTTCCGGTTCTCTGTAGATAGTACTTTAGCAGCTAGATGGTATATTTCTGATATCTTGAATTTGTTAAATAAGATGCTGACATCAATATTACTTAAAATATTGCAATGCTCAACTTCTTTATTATTGAAGAAGGTTTTATCCTTGCTAACTCTTATAATATCAACTTTTTTCTTTTTTAAAAAATCAAATAATAAGGTTCCATCTTGACCATCGGATCCTGTAATAAGAATAGTTTCTTTAGGAGAAGAGTTTTTTATCATGATCGCACATAATTTTTATTAGCTCTTCAAAGCTTGTTGTTGGTTCCCAGTTGAGTATTTTTTTTGCCTTAGTAAAATCACCTCTTAGATATTCAACTTCAGCCGGTCTAAAATAATCAGGGTTTACTACAACTAACTTTTTATTTGTTTTAGAATCATAACCAATCTCATCTACACCTTCGCCATCCCACCTTATATGGTAGTCAAAATATTTAGCGGTTAGTTCAATCATATGCTTCACAGTATAAACTTCACCCGTAGCAATAACAAAGTCATCTGGCGTTTTATGATCTAAAATCCTCCACATCATTTCAACATAATCTTTTGCATATCCCCAATCTCTTTTTGCAGTTAAATTTCCTATTTCTAATTGTTTTTCCATTCCTGAACTTATTTTTGCAAAAGTAGATGTCACTTTTCTAGTTACAAAATTAATTGATCTTCTTGGAGATTCATGATTAAAAAGAATCCCATTACTCGAGAACATATCATATGCTTCTCTGTAATTTTTTGTGATAGCAAAAGAAAAGAGTTTTGAACAACCGTACGGACTCCTAGGTCTAAATGGTGTATTCTCATTTTGAAATTCTTCAACCGTATCACCATATAACTCCGAACTAGAAGCTTGATAGAATTTGATATCTTTATTAATCAATCTAATGGCTTCTAAGCAATTTATCACCCCCATTGCATTAATATCTGTGCTTGATATTGGATTTGTGAAAGATATACCAACATGACTTTGTGCAGCTAAATTATAAAACTCACAAATATCATATTTTTTTAAAATATTAATTAATGATGAAATATCAGTTAGATCTCCAGTCTCAATTAAAAAATTTTCATTTCCAATATCTGAACTGAATTTTTGTAAGTCATATCTACTATTTCTTCTAACTAGACCTATGACTTTATATCCTTTTTCAAGTAGTAGTTTAGATAGATAGTATCCATCTTGACCTGTAACTCCAGTTACTAATGCTGTTTTCATAAATTTTCTCCATTTATTATTTTTGAAATAAATATTATATCTGATTCATCAAGATCTGGATGATTAGGAATATAGAAACCAAACTTATCGACTAAGTTGACGTTTGGTAATTCTAACCTACCAAAATCTTTTATATAGAAAGGTTGATTACCGATAGATCCAGAAATTAAAGGTCTGACTTCTATATTATTATCAATAAGAGCTTTAACTATTTTATCTTTTTTTTCTGATAAAATTGGATATGCAAAATTTGAGATGAAATCATGCTCTCTAACAGCGATATCTAACATATTTTCTTCAATATGATCTAAGTAATGAAAGAAATTTTTATTTCTTTGGTTAACGATAGAATCAATTTTATCAATTTGTCTTAAACCAATATATGCTTGCAAGTCAGTTGACCTACAATTAAATCCATTCAAATAAAAAGTATACAAAGAATTAAAGGAATTGATATTCCACTTCTTTCTTAATTTCTCTTGAGTTTCTTTATCTAAATCTCTATCCCATCCGTGATTTCTAATCATAAGCAAAGTTTGATATGCTTCTCTATTATTTGTTGTAATAAATCCGCCTTCAATTGTAGAAATATGATGTCCAAAATATGTAGAAAAAGATGACATTAATCCAAAATTTCCAAGCAATTTTTTTTCAGATGAAGAGCCTAGTGATTCGCAATTATCCTCAATTAAAATTACTCCATATTTTTCGCATAAATTAATAATCTTACTCATTTCTGGGACTAGACCCAATACTGAAACTAAGATCAGGGCGCTCGGTTTTTCTTCAATACAAATCTGTTCAAAATGATCTAAATCAATTGAAAGATTTTGTAAATTAATATCGCATAAAATAGGTTGATACCCCAACTGAACAACCGGTGAATAATCTGTTGCCCAAGCTAGAGCAGGAACAACAACTTTAGAATTCTTGCTTACTAGCTGATTTTCTAAAATACATTGTAACATTAAAAGATTTGCTGACGAACCAGAATTACAGAAAACAGAATACTTTGAACCCATCTTTTTCGCAAATTTTTCTTCTAATTTTCTTGTAATAGGTCCTTTTGTTAATCTAGGGTAAGTTTTTAGCCAGTCTACTAGATAATCAATATCATTTTTTGATACTGTATCATTAACGAGTTTAATTTGATTAGTTTTTTTATTCATTCTATATGAGATATTATGATAATATATTCAAAACAAATATTAAAATTTCAAAAAAAAATTTAGTGAGTTTCTTAGAACTTTATGGTAAATCAGATTTAAAACATTGATACTTTTTAGCTCAAAAAAGTAATTAGTCTTTTAAGTAATTGTAAGATCTTTTTCAATTAATTTAACCCAATTTATTTCATCCTTTGATTCTTTTGAATTTCTTACTTTTTTAAATATTTTTTTCAATTTATTTTCTAAATTATTTTTTAAATCAATTATATCATAAGACACTGGCAATCCATTCAAGCTAAATGAGTAATTATTTATAATCACAGGGACTCTTCCTATTAAAGTTGCCTCAAATAATATGGTAGAATAAAAGCTTAAGATGTAAGGCGATCTTTTTAAACTTACTTCTAATGAATCTTTGTCTATTATAATCTTATTGTATAATCCAGTATCTCTTAAAACTTTTATAAAATAATTTTTGTCCATCCCTGGATGTTTTCGTAAAAAAATATCAAATCCAAGATTATTTTTTAACGATTCAATCAAGGGTACAAGAGATTTCATAGTTTCTTTAAATGACTGAGAAAAATTCCCAAATAAAACGTTATGTTGAAGAGCTATGAGAACTGATTTATGTCGAATCTTTGTACTTACTGTTTCTTTATAGTAGTTATCAATAAATGCTCTATTAATTAGATTGGGACAATAAATTGCATTTGAACTTTCAGGTACTTCGCTTAAAAGCTCTTCATGAAAAAGTAAGTAATAATGAAAAGGTCCTTTAAATGGTCCAATACCAAATTTTGGAAAACCAAGAAGTGTTTTATAAATTGAATTAATGAAATTAATTATTTTTTCTCTTAATGGTCTATGTGGATTCTTAGTTAAAAAGCCGTGCTGAACATTTACAAAGTAAATATGTTTTAAATTATATTTTTTAATTAGATGTTTTAAAAATTCTGACCAAACTCCTTCATCTTGAAGGTATACAATTGTTGTATATTTACTACTATCAATGGATTGAATCAATTTTAATTCAAATTCCTTGAATACTGAATGATAATAAAACTCTCTAAAATATTTTCTAATTCCAAATTCAACTTCTCTAAATTGATTCATAGACTTTTGAGATAAATTAACATCTTTGAAATGATGATTATCTTCTTTGCATAATTGCTTTTTAATACCTAGGTATTTATCATGACTTCTGTCAAATACATTCACAAAAATATGTAAAAAATTATTTTTCATTTAGATCTCTTGCACTATGATAATTACTGAACAATAATATTGAAGTACAAAGTATGATACTTGGAATTAATAAGGAAAGCGCTGCTCCGTAAAGGCCGTAAGCTCTAATTAATAATGAGTTACAAATCAAAGAAGCAATCATAAAGAATAAATTTGAAAACATTATTTCATAATTCAATCTCTTTATATAAAGTCTCATTCTCAATATCCCACTAAAAGATAATATTATCATTGCAGAAATCATGATATAAAATGCTATTAGATATTTTAACAATTCAACATTTATATATGAAAATAAAACAGGGCTCAAATAATAAATCAATATTCCAAAGATTGTTAGTATTAATAGATTAAAATACTCAAATGTCTTATTTTTCTTTAACAGTTTTAATTTATAGTTTTGAGCATACGTAGGCAAATATATTGAATAAGAAATATCAGATAAAATTAATAATAGAGCTGAAATTTGAAAATAGATTGAAAAAATTCCAACAATTTCGTTTGACAGTTCATAAGAAAGAAAAAATCTACCCAAATATTGACTCAATGTATGACAGACAGTTGCAATAAGAAAAGGAAATGAAAAAATTAATCCTTTCTTGATAAAACTTACTGACAAAAACTTATTAAAATTGAATGGGAAGTAAATATACTTTCTCATTGTAAAAAAACCATAAATAACCGATAAAAATGTCGATAAAGTCCATAAAATTAAAACTGTTTCAAAATCTATTATTCTATTTATAGAAATTAGTATTAATACAGTAAACATCCATGGAAATGACTTTAAAAAAACACTAATATATTTTGAAGTAGGTTTAGACAGTCCAATAAAAAGACGCTCAAACTCTCTACTAAATGTCTCTAAGAAGCATAGTATAATCACATACAAAAAATAAGACTCACCAATATTTGTATAATTAAATAGTAGAAAAAATAGAGGTACTGATAAAATAAAAGAGGCAAATACAAAAAGTAAACTATTAGAAATCATTTTCTTTCTAAATTTATCTTTATTGTTTAGTACTTCCAATGTGATAAAGTTGTGTAATTCAAAAGGGACAATTTGGGATACGAGTGCAGATATAGCATATATAAGACCATATATACCTACAATATCCAGCGAATATGCTTTACTAAAAAAAACAATGAATAGAAATCTTATAGAAAGGGTAAAAAAGCGAATAAGTAATATATTTAAAGTACTATGGGATAGATTACTTAGCATATCTTACCTCACGGAAAAGGCTGAAAAATAAACTGTAAAGGGCTGAAATCTGAAAAGCAAAAAAATATGAATCAAAAAACATATTAATCAGCATAACATAAAAAATGGTCTTTAAAATAATTTGATCATCATATAATATAATTTGGTCAATACGTTTTTTAGTGTTGTAAAGAAATAAAATAAATAGAGATAGACCTATAATACCAAATTGGTAGAAAAATTCGAGATATGTATTATGGGTTGATTCAAATGAATTGTACCAATCATTTTCTGATACTGATATAAATAAGTCTAGGGATCCTGCACCATTCCCAAATATAATTACAAATGGGTTATCCATTAAACTCAATATATGAGACCATAGTACTGTACGACCTGTGCCAGTAGCATCTTCATAAAAAGTGTATCTATTAAAAAGTGATGTAAAATCGAGGTCGAAGTTGTTAATTAATAAAGATAATAAAATTGCTGATATGCTTAAAAAGCCTAAAGAATATTTTAATAAATTTCCTCTAAAATAACTATAGGTAGCCAAACCAATGATTAGAGATAGAAATCCACCTCTGGATAAAGTAGAAATCTGAGATGTAAGTAAAATGAAAAAAGAAAATAATGAAAAAACTTTAAATGTAACGCCAGGATATACAGATTGGAGATGTATGATTATTATCATAGCGTATGCAGCTAATACACCATACACATTAAATCCGCCTAATTGCAATATTGAGCCTCTAGATTCTGGAGAAAAATTATATCCTAAGTAAGAAAAATCTACTAACTGAAACGAGAATAAAGTAGCACAAACTATACCCAATGTATATATGATTAGTATATGATTTAAATTTGGTTTATAGTATTTCAAGAAAAGAGAATAAGTACAGAATGTTAAAAATAAATAAACCCATTTAAATGCACTGATAGATTGCATATTTATAGTAACTAAAAAAATTAGTCCTAAAAGTGTTATAAATTGATTTTTTTCGTTATATAGCTGCTTAGAATTTAGATTTAAAATTATAAGTATTGATATAATTAATGATAAAATATTTGATAAATATAAAAGGCCTTCAACGACGGAAAAATTAAAGCCAATTGATAAAAAAATTGCAAATAGAATAAATTTTGTGAGAAAGTCCATTTATTGGAATCTACAAAAAGGAAAGGTAGTCCCTAAAACGTCCTATATCTCGCCATTGATTTTTTCTAAATTTATAAACACCTACTGATAGGTTCTTTTTTAAACATTGGCTAATTAAGTCTGTGGCATCAAATTTAGAATTTTTAGGAATTAAAGATGCTGCATTTTCCTCGCAGAGATATAGGCCAGAATTTATAAGATTAACTATTTGAGGCTTCTCTGTAATTGAGCTTAATTGCGAATTTTTATCGACTGAACAAACACCGTATGGAACGCTAATTACGTCTTCACACCCTGCTATAGTGAAGTCAAAGTTATTACTGTTATGGAATTCATACATATCATGAAAGTCTAAATCAATTAATGAATCACAATTTGTAATGAAAGTAGACTTATTATCAAAATCAAGGTTTTGTAGTGCTCCAATTGTACCCATTGGTAAAGTTTCATCGATATATTTTAGATTATAAGGATGTGTCTTATTTTTGAAATAATTAACTATTTGATCAGACTTATAATTAACAGATATTGAAAATTGCTTCATTCCAAAATTTGAAAAATTAAACATTACATGTTCTATTAGAGTTTTTCCATTTAATGGCACTAAAGGTTTTGGCATAAAATCTGTTAATGGACGCATTCTAGTCCCTTTTCCTCCAGCCATAATTAACACATTGCACAGATTACTTAAATCTCTTGAATTGCTATTAAGATCATTTTCATGAGAGTTGAAATATAGGTCAAATATTTTTCCATCTTTAATTACGGGAACAATATCAATTGATCCAAAATATTTTAAGAATTTATTTGAAATAAAATCTTTATAATTAATTATTGTACAATCACTATTTGTAATATTTTCTATGGAATCACTAACCTTGGCCTTGTTTATCAAACCCCTTCGAATATCCCCATCGGTTAAAGTGCCATAAAATTTACCCGAAGAATGAACTAATAAAGTCTTATTGGGAAGCTTATCAAGGCAATTTAATGCATCAATAATTCTGATACTTGATTCTACAGTATTTTCTAAAATTATTTCTTTTTTATTCATTTTTAATAACTCAAAAATTTATAATTGTTTTACAAAAGATATTAGTGGAGATTAAATATATTTTTAAGCTCTTTTCTTTTTCTTATACAAAAACTAGTCACTATAAAAATTATTGAACCGAAAAGTGAAAAAGATATTCTTGACGGATAACTTTTCAAAGGGGAAACTTGCGGTTTTTCTAAAATAAAAATCTTCAATGTATTTTTAATTTCATCAATTTTTGCCATTTCTAGTTCTTTTTTTAGTACTATATATGCACTCTCTTTGACAGAAATTTCTCTTGTTAATTCATTCAATTTTTTACGTAATAATGGAGAGTCTTGGATAAACTTATTTTCATTCAAGAATAGTTCGAGCTTACTTTCTGCTGAAAATAATTCTTCTTGAACAGTAGCAGACCTTTTTTCAATAAAATTCTTCTTGTACGATGCTGCGTTGTTAATAGATTGATTGATATACGATGAAAGCTCTAAATAATATAAATCTAAAATTTGCTTAGCTACATTTGGATCTTCTATGGAGACAGATATTGATGTAATATTAGATCTTCTATCGTAAGATATCGATAATCTATCTTTAAATTTTTCAATAATTAAAAATTTTTCTAGAGAAGGTTTCTGCGATTTATTAAAAAAAGGAATTTTTTTTCCTTTAAGTAGCATACTAATATTCGTTACTTCTCCATCAGCATTTTCAAATGAGCTATAATAAATTTTATCTAAAATTAAATTTGAAGATGCTATTTCTGCTAATGGAAAATTAGAACTGGCAGATGTACCTAAGCCAAAATCTTGTGCAAAAGCATTAAGTGAAGAGATGTTACTTTCATTCTGATTAGGAAATACCTTTAAGGTTGAATCAAATCTTTTTGGTATTAAAAAAGAAATTAATATTAAGACAAAAAAACATATAGAAAAGTTTAGAATTAAATTTTTTAATTCAGGTTTTATTATCTTGTATAAAATTGAATACATTTTTTGCTCATCCATTCATTTTTTCTCTAATTTTTGTTGCTGATATTTCACCAATTTCTCTTGGAGGCGTATGTTCTATTATTTCATAACCAACACCTCTTCCGTAATTAACAGATTCAATATCGGGAATAATTGAAGTAACAACTCTTCCATCTGCTATCAGTTCTTTTAGTTCGCCCTCATGGACCATTTTTTCAATCTCTTGGGCTGTCCAAGGATTATTCTTATCTGGTTCAACGTCTCTAATTGCCAACCACACATTTTTACCTTTTTTCAATCTTTCGTTAATAAGCCAAAGATGTCCTTTATGTAGGGGTTGCCACCTACCAATAAAAAGAGAGTATTTCATCTACGCATTCCTCTATATTAAGTTTGCCAGTATTTAACTTTAAATAATTGTCTGAAGGCATTTCATAATCTTTGACAAAGTAATTTTCTTTACCACGCTTTTCATTTGTATATAAAAAAATTTCTAACGTCTCTCTTTCTTTTTTAAGATTTTCTCGAAGGTCTATATATGGAGAAACCAAAGAAGCAATAACGAGGTTACCCTTACTTTGTAAAAATTTGGTTATATTTATTGCTGTCTGAATATTTAATCTTCTTCCATTTTCAGAATAGTCTTTATTTACTAATATATCTCTCAAGTCGTCACCATCAACTGAAATTACAGAGATTGTAGGGTGTGTATGTTTAAGTCTTTTTTGAAGAGCATTTGAAAGAGTGGTTTTTCCACTACCGGGTTGACCTGTAAACCAAATTATTTTTTTCATACTTTCCATTACTTAAATTATTAATCTTAAAATACTTGGGTTATTTAGGAGTTCAAAGTATTTTCGACGTAGCAATAAATAAAATTAAGGGGCCCATAGCTCAATTGGTTAGAGCAACGGACTCATAATCCGCAGGTTCGGGGTTCA
>Ga0055584_100004057_pt1 | contig 14349 bp, 11 predicted proteins | sample OSDHelmetaG_FD_58716 | JGI IMG/M metagenome (GOLD analysis project Ga0055584, IMG submission 58716) | Pelagic marine sediment microbial communities from the LTER site Helgoland, North Sea, for post-phytoplankton bloom and carbon turnover... | ecosystem: Environmental > Aquatic > Marine >... | reverse complement strand
ACCGCCGAAATCGGAGAAAATGGATCGTGGGAGGGTCAGGCCTTGGGCGCCGTGGACCTTCAAATGAAGCTTGGTCCCATCCAGCGCCGGCTTTTCCAAGGAGATGGGCTGGAAGTGGTGGTCCGCAAGCCCGGCCACCCCGAAGCGCCTTTTGACAGGGTGATGGTTGTGGGCATTCCCAAATCCTGGGGCAATGTCTCCGGTGAGGAGTATGGGGCCATGGTCCGCGCCATGTTGACGGCACTGCGCGCAGAGGAAACGTGGAACGCAGGCATCGCCAAGGTGTCATGCTCCCTGCTCGGGGGAAACCGACTCGGTTGCTCCATGTCGGAGGCGGGAGCGGCCTTGGTCGAGGGCATGCGCCTGTGGCTGCGGCATTCGGAAATGGGTGAGGAAGTGCAGCTTGTCCTGCTCAACAAAGGCGAAGCCGACGCTTTTTCAGCCGCCATGGACGAGGCCTTGGGCCGGGCCATAGAGCGGGTCATCGACCATCCTGTAGCAGAACCACTGCGGTTGCAATTGTTGGAAACCCTGTCCCAATTGCCGCCCGAATTGCGCAAGGCGTCGGAACCGCTGTCCGACACCCTTCAATCATCGGAGGGGTTGACCGTGGAGCTCGTTTGCACGTTTGCACGGGCTTGGGTGGAGCAGCTCGCTACGCACCTGCTCAAGGAGGCGGGCATGAAGCCGAGTGGCGAGTTCCTTCGCTCCATCGAAAAACTTCGGGAAAACGGCCTTGTCTCCCCATGGGTTGCCGGTTATATGCACACTTGCCGCATCATGGGCAACAAATCCGTGCACCCACCGAAAAAGCCGCCGACCTACACACCGGACAGACTAATGAGCACAGACCTCGTTGCCGTCTTGTCTGCCCTGCACGCCTTGACGGTATTTGCCTCGACCCGCTGATTCAGCGCTCGATGACCTCGAGCTCGGGTGCACCGAGGCGGACCCGAAGGAAGGACTCCAGAACGGACGATTGCGTGGCTTTGGAAGTCGAATCCGCATCGCTGCACCAACTCACCGCTACGTAGGGAGCTCCTGTACCAAAATACAGGCCCGTAGAATCGCGCCGTGCGTCATCGATGTGACCCCACTCCACCGCTTCCACTTCCGGATACTGCACAAAAATCTCTTCGGCCAATCCTGAGGGAAGGGCATTCCTTAAGGATCGGGCAGACACTTCCTCGAGCGCCTTTACCTCGGCCCTCAACTCAGAAATTTCGCGGTCTTTTCCCGACAGCTCTTCGCGCCCTTGGGCATAGAGGTCGACCATCCGTTCCAGCTCCGCCAGTCCTGCATCGTCTCGAGAGTTCTGCACCACCTTGAACGCCACACCAGGAATCAAACGGGCAAAATCTTCACGCCATTGCACCACCGTGGGCTCGGGTACGAACTCTCCAATCAGTACCAAATTCAGCCTTGACACCTCACCATCTCGGTCCACGTTTTGGCTCACCAATTCCATACCTGGATAGTTGATTCGGTCCTCCACAAAATCTTGAATTCTCGCATCCTCAATGCTGGTGGTAACCGTGCTGTAAAAGATGTAGGTGGAGGGAATGACCAACGCCAGCAAAAGGATGGTGAACCACCGCTTGTACTTCCGCTCCGTGACGGTGTCCACCAAGTGAACCACGGGAAACCGCAAGTATCGAATCACGAGTGCTGTCGACGTGGCAATCAACATGGTGTTGATCAAGAAGAGGTAAAATCCGCCGAGCAAGAAACCCCACTCGCCGTTGGCCAATCCATACCCTGCCGTGCAAAGCGGCGGCATCAGAGCGGTGGCGATGGCCACCCCAGGAACCACGTTGGACTTCTCTTTGCGAGAACCTGCCAGAATTCCAGCGAGTCCGCCAAACAACGCGACCATCACATCCAAAAAGGTGGGCTGCGTCCGCGCAAACAACTCATTGGACGCCTCGTGAATGGGCGATACAAAAAAGTAAAGGGCACTGGCCAAAATGGAAATGCCCGCCGCAATCGCGAGGTTGCTCAATGAGGAACGTACAATGGACGCATCCTGAACGCCGATGCCCAAACCTATGCCCATGATGGGCCCCATGAGCGGACTAATGAGCATCGCACCGATGACTACGGCCGTCGAATTCATGTTCAGTCCAATAGAGCAGATGAAGATGCTGAACACCAGAATCCAAAGGTTGAAACCTCGAAATTCCACATCGCGCTTGATCCCCTCAATGGTGTCCATTGGGTCGGCCACATCAATGATCTTGAACCGCTCGATGGCCAGCGGTTTCAGCAAAATGGTCACTCTTTCCCAAAAAGAAGGCTCAGCAGGAACCTTATCCTGCTCTCCTTGATGAGGCGCAGGGTGAGATGAGTTGATTTCTGATTCCATCTATGCAATTAACTAATTTGTGCATTCGCCTGAACAAGTCACCCAAATGGATGCTCAACTCCCCCGTTTGAATATTGACAAAACTCTGGCGCATCCACAAACGCAATCGCTGATCATCATTCCATTTCCCAGCGAAGACCAAAAGCAGTACCCATGTCAACAGGTTTTAGGCCGGCGTGCGGATCACTGTCTCGCCGATAAACAAGGCTAAACTCAAAGGAAAGCTGCTCGCTAATCGCCATGTTTGCGGCCGACTCAAAATAGAAACGGTTGTCACTCCAAGTCCCCATGTCGGACTGCAAGTAGACCGTATTTCGCCAATCTAGACTTTCCGTAACCTGCCATTCCGAGGCGATGGTGACACTGCTTCTCATCAAGTCTTTCTGGGGCTCTGCAGTTTCCGCATCATACACTTCTCTCTCAGAGAAGGGGCCCCACCCCACATCAAACCACCCGCCGTCACCATCGAGCACACGCTTGCGAATTCCACCACCCAACAAAGTTCGCTCTTGCATGAGCAAGACATTGTTGGACGCCGTTTGCAGGAAAGCAAAAGCCTGCCAGCCGCGTTCCCCCAGTTTCCGATTGACCCGCAACTGCGCGAAACGGTTGTCTTGAATCGCAGCACCATCCTCCGCAAGGCGCGCCCAAGATGCAGCCAAACGATAGGTCATAGCACCTTGCGTATACCCCACGCTGCAATCCGTGGACAAGTCAGTCAGGCGTGAGTTGCCATAGGAGAGGTCACCAACCACTCCAAACGTGGCCGCCCAACCGCTGTCCACCTGTGCGAGCAGTGTTTCGGTATTGACAATAGTCTGGGCTTGGCTACTGACAGCCAAGGCGAGCAAAGCCGCCAGCGCGACGGCACGGATTGAGGAAGTCAATGTCATGAATTCAGGATTCGGGTGCGGATGAGATCGAGGACGGCGGACTCTTCCTTGGTCACGACCCCATCGGCTTCGGCCATGTCCTTGCAGAGCCGGTATACCGCCCTCAGCAGACCTTCCTCGGGGCGCTTTTGAATCAGGGCATCCAAGGAAGATCCGATGGCGGAAGGACGATCTGCCTTGTTCATCTGGTCAATATCCTTGGCCGCACCTTGGGCCAGCTTCCGGATGTCCCGGGGGTTGAGACCGAGGCGGTAGGCGAGGGCCACCCCGCTTTCCTCAAGGTCATGCATTTCGGAGGCATCCAATTTGCCATCAGCCAGCGCCACCCCAGAGAGAATCTCCATGACCGTCCGGGCCAAATCCTCGTCCTCCTCCCACTTGCGGTCCGGCACTATGGTCTTGCCCTCGGGCAAAAGGGCAGATAGGGACACCTTTTCCTTGTCAAACATCGTGAACCGCTCAACCTCCTTCATGTCCTTCGAGATGAAGCGCAGGTGGTCATAGAGGTCGTCGCGAAGGGAATTGAACGCCGAAAAATCCGAGGTGGACCGGCAATTGCGCAGCACCCCTTCAATGGCAAAGGCATATTCATGGTTCCGCGCTCCCCGCTTCATCATCAACCCCACATACTCCCTGTAGGCATCTATGGATGCATCGTGCTCCCCGAGGCGGAAATGAGAAGCCCCGCGGTAGCTGAACGTAAACTCCATGCCCACCTTGTCGGACAGCTTGCCCGACAGCACTTCGGTATGCTGGCACAGCGCCAGAACGGTGCGGTCATCGGCATCGTCATAGTACGCCGCTTCCCGAAGTCGGGAGCATGTCATGTTGAGGTTGGTCGACCTCAAACCATGGACCATGAGGGCATCCAACAGGGCCAAAGTGTCACTCCAGGACTCCAGTGCTTTCGGCACATGGCGGAGGCCGGACTCCTCCGCCTCCAACTGCAGGGCAGCACGGGCATGCACGCCGCGGTCGGGACCCTTCGTCTCCCGTGCAAGGTGACGCAATACCTCTCCCTTGAGTTGACGTTTGGAGGCGCCCTCGGGCTGCGCCTCGACAGACTTCAACAGAGGCAGCAACAGATCGGCGCCAGCCCGGTCCATCAAGAGCTCATAGAACTCGAACCGAAGCGGGTGTTCCTGGACATCCAACCACTTGTAGGCCGACTTGATGGCCTTCCGCCGCCGGTCCCAAAAGGCATCCAACTCGGCATTCTTTCCTGCCTGTCGGGGCTTGCGCCGCTGCACATCGCGTTGCAGGGCGAGTAAGATCCGCTCGCGCATGCCCAGGTCGTCCACCTCATCGAGCCGCGCAAGCAAGGCGTCGAGCCGGCCGGCTGTCTGGTCTTCGTTCAAATCAAACGGCGTCAAGCCATCCGATCCGGTCTCAATGGCTACGGTGAGAAAAGACCCCATCAGCGCGGCCGGGGCCAAGGCGTGATTGCCCTCATTGACTTCGCAAGACACCCAGTTCATGCCCCGGTCCACGAGGGCCGAGAACCACTTCACCGCACGGTCTCCACGTCCGTAGCGCATGGCCGCCATACCGGCGTGAAGCAAGATGTACGGCGCCTGTTTCCGGATCATCGGAATGCCCGCAAAATGGACATCCAAACAGTGATCAGCGGCGTTACCAAGGATCTCAGGGTCCAGCGAATGCACATAGGCGTCGCCCCCTTTGCGCATCAGGCCCACCGTCCGCTTCTGGTATTCGACGAGGAGCTGCATGAAACGCTCTCCCCCGCCCTTACCGCTCTCCTTGATGGCCCCATGGGACTCCCGATCGGAGAAACTGTAGACGTTGTCCTCCTTGTCGAGGTCGCGGACAAAACCCAGTTCCTCGAGCCGCACAAGCTGGGCAATGATGTTGAGCACATCCTCCTCCCATATGCCCGCCAGAATCTCGGCATCGAACTTGAACCCGATGTGGGCCGCAGCACCGAGCAGTCGACGGTCCGCCTCATCCAACTGCTGGAAGCGCTGCTTGACCGCATCCACCTTGCCTCGGGCCAGGGACAGTCCGGCTGCAGCGGGATTGCCTTTCAAATCCAACCGATCCCCTTGGATCTTGAGGAACTCCTTTTCACGCAGTCCACCGAGATAGGCGAAGAAGTCCCCAGGGGTGAATTCCGGCCCATTGTCCAAGCACTTGGACCGCAAGTGGGTCACGAGAGAAGGGGTCAGACGATACGCTTCGTCTGCCACCTCGATGGCCAAGCCTTCTCGGGAGCAGATCTGCTCCACAAAGGCTGTGCGGGCGGCCTCTCCGGACCATTCCACGAGACAATTCGTTTCCCGCATTTCACAGGTCTTCTCTTGGAGGTCTTTCAACGCCTCAGGGAACGCCTCCGGATCCACTTTGTCCGTAACGAGGACCACGCGAAGCCGCTCCAAGTGCTGGCTCTCGCGCATCAGGCGCTCGAGCATCGCCTTCATCAGGTTGTGCGAAGCGGGGTCCGTCTCCACCCAGTCGTAGTGGTCGATGACCACCAATTGGGTCCGTCCCGCCTCGGCCTTGGCCACCAGACGTTCCGTCAAATCCTGACTGATCTCATCCACCGTATGCTGGTCTCCGTCTGCCGCGAGGAGCGACTCGAGGTCCAATGGCACACTGGAACCGGCCGCCTTGGCGACCAATCCGGTCAGCTTGCGCCCCATCTCACTTCGGTCCTCGAAATAGGCCTTGCCCTCAACCAGTTTCCCATCCCCCTCGAACGCCTCCTTGAAGGGGTTGTACATCGCCGCTGCTCCCTCGAGGTCCTCGTTGAAGTCCCCGTAGTAGAAGTCGACATCTTCTTTCTCCTTCCACTCGTAAAGCAATCGGGTCTTACCCATGCCTTGCTCACCATGCAGGACCATCAGCAGGGGAGGCAACGCTTTGGTATACCCCACCTCGTGCGGGTCATAATCTGGCTTGACAAAGGCCGCCACAGTGGCGCGTGCTGCTTCCAGATTCGTTCCGGTTTCCACGAATTGAATCGGGTTGACCAGGGAGAACTCGGTCTCCTCACCTGCCCCGAGCAAGGTCCGTCCCTTTTTGATCATGGGCACGAAGACCAACAGGGCCAATGCACCGAACTGGGCCAACCCAGCCCCGGTCCACATCCACGAAGGCTCGTGGCGGAAATCTGCAAAGAGGACAAAGACACTCGCGAGCAACGTGACGGTGAAGGCGCCCCAACGGAGTCCGCCCATGAGCTGCTGGATTTTGAGCCGCTCCCAAACGTCACCCATGCACAAAGACGGGAGCAGGAAGAGGAAGGGGGCGAGCCAAGCGGGCGAGCCGACAATGGAGTCCGCCATGACGGGCGCGAATTCTTCGAAGTAGTCCATGTAGACGAGATGGGCCACCAAGCCGCCCATGATCATCCGGGCGAAATTCCCGGCATCGTCCATCTTGCCATTGGCTAGCTTGAAGAGCGCCACGTAGGACTGCACAACTGCAAACAAAAAAGGTGCAAAGACCGTGTAGGCCAGCCACGCCCTCGAGTGGATTTCGCCAAAGAAGGCATTGGGCCCCGGCGCCCACCAACCGCCCACGAGATGAGCAAAGTAGGCCCCTAAGATGGACATGGCGAGAACAACGAAGGAACGTTTCACCTCCTCAACCCGCAGGACGCGCGACGCCTCCCACCGCCAGCGGTTCTCCTTCTTGTAGGCGCCCCCCATCAGGAGCAGAACCACCAGCAGAATGAACGCGCCGAGCACGAGCGTCACCACTCCCCGATACCAGCTGGTCGCCTTATCAATCCGGAACGTCTCGAAATAGAAGTAATCCTTGACCGCTTCATCCCCGCTGCGGAAGGCCTCGAGGGTCACACCCTTGTAGAAGACCGTGGGATTTTCTTCATCGGGAATAATGGAGCCGTTGTCCCGAAGGCGCAACACCAGAATCCGCGACACACCATAATATTCACAGGCCGCCTCTAGATCGGCGGTGGTCATGGTGCCCTTTTGGTACCGCTCGATGCCTTCGGGGTCTAGGAAGTTGGCATACTCGTGCAGGCGGATCGCATAGGCCGGCGTGTTCAAAGACATGAAGTCAAGCAAGACATTCACGTGCATGGCATCGAATGGGGTCACCTGTAGTATGACATACTCTCCATTTTCATTGACCGTCCCTTTGAACAGCGGGTCTTGGAGCTCAATGACCTTCTCAGTCAAGGCTTCGAGCAAGAGCTCCGCGGGATCATCGACGATGTTGTATTCAGGATGTTCCGTGGTAAACACCGAAAAAGCCGGGTAGATGAAATTGAGATTGTCCACGGCAATCTCTTCGCTTACGGCCAGCTCATCGCGCAGGTCAGCAACCGCTGCAAGTCCCGCACTATCCGGGACAGCCAATGCATCCAGTGCAACTTGGGCGCTGTCCACATAAGACTGGGCCAGCTTTAATTCATGGTATCCATTCAGCACGGTACCGGAATAAAACGTGGCCACCACGGCCTTGTCGTAATGTTCCTTCCATTTGGCAGGACGCGCGTTTACCGAGGAGCTCACCAGTACAATGGCGATCAAAGAGACAAGCAGGTGTTTCATGATTCAGCAGCAATTTAATTATCACGACCGAATCGCATTAGCTTCACCCCATGCATGCCATCCTGCATCTGGTGTTCAAGATTCTAAAGTGGCCCGTGGCCCTGATTGCTCTGATTGGACTTCCCAACATGGCCACAGCCTGCTGGAGCCGATTGTCCGCGTCCTTCACCCAGGACTACCTGCCTTTCTGGATCGGGGTCGGCTGTATGTTGCTCCTGTGGGGGCTTCTTCTGCGCAAGGCCAAATGGACCCGGTTCCTGACCACCATTGAACATGAGGCCCTGCACGCCATCGTCGGATTCATCAGCTTCATTCCGATTCGAGAGCTCAAGGTCAATGAGGACGGAAGCGGTCACGTGGTGTTCACGCCGCCAACAAATTGGCTCATGTTGCTGGCGCCGTATTTCATCCCGCTGACCCTAGCCATCTATACCGCCATCGTGTTTGCCTTGGAATTGGAACCTGGCATAGAAGCCGCGGTGCTCGGCGCCATCTTCGGACTGGAATGGGCCGGCAATGTCCGGGAAATCCACCCAAAACAAACCGACTTCCGACAGGCAGGGTGGCTCTTCACCATTCTTTTTCTGCCCTCCGCCATCCTGCTGAGCTATGGCACCGCCATCACCATGCTTCTTGAAGGCGGGATAGGCCCCGGATGGGCCTTTGCCAAAGCGGGCATCGCCGGGATGTGGAACGACACCCTCGAACTCATCTCATTCGGCATTCAATTACTAAAGACCTGACATGAACCAAGCTTACTTTTCCCCGGGTCCAGACTGTAGGGTCGCGATCACCCAAGCCATGGAGACCGCCATCGACGAGCTGCTCATCTGTGTGTTCACCATTTCAGATGACCGCCTTTCAGATGCCATCATGGCCGCCCATAGAAACGGCCTGACCGTCCGCGTGATTTCAGACAACGACAAGATGTACGATCGGGGCTCTGATGTACAGCGCCTTGCAGAAGCTGGAGTCAACGTCCGCATAGACATGTCTCCAGAGCATATGCATCACAAATTCATGATTCTCGACGGACGCACGGTCATGACCGGCAGCTACAACTGGACCCGCAGCGCCGAAACCCGCAACGAGGAAAACCTGATCAGCGCAGATGACCCAATGTTGGCCCAGGCATTTACAACTGAGTTTGAACGGATATGGGACATCAGTGAACCTGCATCAACATGAGCGAAGGACGAGAACGCAGCCCTTGGATGGGTCTCGAAGAACTCAACTTGCACTTCAAATTCCACGAAGTGCAACGCTCCTTGCTGAGCACAGGATTGGAGCGCATGAAAACGGAAGGTCCAGCTTTCATAGTCCTGCATACGGGAGCTGCCTTGCGTCCCGACGGGGCTGAAGCCAGAAACCAATTGCTCGAAGCCATTTCAGACAAAATCCAACAGGAAAAAGCCCAAGCCGAGGCGGCTACGGACAGAGCCCAAGCATGGAATGATATACACGACCAAATTGTAGCCATGACCGATGACGATCCTTGGAAAAACCCGCTCTGGGAGCGGGAAATCATCAAGGGACTGCGCAAAAGCATCAGGAACATGCCCACAGCCCGCTCCACGCAGATGCGACATGGTGACCGTATTTTTGGTCACCGCTTCAGACGCGGGTTTACATACCGCGATGTTGTTTGTGTACACAAAAACCGCTTTTCGGCCTTTAAAGTAGACCGGTCAAAAATCGACCCGCTGTACTCGATGAAGGGACACTGGAATAGTCTCTTCCCTGAGATTGAATTCCATCGAAAAGTGTTCAAATGGATGGTCTTCCCCAAGGACCTCAGCGGCAATTCCACCATCGCTTATCTCCAATATGGAAACATGGCTATGCCAAAGGCTGGCAGGGGACACACCCGCCGGTACGACTTCGAATTGGGCAAGTGGCGAGAGGGAGAGTCTGTAGAAAGTTGGACGAGTTGATACTAATTTAAACACCCGCCCCGCTAAACAAGAAACAGCCTAATTATTGTATTTTATTACTAAATATAAAATTATTATTTCAAATAATAATATTAAAATAGAATCATGATTTACGACTTCATCCTCTCCTACCTACTCATCGGCTGCCTTGCAGGGGCAATTATGCACCACGGCTTGGTGTTTTTGGACAGTGAAGTCAACTTCTGGGAAGCGTTCGCACTCGTTACGCTGTGGCCTTTCACTTGGGGGTTCGCCTTTTACCACTTCATCGCAGAACTGCTCAAGGACTGATCAACACGGTCAGGAAGTCACAACCCCTAAAATTCCAGTGCGAATTCGGTCATGTCCTTCCCATGTAGGCGCCCCCATTTGAACACCTTGACCACCTGGAGGGTATAAATCAAACCGGCCAATCCACCCGCACCCCATTTGCCATAGCGATAAGGCAATGCCACTTCCTCAGCTGAGGTTACGCTTCCAAATGGACGGGACAGCTCCTCATCATATGCTGCTGTTTCCATGTTGTGCAACAACACGGCTGCACCTCCGAAAATGGCCAGGCCCCAGAAGTTCCCATTGCCCTTCTTCGCCTTTCTATCGCTGTATTCCTCCGTCCAATTTTTACACTCGCCAAAAGTGACATACGGAATCCCCGAGCCAGGAAGCACCGCATTGAACAGCATTCCAACAGCAGCGGGACGCCCGCGATGTCCAACCAAATCAACGGTTGATTTCACTCCTGACGCTGAAAGCTCATGGTGCATCTCGAAAAAATAGTTGCCTGAAGGCGCCTTCATCTCAAAACCATTCCATCCGTCAACACGCCTTAATCGGTAGGCAGCCTCGTCCACATCATCACCAAAATCAGCTTTCAAATTGCCTGGAATATTGAACGACTCACCCCTCAAATTCAATGAAAAACCGTAGTGCTCATCCGCACGTACCTTAAACCTGAACCGGTCACCGTACAGCTCTTGGACTTCATCTGCGAAATTCCAAACAATCTTGTTCTTTCCGGACTCCACTTCGCGGCCCACATCACCGGAAACTGATTTCAAAGGACCTACCCAGCTGTTCCCGTCATTCTCGCTGTACAGCAGCTGCACCGTCACCGGTCTGTCGGTCTTCAGGGTGTAAGTAACCTCGAGTTCTTCGGCAAAGTCCCTGGCCACTACACGAGAAATTTGCTGGGCATGGACCATTGCACCAATGGAGACCAACAGGGACAACAACAAACAGGGCTTCATCATATCAGTCATTGATTTTCCAATTTTTCCATTCATCCCCCATGCCAGGAGCAACCCGGTAATTGGGCGTTTGGGTCTTGCCATCCTTACTCGATTGGGTACCCACTTTGTCATACAAATCATCGAAAAGTCCGCCATAAGTGAGCTTCTCTCCCTTCTCCTGCATGGCCTTGAGCAAGAAATAGGTGAAATACCCGTGCTTTTTTTCACTGTAAACACCGCTCGGCTCAACACCTGAACTGGACGCGAACACCACGGATTGACCTGTTACCTCCACCGTTTCAGGCTCCCGATAAATTCCTTTTGAATTGGCGAGAAGCGATTCATCCCTTGCCCCACCGGAGAAACAAGCGTCTAAAAAAACCGTGATCCGCTTGGTGGGGTGTTCTTCCAAAGCGTCAAACACTTCTTGCAAAGCCACACCGAGCTCTGGATTCGACCCATCCACATCCACCGGAATCAAATAGGGTTCATTGTTGCCTTCAGTAGGCAATCCGTGTCCACTGTAATAAAAAATCAACTCTGCCTCCCCCTTTTTGAATTTGGCACTGTTTGAAAGCTGATTCAGCGCCTGTTTGATTTGGTTTCCTGTTCCATTGGACAGCAACTGGACCTGGTCATCAGGAACACCCCACAACTTGATCAAATAGTCCCGCATGACTTCGGCATCTACAGATGCGTATGGCACATTCTGTGCCGCCAACATCCCCGTATTTTGACTCGCGTAGTCCTCATTTCCAATAACCAAGGCAAACCTGTTGTCGTTGGTTTTTTTCGATTCTGGAATGTTCCTGTCAACGTCCGAACCGAAAAACCCAATCGCATTCCCATTGCTCATATCCTGCACCGGCACAGAAAAAGTGGTCTGTGTCAGCTCCGAACCTAGCTCGAGGTCTGCAAGGAAATCCTCTCCGTACTTCCCTTCGGATTCCGCGATGACAAGCTTGACTTGAATTTTATCGTGCGGGTAGTCTTGGGTGCTCACAATCGACGCTGACAGCGCGCGTTGTTCACCGGGCCGAAACTGATCCGCCTTGAAAGGCTGACCCCCAACCAACAGGACGCCCGCATCAGGCAGCTCCAACTCGCAGCGCACATCATAAGCAAAGCCCTCTCCTGTATTTGCCAGGATGTAGTCATAGGTAAACGTCTGCCCCCGTTCAATCTGACGTTCCCTGACCCGCGTATCGGTGATGCGCATATTTGGCTGCCGAAATTGCTGGGTTTGAATTTTGATTGATGTAGATGGCAAGCCAAACCCCAAAGGCTCTTTGACCTTCATGCGCAACACCAATTCTCCATCCTTGGTCTTCTGGGCCCGAATAGGAATAGAATACTGCATCGTGCCCCCAATAGGGATATCCGCAAGACGGATGGACTCAGAAACCTCGATACCGTTTGTGGTTCCCTCTAATTGAACTTCGCACACCATCCCTTTCGCAGGTCCCAAGGCTCCGGCGTCATTGCGGACTGAATAGGTCACCGTCGCCTCCTCCCCATGATCGAGAATCCCATTTTCATTGTAATCCTCAAACTGCATACTGCCGGGAATCAGCACAAGCTGTGGAGGGGCCACAACCGGCCTTCTTTGAATGGTCTGCGCCTTGCGCGTCACCCCTTCTACTTGGGCATTGGCCACAGTGAGAACAGCCATAAACAGCAGGTTCAAAAACAATAAAAACGGGCGCTTCATGATTTCTTAAGCGGTAATAGAATGATGGGACGTTCAGTTGTTTGGAAACCCTCGCTCTTTCGCGCACAGGAGCGCTTCCAATCTTCAAATGATGCCTTTGAACAGCGCATTAAGTCTGTTTCGCGATTGGCACCGATTCCAAATTTCACGGGAGGTGGACTGAAGACATCTCGATCGAATACTGCGATCAGCATTCCGGTCTCTTCCTCTGCACCGTCGTTGGTCAGGTGCAGCGCCCACGAGTAACGATCAAGCCACCCCAGCTCCCATTCTCCCAAATCCACATTCTCGCGTTCCTGTGGCTTCATAAATAGGGAGTAAGCCACCTGTCCCTTCACCGGGACGGCATTCTGAGCAGCCCCCTTGGCCAACAGGTAGTACTGGTCGCCTTCTGCATAGAAAACAAGCAGATGCCCATCCAATGGAGATTGGAAAATGGCCCGAAGTCGCTGATCGTGTATGACGTGTTGGATGATGCGCGCCCCAGTAAAATCAGCCGTGACTTCGAACTCAACATGCACGGAGTTTTCCTGAACAGGGCGTGCCTTGCCTTTGACACGAACCGTGTACCAATTGGCTCCACTGCGGTTCTCAAAGAATTCGAACCGCTTCGAAGTCGTCTCCAGCCACTCTCCCATGACGACAGAAGCAGAGTAGGTCTCGGACTGGTCGTTGTGTGCCACCCATTGCTGCTCAACTCGGGTGCCAAAGGCATTGGCCAGCGCCGTCAGCCGGGCCTGTTCGAGGGCAAAGCCCTCAAACTGATCCTGCGACATCGATCGCGGCATTTCCATGCGCAACTCTCCAGAATCCACTGGGCGCACCTGAGACGCCCCCGAAAAGGGGGAGAGTCCAAGGCAAATCAAAATGGCAATCAGTTGGGCTGCGGACGTGGCATCACCAATCAAACTCCCCCAATTTATTGGAGAGGTCCTCAGCCTTCAAGCGCAAATCCTCTTTGGCCGCATCCTTCATGATGCGCAAGGCTTCTTCTTGATTGAATGCAATCCGGACCTGATACTCCACCGCATCTTTCCCCGTATCCCTCAACAATTCGGTCAAGACAAGGACACGTCCGAGCCGATTCGCAACGGCATTTTTGGAAGCTGAAATGGTTTGCTGGACGGTGACAGCCTCTTCACGGGTCAATTGTTGGTTACCCACAATTTGGTCCACTTGACTCTTGACCAGCGTTTCAATCTGTCCTGCAATGCTCGTTTTGGCAAAATTCTCGGCTTCAATTTTTGCGCCGATCTGTGTCTCGGATACCGACATTCCGGAGGCCACAATGAAACGAGGATACCCGTTTTCATCCTCTTCCAATTGCTTCAAGTATGCCCGCTCCAACTGCTTCTCCAGCGGCAAGGCGCCTGGCAAGACATCCCAGCCATCTTTTTCCAGTTGTTTGGCTTCTTTGCGGACGATTTTAGTGGCTTTCTCAGACAACTCCTTCTTGAGCTTGTTGTCCTCTTTTCTCCCTTCCCGGGTCTGTTGTGCTCCGACAGAAGTATTCAATACAAGCATTGCCGCAAGGACAAGGGCACTTAGCAATCGATTGGTCATGGTTTTAGATTTAGGAAGGGAAAGGTAAATCCCTTTTTTTGAAAGGCTCCATTTTCAAAAGCCGGACCTAATTTGCCGGCATGCGGGCCGTGATTCAAAGGGTGAGCCGCGCC
>Ga0055584_100004056_pt1 | contig 14353 bp, 15 predicted proteins | sample OSDHelmetaG_FD_58716 | JGI IMG/M metagenome (GOLD analysis project Ga0055584, IMG submission 58716) | Pelagic marine sediment microbial communities from the LTER site Helgoland, North Sea, for post-phytoplankton bloom and carbon turnover... | ecosystem: Environmental > Aquatic > Marine >... | reverse complement strand
GCTACCATTTGGCGCTGTTAAGCGCATATTATATTTAACCCAAATTTCATAAACGTCTAGGCGTGTTTTTTGGGGTAAACCGATTTGAAACTCTTCAATTGCGGGGGTAAAAATTATATCCAGATTGGGGTATGCAGAGGCTTCATCAGCACTGCTTAGATAAATTACTTGATTAAAAACAGCCGGTAAAATTGTGCTGAAAAGCTCAACCTGAGAGGCGCCACTATTAATAATATATTGATCTTCACCCGAATATTCATCAACTTCAGTAAAGCTGTAGTCGCTAAAAGCATTGTCATAAATGACGCCAAGCGTAAGGGGCAGTTGGCTAACTAAGGGAGAAGGGTAGGAGCCTTCGATATTAATGGTGCTAACGGATGAGCAACTGACTAATGCACAGCACAAAAATAGAAGAGTAGATATTCTGAACCTACTAAACATATGTTTAAGGTTGTGCGTGCTCCCAATCATAATTTTTTACCTGCTAAACCCAGAGACACCAGGATCAGGCAACTGTTACAGATTTAATATAATCCAATACTACTCTTGTTTACGTAGACATCAATAGTTTTGGATTAAGATTTAATAAAAGTCGTTAAGCCCCACAAATGTGCCGCCATTGCGTTTTGCTAGTTCTCTCATCAAGGAGGCAAAGCGAATGCCGCCAGCCTGAAACATCCTCGGTTGAGAAAACTGCACTGGAAAACCTATGCCGTGAATTCTTACCAGCCTGTTACCGGCAGCGTCTTCCACATTAATTCGATCTATCGTGTCGACTACCTGGGCGATCGAATTGCCTGAAAAATCATCCCCGAGGACATAAATACTGATTTTTTTCCCGGGCTCATAAAAAGTTCTTATGGCGGTGGTAATACCTTCTACGGGGCTACTATTGCTAAATGGGTTCCAGGTGCGTAGGCGTTGCAATATGGCTGATCGACGTGCGGGCGTATCTGGAATCCAGTCACCGCGAAACTGGCTAAACATATATTCCCCCATATCATTAAGTACTTGGATTCCTTTCACTTCCGGGTAGATATCGAGGGTGTCGACAAACACTTCTAACATTCGCGACCAGCTGAAATTAAACATACTGCCTGAGGTGTCAATAATAAAAATAACATACTCACTATCGACAGGGACGCCACCAACAGAATCAGTCAAGGTGAGCTCAGCTTGGTTGGCCTGTAGTCTGAGCATTTCTTCAGTAAGGTTTTGCTGAGCCAGCGCCAGCTGACCTTCGAGGATGGCATTTACAGAAGATTGATCACTGGAATTACTTAACTGGTCTTCAAGTGAGCTTAATTCTCTGCGTAAGCGGGCGATGCGGTCTTCATATTCGGAAATTTGTTCGTGCTTGGCATTGAGCTCACGGTTATAAATATTAGTTTCGCCCCGAATTTCAAAAAGTTGGCGTTGCATATCCAGAACCGAACCTTCATTACTTACTTCCGATATTTCTAGAGGCACAGGGGCGGACACCCGCGTTATCATCAACAACAGGATAATTGCGCCAAAGCCACAGGACATCACATCCAAAAAGGCGATATTAAACGAATCATTTTCTCTGCGGTTTGCCATAATTTTATTATTTCAACTTAAGGCCAATCTTCGGAAGGGCTCATGAACGCACCTCCAGTTGCGATAGCCAGCTGCCAGTAATAAGACGCCGCTAGCGGATCCCCTTCCAGAGGAGCCAGAATAACATTAACTGGAATACCGCTAGGCAAATATTCTAATGATTGTTCAAATAATCTTTCACGGTCACGCCCTGAAATTGTTGCTGTCCGGGGCTCCCGGTTATCTCGGGTGGGTAAACCATCCGTGATTAAGAAAATGTTATCCGGCAAAGGCGAAAGGCCCTGTATTGATTGAAATAGTCCAGCAAGGTTGGTGCCCCCATTGGGTATTAGCTGATCTAGATTATCTATGGCCTGATTTAATTGTGTATCATCTGCTACTTCCAACCACCGACCTTGTGATCCAGGGATCAGACTGTTCACGCTTTCGCTAAAAGTATAAATTTGATATTGGCTTGGGATGGGCATTTGTGTGGTTAACCAATCAACTGTTTCCTGAACGTTGCGCCATTTTTCTGAATTGAGTTTAGCGTCGTCGGACATGTTGCGCCGGCGAATAATATTGATAATAGTATCGTCTAACATACTGCTGGAAATATCGACCAGGACTAAAATGCGGTTGCCTCCTAATATCATACCTGTCAGGTATTGGCGATTACCATCACCAACGAAGCGTCTTATATTATTGCCAGCAAACTGATCTTCAGCTTCCCGCAGGTTTTCAAGCTCTGCTTCCAGCTCAGCAATTTGTTGCTGCAGACGCATGATGTCATCCTGCCCTGAAGTATTGTTGTTCTCTAAATCACGCAAGCGGTCCATAAAATTATCTATTTCTTCCTCGATGGAGCGGGCTAAGCCTTGTGCTTCAACAACTTGCAGATCAACATCAGAGATGGTGTTACGCACTCTCACCAAGCCTTCCTCACCTTCCAATATTTGTTCTTCAAGTAAATTTATTTCGGCAGATAAATTTGGGTCAGTGACATTCGTCGCATTTTGAGAGGAGTGGTCTAAAATTAAAAAAATCAACACCACTGCGCCAAACCCGCAAGACATAACATCCAAAAAAGCCAGGCTCATCGGATTAAAATTGCGTTTACTGTTTTTATCTTTTGCCATCACCGCACCTGAATAAATTCAATTGTGAAGTGTTTATTAACAGTAATGCAATCACCAATTTTTAATAAGGCAGTCTCTGTTAGTGTTGAACCATTGAATTCTAAATCAATTTCGGAGTTAGCTAGTAAACAGTAGTCTTGATCTTGCAAACTAATCTTTATTGGTGCGCTTAGTTTTAATTCAGGCAGGTTTATCCCCGATTTCATATCCGACAAAGCATAAGCCTTATGTTCAAACACAAAATGTGAAGGCCTTGATGCTGAAGAAGCTGATGAAGTTTTACTGAGCGCTATATTTTTTTCATCGATAGGTAACCGTGAAACCAATTTCAATGATTCACCACTACCTTTTATTAGCGTTAGATGCTGGTAGCCGTTTTGGGTAATGGCATTATTTGAAACAGGAATGATGTTCGGAATAGCTTGTGGCAAACCTGGCAAAGAAGATATGCGTTCAAGCGCAAAAATAGGCGTAATGCTTGAGCTGATACTATCTATTTCCTGGCTGACTTTGTTAAAAATATTCTGCGCGCGCTGCTCAAAATTATTTAGGGTGAGGCTGGCTTGGTGAATAGACCCTTTATTATTTATCTCTAATAGAATCTCTTTACTTGCTGCAATAGTTTTTAGCCAACCTCCTAATTCGCTATAAATATATTGCTCGGTATCAGCATTATGTAAAGGATCAAAGCGGCTCTGTTTTATAAAAGCGTCAGTAATAGTATTGGCCCAGGCATCATGCAATGAAAGCAAGCCAGTACTCGGTATAGGTAAGACCTTTTGACGGATGAGCTCTCCTTGCTCTTTAGTGACAAGCGTCAATACGGTTTGATGCAATTGCACATCCATAAATAATGCTTGCTGATGCTCATGCAAATTGGCCAGAGCAAGCAAAGCAAGGTCGACTAAACCAGCGGCATTAATTGAGCAGTGCTTAACAAGGCCAAGCAGTGTTGCCAATTGATTGGCTGAATAATGACTTGGCACAGCAAATACTGTGTCACCATCAAGCGCGAATTGTTTAGTAATGCTTTCTAGGTGACTAAAGGCAAGATCAGCCTGATGACGAAAAAGTTTGTTTTTGCTCACAAGCGGATCAAGGCCGAGTTGAAACCAGAACTGATTGAAACTTTGTTGTGGGTGAAGTCTAGTCAGCCCCAGGGCATCGGCTCCAAATACCGGCGGGGTTTCAAAAGTATTCGCAAAACCGGGACTCTCTCCCAGTAGACCTTGAGGGGAGCTGATACGAATATTATGATCATGCAGCTCGATTAGCGTTGTCATGTAAGTTAGTAATGCTCGCGATCTGGTACTTGCAGATGTCGAATCAGATAATTGTCACAATAATCCTGCGTGTCTAACACCAGGCGGTCTTGCAAAAGTTGTAGCTGATAGAGAACAAACATAATAATTATGCTGACGACCAGCGCGATAAAAGTAGAGTTAAATGCAACACCGAGGCTGGTAGTTACACCCAGGATATCGCCAGTAACCGCACTTTGTGCTTGCCCCAGCGCTTCGCCAATACCGCGCACCGTTCCTAAGAAGCCAATGGATGGAATAGCCCAGGCAATATAACGCACAATACTGAGTTCACTTTCCAAGCGCTCAGCTTCCGTATTGCAAACATCTTTAACGACACTGGAAACATCCTGAATGCTCCGTGTTGTGTTAAAGCGTTGCAAGGCAGATATCAAGGCTCTTGGCAGCAGGTATTCGCGTTCAGCGGGGGGCAAAGCTTGCACGGGGCGTGCATAGTTTCTGGCATCTTCTGGTAAAATGCTAATTCCCTCATCGAGGTTTAGCAAAGAGCGTTCCAGAAGATTGCTTTCTTTACGGTTGCGCCAGACCTTCAAGCCTATAATAGACAGCGCCCATAGCATCAAAATGATACAGGTTTCCTGCTCGAAATCGCGCATGACAACGTATAAAGAACGTTCTTGGATATAACTAGGGTCAGCTTCTTGCAGAATTATCTGTTGAGCCATGATAGCGTCAGCATTAGGCCGGATTACAGCGACGTAGACGGCATGTACGATTATTACTGAAATAATCAGAGCAAAGACCTGATAAACTAAATCAGAGACAAGGCCTTTTTGTTTCATATTGAATCCTTAAATAAGACAGAATAAAAATTTATATATCAACAGGAAATGACACGGAAAGGTCTTCTGAAATTTGAGCGCTAGGGACAAAATCATCGTCTCCTTGGGTTTGCTCTAGGTCAGATTCATTTTCATTATTGCCATCAGCTTGATTGAGCACAATCTCCTCTGAGCCACCAGCATTCGTTACAGCACTATTTTCTTGGTCCGTTGCAGGCTCTTCAGCGGCTACAACCCAAAAGCTAAGTGCTGCAAGAATTATGGCAAGAAAATAGTTTGCTCTCTTACAGTTCATGTTGAGCCCTGTTTATGATTCTCGTTTAAAGTCATAGCAGACATAACAACAATCTTAGCATCGACTATTAAAGAATTTATAGTATCGTATTTATTAACAAATCGCCTCATTTTCAAGGCCTTAGCTGAAGCTTATTCAGCCAGAGTTCAGTAATTTTTTAGCTTCAAAAGAGCAAATAGGGAGGTTTTCACGCAATCATTTGCGGGCACTGGGTGGTTCTGGCCATGGTTTAATTTTAAATACCTAGCGAGGCATTAATTTCAAAACTTCCCCAGCGAACACTCTGCCAGCTTCGGCGTTATTTTCTGAGTCCATTAATACGTAGATATAGCCATCAGTTGTTTCTACTACGTCTCGAACCCTGCGATCATAACCAGTCAGTAAATGCTCTTCAGCGACGACGCGTTCACCATCCATAACCAGACGAATTAAGAATTGGCCTTGGGTAGGACTAAGTGATCCTACTAAAAGGCTGCCTTGCCAGCCGGGAAATAAATCCTGCTGTACCATGGCCAGGCCCGAGGGAGCGAGCGAAGGAAACCAGTAATATAAGGGTTGAGTCACTCCATCCCATTCTGTTGGGCCAATTTCAGACCCATCGTAATTTTTACCATAGGTGACATATGGCCAGCCATAATTTTGTCCTGGACGTACAACATTCAGCTCATCACCGCCCATAGGCCCATGCTCAATAGTCCATAATTCGCCAGTCTCCGGATGAATAAGCACTCCGTCCTGATCACGATGTCCGATAGCATAAATTTCTGGTCTTACATTTACATGTCCCACATATGGGTTGTCATCTGGAATAGAGCCATCAGCATTAATACGCAAAACTTTGCCAGTGTAAGTGGTCAAATCCATAACTTCAGACCTTCGCTCAAAATAACCAATTGTAGTGATGTAGAGCTTGCCATCCGAATTAGATGCTAGGCGTCTGCCAGGATAATTTCCCAGAATCTGTATATTTTCAAAGCGCGTCATGTCACGAGACAAAATGCCACTTGCTACTTGTTCGATTGGATCTGCAGCAGCAGAAGGGGCGGCTGCCTCGTAGGCAAAAAATATACGGCGGTTTTGTGCAAAATAAGCATCTGCTGCAATATCCATTAGAATTCGGCCCTCACCAGAACGCATAGGTGGCATGCCGCTAATTGGGCCAGCGGCTGATCCATCTGGATGAATAATGCTTATATTACCTGAGCCTTCTGCAACTAAAACGCTATTGTCTGGCAAGCCGACCAGTGCGCGTGAGCCCTGTAGCCCAGAAAGCACTAGCTCCATGCTAATATTAGTTTGTTGAGCCTGGGGAGCAGCTGTTTGACTAGCAAAAGCTGGAGATGGAGGATTAGCAAAAGGGTCTGAAGGAGCATCTGCGGCTAATGTTAAGTTTGTCAGAAATACGATTAATAATAGGCTAGCAAATCTCAGTGTTAACATGCTGAATTCCCCTTGAATATAGGATTGTTGAAGCTATGTTTGAATTATTGCATAAAGCTTTAAAAGCAGGGAGATTATTGTTGCACTGGACTAATAGCAAGGGGATGTTTATTCTCTTCGAACTGTCGCAGGGATATACCTAATGTCAAAAATATTAATAAAATTTATCGCCACTTTAGGCATGGTTTTGCTATCGAATTTAGCGGGCGCTCAGGATGTCGCTGAAGAACTTTATTCGCGCTATGAATCGTCAGTCTACCGCGTTGAGGTTGTCACCCCCGGGGTGGAAAACAAAGCATCAGTTGGAACCGGCTTTGTAATTGGTAGAAATGACATTCTTGCCTCTAACTATCATGTCATTTCAAATGTTGTGAATGAACCAGATCGTTATCAACTAGAATGGGAAGGAGTAGACGGTCGCCGTGGACCCCTAAGGGTATTGGCGGTTGATGTTGTGCATGACTTGGCAATATTACAAGCAGAAGAGCCTATGGGTCTGCCAATGCAGATTGCAGATTTACCAGAAAATGGGGTTTCCTTATTTTCGCTGGGCCATCCCCTAGCTTTGGATCTCGCTATAGTCAGCGGTACTAACAATGGCATACAAGAAAGTTCGCTTTATGAGAAAATTCTTTTTAGCGGCAACATTAATCCAGGGATGAGTGGAGGACCGACACTTGATCGCAGTGGTCAGGTCGTAGGTGTTAATGTTGCAACTAGCGGGGAAGCAGTAGGCTACTTAGTGCCTGCTACTTATCTTGCTGAACTACTTGCTGCAGCCAGAACAACAGACTTTCGACCCGAATCAGATTTGGCAACAAGTATCAGTAATCAACTTTCCGAAAACCAGCAGTCTCTAGTTGATGAAATCTTAAGTAATGAATGGCGAAATATTTCACTCGGCAAATTATCAGTCCCAGGACGCGTCTTTGATCGATTGGAGTGCTGGAGTGATAATCAGTTCGAAGAAGGGACCAATCGATACACTGTTAACGCGTCTGTTTGCCAGGGGCAGGATTCAATCTATCTTTCTGAGCAATTACGCGCTGGCGCATTTTCATATGAATTTTACTGGCTCGATTCTGAGCAGTTATCACCTTCAGCGTTTTACCAAATTTATCAACGTAGCAGCCGCAGCCGTTTCCCTTCTCGCCCTGGCGAAGAAGACGTAGGTAATTTTACGTGTTCAACTCGCTTTCTCTTTTTGTCCGGACAAGACTTCAAGGCAAATATTTGTGCTAGGCCTTATCTGGATTATCCTGATTTAACCGACTTTATGGTATTAATGACCTTAGTAGGTCATGACACGGAAGGCGTTATTTTTACCATGGATTTTTCAACCGTTTCACTTGAAAACGGGCTCGCTGTATTAGAGAAATTTTTAGGAGCATTGGAATGGAATCCCTCATAATTCGAGTCTCTAAGGGGGGCAGAAGTCAGCCGGTTTTTCATCGTGCAGATAAATTCCCTTTTCGGATTGGCCGAGCTTATGACAATGATTTGATTATTGCTGATGAAACGGTATCGGCTCATCATTTGGAAATCCATACCAATGAAGATGGCTTCCAAGTTAAAAGCATTGCAGATGAAAATGGCACCTGGATTGGGAAAGAGCAACTTGATGAAGGACAGCATGATTTACATAACTTCAGTGTCCCGACGACAATCAATATTGGAAGAACGCATCTTGATTTGCACGCAGCGCACTCTCCGGTAGAGCCAACCTTAATTATCGCGCGAAGTTCGCGCTTGTCGGAAATAGCCTCAACTATTTGGCTAGCCTTAAGTCTGAGCTTGGTATATATGCTGGCTACGTTTTACTTCTCTTACCAGCAATTTTCGTTAAACAATGATTGGACAGAAATTCTTGTAAACCGCCTGTTGTATTTTGCTATTCCCATCGCTATTGCAACAGTGATGAGCTTTGTTAGCAGAGTATTTTTACATAGCTGGCGTTATTTATTGCAATTGACTATAGCCAGTTTTGGCTGCTTGGTATTTATATTATCCGAAGAGCTAAACGCTGTTATCAGTTATTTTTTTACTAACCAAGCGGCGGCAGATTTTCTTATTCTTATTTTCAGCGGCATCTTTTTTGCCTGGCTTCTTGCTTGGCAGATGCGAGCAATCAGCACAACTTCTGTTAAGCGGGCAGCCTTTGTTGGAATAGGCGTGGCGTGGACTGTATTAGGGATTAGAACGGTCCAAGATATTGTTGATAGACCAGATTTTAGTACACAACCAACAATGCATAATTTGGTGCAACGTTTCGATATTCGTCTTTCGCCCAGCGAAGAGTCAGTTCCAGAATTTATTTCCGATGTAGCAGAGGATTTGGAACTTGGGCTTGCGCAAGAGCTTGCGCGAGATAGATCTTAATTTCTCGAACTTGAGGCTCCCTATGTCCGATAATAAGTCTGAGTCTAAAAAAAGTATTAACCACGTGAATCAACAGCAGATAAATTACCTGCCTCGCCAAATGGTTCCTGTTCCTGGATTTAGGCCGCCAGCATTAGCTAAAGAGAATCGTCTAAAGCATCCGAATGTTTGTTCCAGAGAAGATGAAAACGAGTTTCGAAGTGCCGGGGTCTTATTGGAAGCATTGGCGATTGAAGCGCGTGCATGGAGTGAGAAATTACCTTCAAATTTTCGCCCAGCTATAGTAGCTATTTTACATGGAGGCGTGCAGGTTGAAGTGCGCTCTCTCGCCCAGGTTAGTTTTGATGGCATACGCATTGAAGGTACTATGGGCGAAGATATTCCCTGCTCAATGTTAGCTCATCAAGATACCATTCAATTAATTTGTTATGCCAAAGAATTAGATGATCACGCTGATAAAGAGTTAGAAAGAGCTAAAAATCCAATTGGTTTTATTTGGGCAGATCACGACGAAGAAATTTAAAAATTGAAATTTTTTTTACAGCCTTTTTTAATCTCATAGCAACAAAAATAACATAGTTATTTCTTTGACCTCTACCAATAAAAATTACCAACATATCTGGCAAACAGTGTTGACAATTCCTGCTGGAAAAGTTGCTAGTTATGGACAAATTGCTGACTTGGCAGGCTTACCCGGCAGAGCAAGATTAGTAGGTAGATGTATGGCTTATGCTCCAGCAGCCATGCAAGTTCCTTGGTACAGAGTATTGCGCGCAAATGGCCAGCTTGCTTTTAAAGCTGGATCAAACGCGAGTTTAAAGCAGACAGGCTTACTGCAAGATGAGGGCGTGGCTGTTATTAAAAACCGCGTTCAGATGGATGAATATAGATGGCAGCCAAGTTTGGATGAAATTCTATTTAAACTTAAATTCTAACTCATGCAGCCAACACATATTTTTAAGGTTTTAGCCAAGGCGGATTGAGCTTTTCAATTATTTTATAAATAGGACAGCCAGCATGGTGTGCGCCTGGTAAATACCCTGTACTCATCAAGAACTCACCAGTAATTTCCCCACCGGTAAAGCGAAAAGTCCTTTTAAATAAAGCGACCCAATCTTCCTTTGTCAGAGGGTGATGGTGTTGTAACCATGTATGAAAAGATCCGTATTCTTTCTGTAAACTTAAAATAGTCTTGGCGTTCGAGATAGTGGCGTCAATTTTTAAACGGTTACGAATAATACTTGCGTCTCCTAATAAACGCGTTCGATCTTTTTCATTAAAGCGAGCAACTTTTGTGATATCAAATCCACGAAAAGCTTTTTGAAAAGCGTCTTTCTTTTTTAGAATAATTAACCAGGAAAGACCTGCCTGGTTTATTTCAAGCACCAGTCTTTCAAATAACAGGTTGTCATCCGTTAATGGAAAACCGTATTCCATATCATGATAAGGACCATGATATGGATGGTCGATTGATGCTTCGCAATACGTGGTCATCTAGCTTAACCTTTAATATTGCAGCTTATATTAAACGCGCTGATTTTTTTAAGCCTCGCGGTTTTCTGTCTCTCAGACTTTCAATTGCTCACTAAAATGGTAACTAGCAATAGTGAACCCTTGTTCAAAGTAAAACTTATGAGCGCGTCCTCGATGAGTGCCCGAGTTTAAATGTAGATAAGAGCAGCCTTCGCTTATTGCTAATTCTCTCAACCAGGGCAATAGATTTTCACCGTAGCCTTTTGAGCGCTGACTTTCAGCAGTGACGAGATCATCTATATAAAGATGTTTGCCCATAAAAAGGTTCGTATTAATACGATAACCGGCTACTGCGACAATGTTTGCTTCTTCACGAATATAAGCCAGCTTATAACCGTCTTTCTCCATGCTTCTGACGGTTGCCAGAAAGCTATCTTGATTAAATGAGGTCGAAGTTCTGCCATAGTGTGGAAACAGTCTAGAATGTCGCTATCTGAATTGGCAATTTTTGGCATAAGCTTTCTTGTGTAAGGAAAATTTATTTATGCGTCTACAGCTTCAAAATATCGAATAGTTGGAGGCCCCTGCAGTAGCCCTCCTAATGCAGCAAGGGAGCCGGTCTCTTCTCGCCATGCCAGATATTTTTCATATTTCTCTTTTGATTCCCAATTTTCAACAAATATAAAAGTATAGCCATTGTCATTGAGATAAGCTGTGATATCGGTACAGCCCTCGTATGCTCTGGTGTCAGGAAACAATTCAGCTAATAGCTCTTGCACAGCGGTTGTGTTTTCGGGTCTAGCATTAATTTCTAAAGTGACAAGTATGGTCATATTTTTGGCCTCATAATTTTGATGTGATGTTAGTTTATAAATTCTTTAATTAAATCATAAGTGACGGGTGTAATTGAAAGAAGCAATAAAATTGCCATTACAATATTAAAAGCTCTTTGATGGGATGGAGTATTAAAAATTTTCTTAAGCCATACACCAAAAAAGAGCCACAGGCCTGTACAAGGAAAGGCCACTATCATGAAAGTTAAAGCAATAACTAGAACCTGAATAAGAATGTCAGCACTTCCAGATGTGAAAGCCGCTACTGCACTTGTTGCCATAATCCAGGCTTTGGGATTAACCCATTGAAACAAAACGGCTTGCAAAAAAGAAAAAGGAGTGCCTTCTTTTGAGGTTAAAGAGTTGGGAGCGCTGGTGGCTATTTTCCATGATAAAAATACAAGATAAAAAATACCAATAACCCGAATATAAGTATGAGCAAGAGGAAATCTTTCAAATATAAAGCCGAATCCGAGCCCAATTAACAAGACCATAATTGGGAAGCCAATACAAATTCCCAGATAGTGGGGTAGACTTTTTAAAGTTCCAAAGTTAAGGCCTGATGCCAAGATCATAATATTATTAGGGCCAGGAGTGACGGTTGCCGAGGCTGAGAAAATAAAAATCGCGATTATGAATTCCATTTTTTATTTGCTCTTTTGCTCTAAGGATATGCCATTATGATTATATTACAGTTTAGTTCATGATCATGCCGAAAATAGTTTTATCGGCTGATCAAGGATAGGGCAAAGCAACTAAGCTCAGGCTTCCCGCCTAGAGAAATAAATTTCGACTCTGTCAGGCTATTATCTTACTCAGTCCAGAAACGATGTCCGTAGGTTTTTAACCAGTCTTTCAAGTTTTTATAGTCAGGACAAATTGATTCGACTGTTTGCCAAAAACGTTTAGAGTGATTCATGTGAACGAGGTGGCTGCTTTCATGGGCAATTAGATAATCAATAACTTCCTTGGGGGCCATCATGGTGAGCCAGTTATATTGAATAGTGCCATCAGATCCGCAATGCCCCCATTTGGTTTTGGTTTTTCTGAAGATCACTTCTTTTAAGCGTTCTTCAACACCAAGTGCGCGCGCAGTTTTAATAGTTTGGGTCGTCATGTATTCGCTGGCCTGGTGTTTTAACCACTTGGAGAAATGTTTTTCTAATGCTTCGGGCTCATTGCTGCGACTATAAATCAGCAGACGATCATCTGTGATATCTACTTTTGGAGTGCCTGCATAAATTACTTCAATTCGGCGTGGCTTGCCGAAAAACATGACGTCATAGCCGTCAGTGATAACAAGTTTTTGGGTAAGTTTTACTTCTTGCTCCGCTAGGTGTTTTTCTATCCAATGTTGTTTTTCAAGAATAAAGCGATAAATATCCACTTCTGGCATATATATTGGAGATTTTATCTCAACATTCCCACTTTTTATAATAATTGATAATGTTTTGCGATTTGACCGTGTAATTTCAAAATTAAAAGATAAAGTGGGAAAATTTTCCATTAAATATCAATAAAATTTAAGTAAGTGGATTTAATTGACAGGTATTATGCCGCTATTTGCTTTCTAGCATGCATAATCTGGCCTACACCGTTTAACAAGGCGTTTACAGAAGATGTCACGATGTCCTCATTAATGGCTATCCCGGTATAGCGTTGATTGTTATATTTCAGCTGGATATATGTCACCGCTTCGGCATTTGAGCTCTGGCTTAGAGCGTGTTCGCCATATTCCAGTACTTGGAACTCTATTCCCAAAGTGCTTTGGAGGGCATTGCTGAAAGCTGCTAACATGCCTGAGCCTTGGCCTTGCACGCGAAACTCCTGCCCTTCCAAATCTATAGTGCCCGAAACCGTTTCTTTATCGCCGCTTTTTTCTATAGAAAAAGTTTGCAAGATAAGCGGAGAAGAGAGGCTTAGGTAGCTTTGTTCGAATAACTGCCAGATTTCCTCCGGAGAAATTTCCTGTCCGCTATCTTCGGCGGCTTTTTGCACAATGCGGCTGAATTCAATTTGTAACCAGCGAGGCAACTGATAGCCATATTTATTATCCAGAACATAGGCGACACCGCCTTTACCGGATTGGCTGTTGACTCGGATGACGTCTTGATAAGTTCGCCCTACATCTCGAGGGTCAATTGGCAAATAAGCGATTTCCCAAGAATCTTCTTCCTGATGCACGTTTAGGCTCTTCTTGATGGCATCCTGATGGCTGCCAGAAAATGCAGTGAACACCAGACTGCCGGCATAAGGGTGGCGCGGCTGTATATCAATTTGGGTGCATTCTTTGACAACGGAGCATATGCGGTCCATGTCGCTGAAATTCAGCTCTGGGTCAACGCCCTGGCTGTACATATTCATGCCCATGACAACTACATCTAGATTGCCGGTGCGTTCTCCATTACCAAGTAGCGTCCCTTCAACACGTTCAGCGCCTGCCATTAATCCGAGCTCTGAGGCGGCAACTCCACATCCGCGGTCATTGTGAGTGTGAAGGCTAATAATAACGGCATCACGATTTTTTACATGTCTGCAAAACCATTCTATCTGGTCAGCATAAACATTTGGTGTTGCCATTTCGACAGTGGAAGGCAGGTTCAGGATTACTTTGCGTTCTACCGTAGGCTGCCAGATATCGGTAACTGCATCACAAACCTCAACGGCAAAGTCGAGCTCAGTGCCGGTAAAGCTTTCAGGTGAATATTGGAAATACCAGTCGGTTTCAGGCCTTTGTTCGGCGTATCGTATAACCTCTTTGGCGCCATTAACGGCGATATCAATAATGCCAGCCTTATCCAGCTTGAACACTTTCTCGCGCTGCACCACAGAAGTGGAGTTATACATGTGCACAATGGCTTTTTTGACACCTTTCAAGGCCTCATAGGTTTTTTCAATGAGGGCGGAGCGAGCCTGAGTTAATACTTGAATCGTGACATCATCCGGAATCTGGTTTTCTTCAATTAACCAGCGAACGAAATCGTAATCTGGCTGTGAAGCGGCGGGGAAGCCTACTTCGATTTCCTTGAAGCCAATATCAATTAGCAGACCAAACAGCTTTTTCTTTTGAGCAACGGACATGGGCTCGATCAGAGCCTGATTGCCATCTCTCAAATCAACGCTGCACCAG
>Ga0055584_100004055_pt1 | contig 14356 bp, 27 predicted proteins | sample OSDHelmetaG_FD_58716 | JGI IMG/M metagenome (GOLD analysis project Ga0055584, IMG submission 58716) | Pelagic marine sediment microbial communities from the LTER site Helgoland, North Sea, for post-phytoplankton bloom and carbon turnover... | ecosystem: Environmental > Aquatic > Marine >... | reverse complement strand
GAACCTAGAGAAGCTTTATACGAATTAAAAGGCGACGAAATTTATTCTAAAAATGTCGGTGAAGAAATTACATGTGACATTTTCTCAGCTGGTGACAGCGTTGATGTAACCGGAACTTCTAAAGGTCGCGGTTTCTCAGGCGTTATTAAGAGATGGCATCATTCCATCGGACCTAAAGGACACGGTTCTGGCTACCATAGACAAATCGGTTCCTTAGCCACAAATGGTCGTACCAACAATAGAATCCACCCTGGATTAAAGATGCCTGGACATCACGGTAACTACACAAGAACAACTCTCAACTTAGCTGTCGTTGCAGTTTACCCTGAAAAAAATGCAATTCTCATCAAAGGTTCTGTACCTGGTCCTAACAAGTCTATCGTTCGTATCAGAACTGCTGTTAAGAATCCCAATCGTAAATACGACATTAAAAAGGTTATCGACAACACCGCCGCTGTCGAAGCTAAATAATAAGGAGTATAGATATGAACATAATTAACAATAATATCGAACTTCCCGTCGTAAATTTTGCGGGTGAGGAAGTTGGCAAAGTCAAACTTGCTAGTGAATTGTTCGGAATTGAACCTAACGAATACGTAGTTCAAAGAGCTGTTACAGTTGATTTGGCAAATAGACGTCAAGGTACTGCAAAAACCAAGGGTATCTCAGAAATTGCTGGAACCGGCAAGAAACCTTGGAAACAAAAGGGTACCGGTAGAGCAAGAGCTGGTTCACGTCGCTCTCCTATTTGGAGAGGTGGTGCTACCATCTTTGGACCTACAGGAGTTCAAAATTACAAACTCAAATTAAACAAGAAGGAACACGCTTTGGCGCTTGCATCAGTCTTATCTGATAAGGTTGCTTCCAATTCAGTAGTTATTCTTGAATCTGAGAAATTTGATTCTCCCAAGACCAAGGACTTTGTTAAAGCCCTTGAGGTTATGAATTTAAAAGGTAAAGTATTGATCGTTATCGATAACTATGATGAAAACTTCGCTCGCGCAGTAAGCAACATCAAGAACGTCACGGTTGATCTTTCCGACAACATGTCTGTCTATGATGTCTTGAATAACGGAACCTTAGTTCTCACTAAATCCGTCGTCGATGATATCAATAGTCAATTTGTAGAAGAGGAGGCTAAATAACTATGGCTGAAGAAAAGAAAACCGAAGTTGTAGAAGCCAAAGAAACCAAGACCGCTTCCAAAGCGAAGACAACTGCTAAAAAAGCTACAGCTAAAAAGGCTCCTGCTAAAAAGGCAACCGCTAAGAAAGCAACTGCAAAAAAGGCTGAAAAAACCGAGGAAGTAGAAGCTAAAAAAGCAACTACAACCAAAAAGGCTACAACAAAGAAAGCTACAACCAAGAAAGTCGCCACCGCCACAACTAAGAAAGTTGTTAAGGAAGAAGACAAGAAAGCTGTTGCAAAGAAAGTTGAAAAGAAAAAGCCCGAGATTCAAGAATATCGCACTCGCAAAGCTACAATTCGCGATTTCGAAATTCTCTTCGGACCCTATGTCACTGAAAAGACTCAATTTCAACAATCCAACCTTAATACTATCGTATTAAAAGTTGCGAAAGATGCTACTGCTTCTGAAATTAAATTGGCTGTACAAGCTGTATTCGGAGTCAAGGTCAAGAGAGTTAACATTATTAACGTTAGACCTAAGACAAAGAGAAGCACACGTTATCCTGGAAAAGTTCCTGGATTCAAGAAAGCTATCGTTAAGGTAGACAAACAATACGACCTTGGGGAAATCGCCAAAGCTACCCAAGCTGACTAATTAAAATGGCAAGTTGCAAATTATAGGAGATAAAAATGGCAATTAAAAAGTATTCGCCCATCACACCCGGACGTCGTCACATGACATCCATCGATTACAGTGGGCTCACAAAGAAGGCTCCTGAAAAAGCACTATTGCGCCCCTTACACAAAAACGGTGGCCGTAATAATCAGGGCTATATCACTACTCGTCACAGAGGTGGTGGTAACAAAAGAATGTATCGTGTGATCGATTTCAAACGTAATAAGGATGATGTATTCGCTAAAGTCACAGCACTCGAATACGATCCAAACAGAAATGCCTTCATCGCTTTACTTCAATATGATGACGGTGTAAAAACCTACATCATCGCTCCCTCGGGATTGAAAGTTGGAGATAAAGTTATTTCGGGAAAGAAGACCGATGTCAAAGTTGGTAACTGCATGGAATTAGGTTCCATTCCCGAAGGTATCATCGTGCACAACATCGAATTCAAACCTGGAAAAGGTGGACAAATGTGTCGTGCAGCGGGTACATCCGCACAAATCCTAGGTAATGAAGGCAAATATGTTATCTTGAGATTGCAATCCGGTGAAGTTAGAAAAGTCTTAGCTACATGCCGCGCTACAATCGGTACCGTGTCTAACGAAGATTACAAACTTGTTCACTTAGGTAAAGCAGGTAAGAAGAGATATAAAGGCTTTAGACCTACAGTTCGCGGTTCTGTCATGAACCCCAACGATCACCCTCACGGTGGTGGTGAAGGTAAATCACCCGTCGGACGCGATGCTCCTAGAACACCTTGGGGCAAAAAGGCTCTCGGTCTTAAAACAAGAAAGCACAACAATCGTTCTAACCGTCTAATTGTAAGACGTGTTAACGATAGATAGGACATGGAGGAATAAATAATGTCACGTAGTATTAAAAAAGGACCTTATTGCGAACCCAGCCTTCTTAAGAAAGTGGAAGCTGTTAGAGCTTCTGGTAAGAAGACTGTAATCAAAACATGGTCACGTAGAAGTACAATTTTCCCTCAGTTTGTTGAACTTACCATATCTGTATACAATGGTAAAACTCATGTTCCTGTCTTCATTACAGAAGATATGGTCGGACACAAACTCGGTGAGTTTGTTCCCACCCGCACCTTTAAAGGTCACACTGCCGATGATTCATCAGCAGGAAGAAAGTAAGGAGATAGACTATGGCAAAAAATACAGTAAAAGAAGCAACAAGAACTGAAGCTAAATGTATCGCCCGTAACATTCGTGTTACCCCGCGTAAAATGCGCTTAGTCATCGATCTTATTCGTGGAAAAGAACTTCAAGATGCATATAACATCTTAGATAATCTGAATAAATCATCGGTAACACCCATACTTAAATGTGTCAAATCCGCTGAAGCGAACGCAGTCAACAATTTCAATATGAATGCAAGCGATTTATACATCGCTGAGATCTTCGCTGGAGACGGTCCTAGACTTAAGAGATTTATGCCTCGCGCAAAGGGTGCATCTAGCGGAATATTAAAGAGAATGTCAATGTTAACTGTCGTTCTTAAAGTGAAAGGAGACAAATAATTATGGGTCAAAAAGTCAATCCTAACGGCTTGCGCGTTGGTATCAGCAAAAACTGGTCCTCTCGTTGGTATGCTAATAAGAAAGATTTTGCAAATTACATTGCAGTTGATGGCAAGATAAGATCCTTTCTTGAATCTAAACCTAAAATTCAAGAAGCTCTTCTTTCCCACATTGATATTGAAAGAATCAAAGGAACAATTACCGTTTCTATATTCGTCGCTCGTCCTGGTGTTGTCATCGGACAAGATGGTTCAAATATCAAAGATTTAAAGAAAAAATTGCTTAAGCTCATCGGTGTTAACGATATTAAGTTAAATATTGTTGAAATTCGTGAGCCTAACTACGATGCTCAATTAGTCGCTCAATCTATTGCTAAGCAATTAGAAGAACGTGCCTCATTCAGAATTGTCCAAAAGAAAGCAATTCAAAGAGTCATGAAATCCGGCGCTAAGGGTATCAAAACACAAGTCAAAGGTCGTGTCGGTGGTGCGGAAATCGCTCGTAAGGAATCTTACCGCGAAGGCGTTCTATCGCTCCACACACTTATGCAAGATATCGATTATGGATTCGCTGAAGCTAAGACAACCTACGGTCGTCTTGGTGTCAAGGTTTGGATCTGCCGCCCCGCAAATGTTGGAAGCAACACATTAGCACCGGGCGAAAAGAGAAGAAACAACGATAGATATTCAAGAAATCGTCGCTTCAATAATCGTCGTCCCGCTAACAATAAAAGAGCTGAAGCTCCTAAGAAGGGAGAGTAGTAATTATGTTACAACCTAAAAGAGTTAAATATAGAAGACCTCACGGTCTATCCTACGAAGGTATCGCCAAGGGCGGAAAGAAACTAGAATATGCTGAATATGGCTTACAAGCTATGTCTGGTAATTATGTTACCAATCGTCAAATCGAGGCATGCCGTATTGTTTTAACTAAATACACCCGTAAAGGTGGTAAAGTTTACATCAGAATCTTCCCCCATTTAGGAAAAACAAAGAAACCTGCCGAAGTTCGTATGGGTTCTGGTAAAGGTAGTATTGATTCATGGGTCTGCCCTGTTAAAAAGGGTAAAATTATGTTCGAAATTGCCGGCATTCCTGCTGAAGCTGCTCAGAGAGCTCTTCACCAAGCCGGTTATAAGCTTCCAGTAAAAACAAGAGTTGTTAAGAAAGGACAGGAGGATTTCTAAAAAATGAAAATTGATGAAGTAAGAGCTCTGTCCGATCAGGAGCTTAACGAAAAGATCTACGAATTAAAATCAGATCTTATGACCTTAAGATTCCAACAGAAGACAGGTAATTTAGACAATGGTAAAAAAATCACTGAGGTTAGAAAATCCATAGCCAAAGTGCTTACCGTACAAAAAGAAAGAGCTTTAGCAGATGAGTCTGCTAAAAAATAATGGGAGAGGAGTGAATTATGGCAGAAGAAAAGAAAACTAGACGTCGTCTTCAAGGTATAGTTGTTTCTGACAAGATGAATAAGACTATTACCGTTGAAGTTAGTACTCACAAAACCCATCCTATTTATGGAAAAAGAGCGGAATATCGTAAAAAATATAAAGTTCACGATGAAAAGGAAGAAGCAAAAGTTGGCGATGTAGTTCTTATCGAAGAGACAAGACACTTGTCCGCAACTAAATACTTCCGTCTTATTAAGATTGTTAAGAGAGGAGAATAGGAATTATGGTACAGAATGAAACCAACCTAGTGGTTGCCGATAACTCTGGTGCTCAATATGTTAGAGTATTCCGCCTCTTAGGTGGCTCAAAACGCCGCGCATCGTCAGTCGGTGACGTCGTAATTTGTGCCGTCAAGAAAGCTTTGCCAAATGGTAAAGTAAAAAAAGGTGACATTGTTAAAGGTGTTATCGTTAGAGTTAAAAAAGGTTATCAAAGAAAAGATGGTTCAACCATCAGATTCGATGATAATGCTATAGTATTAATTAATGATGATGGAACTCCTAGAGGCACTCGTGTCTTTGGACCCGTCGCTCGTGAATTGCGTGAAAAGGGTGAAGGTTACATGAAGATTGTTTCCTTAGCACCCGAAGTCTTATAATAGGAGGTAATGGAATTATGAAACTTAAAAAAGGTGATTCAGTTATCGTTATCTCTGGTAAAGATAAAGGTACTCAGGGCGTTATCCAAAAGGCTTTCCCTTCACTTGGAAAAGTTATTGTCGATGGCGTTAACACAAAAAAGAAACATCAGAAACCTACCCAAGCAAATCCTGATGGCTCTATAATCGAGATGTATGCTCCAATTGATGTATCAAATGTCATGCTGATCGATCCCAAGACTAAGAAGCCTACTCGCGTCGGCTATAAAGACGTTGATGGAAAGAAAGTTCGCTATGCTAAAGATAGCGGTACTTTATTAGGCTAAGGAGGAAATTATGGCAGAAAAGAAAACCGGGGGTAACAAAGCTCCTAAATTTACATCCAGAGTCCAGGAAGATTACAACAAGAGAGTCGTTCCTGCTTTGATGAAAGAATTCGGATATTCTTCTATAATGGAAGTTCCTCACCTCGAGAAAATAGTTCTCAATATGGGTGTTGGTGAAGCTGCTGCAAACTCGAAAGAACTTGAAGACGCTGTTGCTGATATGACCGCTATCGCTGGTCAAAAACCCGTTATTACTTATACCAAGAAAGCTGTTGCTAATTTCAAGATTCGTGAGAATCAGGCAATTGGTTGCAAAGTTACTCTTAGAGGAATCAGAATGTATGACTTCTTCGATAAGTTAGTCAGTATCACTCTTCCTCGCGTTAGAGATTTCAGAGGAGTCTCAAAGAATTCCTTCGATTCTCGCGGTAATTATGCAATTGGTATTAAGGAACAAATTATTTTCCCTGAAATCGATTATGATAAGATTTCACACCTTCGTGGTATGGATATTGTCATTGTCACTTCAGCTAAGACAGATAAGGAATCATACTCGCTCTTAAAAGAGTTGGGTATGCCTTTCAAGAAATAGGAGAAGGATCATGGCAAGAAAAGCTTTAAAAGTAAAATGCAGCAAACCTCAAAAGTATAAGGTTAGAGAATACACCAGATGCTCACGCTGCGGTCGCTCACATGGTGTAATTAGAAAATTCGGCTTGTGCCGCATTTGTTTGAGAGAATTGGCCTACAAGGGTCAAATTCCCGGCATGAAGAAGTCTTCGTGGTAATAGGAATGGAGGAGAATAAATAATGTTAACAGATTCAGTAGCTGATATGCTCACCCGTATCCGCAATGCCAACAAGATGAAATTAGAAACAGTTTCAATGTCTTCGTCTAAGGAGAAAGTTGGCATTGCCAAAATTCTTCTTAAAGAAGGCTACATTAGCGCGTTTAAGCAAGAAGGTGATGTTAAGAAGACACTTACCATAACTCTAAAGTATTTAGAAAATGGCGATCGTGTTCTTACAAATCTTAAGCGCATTTCAAAACCCGGTTTGCGCATCTACGCAAGCCACGACGAATTGCCAAGAGTCTTAAATGGCTATGGAATAGCAATCGTCTCAACTTCCAAGGGTTTATTAACTGACGCGGAAGCTAGAAAGGCCGGAATCGGAGGCGAAGTACTCGCCTACGTCTGGTAAGGATATAATAATATGTCAAGAATCGGTAAAAAACCAATCGTCATCCCCGAGGGTGTCGAAGTTAAAATTAATGGTCCTGAAGTAACTGTCAAAGGTCCTAAAGGTACATTAACACAGAGTTTCAGTGCGCGCATGAGCTATGAATTGACCGATGGTCAACTCTTAGTCAAACGTCCCGATGATGAACAAAGTTCAAGAATGCTTCACGGCACAACAAGAGCTATCATAAACAATATGATAACTGGTGTTACCAAGGGTTTCTCAAAAACTTTACTCATTCAGGGAATCGGTTATGCCGCAAGCATGAAAGGTAAAGATTTAGTTCTTAAGATCGGCTATGCAAATCCCATCGTAATTACTCCGATGGAAGATGTTAAAGTCGAATGTATCAAACCTACAGAAATTAAAGTTTCAGGTTTAGATGCACAAAAAGTTGGCCAACAGGCCGCAGTCATTCGTCAAGTACGCAAACCTGAACCCTATCACGGGAAGGGTATTAGATACTCTGATGAAAAGGTTATTCTTCGTGTTTCAAAAGCAAAGAAGAAAGAATCCGCTAAATAAAGGAGGCAGTAATTAATTATGTATAAAAAAGAAAATAAAAACGCTCGCCGTCTTCATCGTCACATGCGTCAAAAAGGCAAGATTGTAGGTTCGGCCTCCTGCCCTAGAATCAGCATTTATCGCTCAAATAAAGCAATTTATGCTCAATTGATCGACGACAACAAGCACGTTACACTTTGTGAATCAAATTCACTCAAGTTAGGCTTAACTAGCGCTAACATTGAAAGTGCAACTAAAGTTGGCACCGATTTAGGTAAAAAAGCGAAAGCTTTGAAAATCGAAACTGCTGTATTTGATCGTTCAGGTTATGTCTATCACGGAAAAGTTAAGGCACTCGCCGACGCTGTTCGTGCACAAGGCATCAAATTCTAAGGGAGGAAGGAATTAATTTATGGAAAACGAAAACAAAACTGTCGCTCCTGTAGCCAAAACTGCAGAAGCTCCTGAAGCAAAAACTTCCTCAAGAAATGACCGCAATTCATCTGCTCGCCGTTCCAATAGAGGAAATGGTCGTGGCAGAAGAGGTAGAACTCCTGTCAAGAAAGAGTACGAGGAAAGAGTCGTTCATATCAGCCGTATCTCCAAGACTGTTAAGGGTGGACGTAGAATGCGTTTCTCAGCCCTCGTTGTCATTGGTAACGGAAAAGGTAAGTATGGCTTCGGTATCGGTAAATCTATCGAAGTACCCGATGCTATTAAAAAGGCATTACAAGTTGCTGAACACGATGTGAGAAATATTCCTATCGTTAAAAATGGTACAATACCTCACACTGTTGAAGGTCACTTCGGCGCCTGCAAAGTCTTCTTAAAACCCGCTCCTGCTGGTACTGGTGTCGTCGCCGGTGGTCCTGTTAGAGCTATCTTAGAACTTGCTGGTATCAAAAATGTTTACTCAAAGGTTTATGGATCTCGCACATCCATCAACGTTATTAAAGCCACCGCTGATGGCTTAGGTCAATTAAAGACCAAAAAGGTTCTTGAACTCACTCAAGAAGCTAAAAAGGAGGAGAAATAATGAAGTTATCTGAATTAAGAATCCCCGAAGGTTCAAGATCTAACAACATGCGTGTTGGTCGTGGACTTGGCTGTGGCAAGGGCAAAACCTCTGGCCGTGGTCAAAAAGGTGCTGGTGCACGTTCAGGCGGCGCAACTAACCCTGGCTTCGAAGGTGGTCAAACTCCTTTGTACAGAAGAATCCCTAAAAGAGGATTTAAGAATGTTAATCGCAAAGAATTTGCCGTTATCAATCTCAGCCAAATTGAAAAATTAGGCTTGGGTGAAGGTAGCGAAATTGATTGCGCCCTCTTCTTGAAAGATTCCAAGGACGGAGTTAAAGTTCTCGGTGATGGCGAAATTAGTGTTAAGCTAACAATTATCGCTGATGCCTTCTCTAAGTCAGCTATTGAAAAGATTGAGAAAGTTGGCGGAACTGCAAAGGTAAGATAGTATGAAAAAGTTGTCAGCAATACTCCACTCAAAAGAAGTTTTAAATCGCATATTATTTACATTAGCTATATTCCTGATTTTCCGTATTGGCTCTGCCATTACGGTACCAGGAGTAGAAGTTAGTGATTCGGCGTTTTCTTCTGGCGACATATTAAGTCTGATGAACCTAATGGGTGGTGGTGCGCTACAGTCTTTCTCATTATTTGCGCTAGGCATTTCACCTTATATTACTTCTCAAATTATTATTCAATTACTACAAACGGATGTATTACCTACATTAACCGAACTTTCTAAAGAAGGTGAATCCGGTCGTAAGAGAATTGAAATGACAACCCGTTATTTGACAATTCTCCTCGGTGCTGTTCAAGCATATGGAGTTATTGTTACTATGCAAAACTCTCAAGGATTGACTCTTCTCGACGAATCAGTTTGGGGATACATCCAAATTATCATTTTCTTACTTGCTGGTACCATGCTACTTATGTGGCTAGGTGATCAAATCACTGACAAGGGTATCGGAAATGGTATTTCAATGATTATCTTTGCTGGTATTGTTTCAGGATTGCCGACACAAATTATTGCGGCTTTCCAACTATACTTAGGAGAAAAGATTCTCACTGATGATGCATCGTTAATTCTCGAAGGTACGGTTCAGTTGGCGCTGTATGTCCTGGCCTACTTCTTGATTATTGTGATGGTCACCTTTGTAGAAAAATCTCAGCGCCGTTTGCCGGTTTCTCACTCGGCATCAAGCGCTTCTCTATCCTCGACAACGGCACAGTCAAACTTCTTACCTTTGAAGATTAACTCTTCATCGGTCATTCCTGTCATCTTCGCTTCGAGCTTATTGATGGCGCCCTCGATCTTAGTCAGCTTTATTGCTGGGAGTACTCCTCCTCAGTGGGCTGAAACAATGATCAACGTGTTCAACTATCAAGCACTTACTGAGATGCCGGGATATGGAGATTCCGTTTGGTACATGCCTTGGGGATTGATAATATACTTGATTCTCATCATCTTCTTCACATTCTTCTACGCTAACCTTCAGGTTAATCCAGAGAGAATTGCGACGAATTTCCAAGAATCAGGTACGTATATTACTGGTCTTAGACCAGGTATTGAAACTCAAAAGTACATATCTAAAGTACTTAACCGCATTACCTTCTTAGGTGCTTTGTCACTATCTGTTATCGCAGCTCTACCAGTTGTATTATCCTTGACCGAAATTGTTCCACAATCGTTGGCACTTGGCGGTACAGGTATGATCATCGTCGTTGGTGTGGCAATCGAAATTAACAACCAGATTGAAGGTTTACTAGCCGGTAAAGATTACGAGAAAGGTGGTAATAGATAGTTATGAATGATAAAAAATTAAATATTATTCTCATGGGTCCTCCTGGTGCTGGCAAAGGCACCCAGTCAGAACTCATCGTTAAAAAATATGGTATTAAGCACATATCAACAGGTGACATGTTTAGAGAGGCAATCTCCAACAAGACACCAGTCGGTATTCGAGCTGAAAACTACATCACAAAGGGACTTCTTGTTCCTGATGAAGTAGTAATTGCTCTAGTTAAAGAGAGACTCTCAAAAGACGATTGCTGCGATGGATACTTACTAGATGGTTTCCCGAGAACAATCGCTCAAGCGGAAGCTCTTGAAAAACTAAGTGTTGAAATCGGTAGACCAATCAACAAGGTTATAAATATCGATGTCGATGCTGAAGTGCTTATTAAAAGAATCGTCGCTCGTCGCGTTTGCCCTAAGTGCGGAGCCAGCTACAGCCTAGAATTCAAGAAACCTTCTAAGGAAGGAATCTGTGACAATTGTGGTACTGAACTGATTCAGCGCAAGGACGACACTCGGGAAAGTTTCACTACGAGACTTGACGCCTACAACAAGTCAACCAAACCCTTGATAGATTTCTATCAAAAGAAGGGATTGCTTGCTAACGTTAATGGGCTCCAAGATATCGATGGAGTCTTTGCGGATGTTGTTTCCGAGATAGAAGGCAAATAATGATTATAATTAAAAGCGATTCTGAGATTAAAAAGATGCAAGAGGCTGGAGCCCTGTTGGGTGAGGTCTTCGATTTATTAGCTAAGGAAATCAAGCCCGGCATTTCAACTGCTGCGCTTGATCGACTGGCTGAAAAATACTTGCGCCAAAGAGGTTGTATCCCCTCGTTTAAAGGATACGGGGATTTTCCGGGCTCGATCTGTGCCTCTGTTAATGAGTGTCTAATTCATGGTATTCCTTCTAAGAAAATTGTTCTTAAAGAAGGCGATATCATTTCAATAGACATGGGGAACATCTATCGCGGTTACCAAGGCGATGCCGCTCGAACTTTCGCAGTTGGAAAAATATCACCTGAAGCGCAGCGCTTAATTGAGTGTACTGAGAAATGTTTCTACGAAGCATACAAAGTCGCTAAACCCGGCGCGCACTTATCCGACATATCCTACCAAATTTCGCGAGTTGCAGCCGAGTACGGATATACAACTACCAAGGAATATGGCGGGCATGGAATCGGAAGAGAAATGCACGAAGATCCATTTATCTACAATTACGGAACACCTGGACACGGACCTCTTCTTAGAAAAGGAATGTGTATTGCAGTTGAACCGATGATTCATCAAGGAAGTGAGAAAATCGCTCAGTTAGATGATGGATGGGGCATTGTCTCCGCTGATGGCAAATTAACATGTCATTACGAAAATACTATATATATCGATGATGATGGTGCACACATTACCACTATCGATAAAAATGTGAAAGGACACATACAAAATGTCGAGAGATAATTTCATTGTAGTAGAAGCTGTTGTCGTTGACGCATTGCCGAAGACAACCTTTAATGTGAAGTTAGAAAATGGAACAGTGATTAGGGCTACCGTTTCCGGTAAAATGCGCATGCACAAGATCCGTATCTTACCGGGTGATCATGTCACTGTCGAACTCTCTCCTTATGACTTAACACGGGGCCGTATTACGTATCGTAAAAAGTAAAAGGAACTGATATCAGGAGGTACTTATTATGAAAGTTAGACCATCAGTAAAACCAATCTGCGACAAGTGCAGAGTAATCAAAAGAAAAGGCCGTGTCATGGTAATTTGCTCAAATCCTAAACACAAGCAAAGACAAGGCTAATAGGAGGAAAGTTAACAAATGGCAAGAATTGCAGGAATTGATATTCCTAATCAAAAAGTAGTTTTATACGCATTGACATACATTCATGGTGTCGGTCTATACACTGCTAAGAAAATCTGCAAAGATGCAGAAATCGACGAGACAAAGAGAGTTAAAGATCTCTCAGAAGCTGAATTGACAGCGTTGAGAAACCAATTAGCAAACGGAAAATACAAAGTCGAAGGTGATCTTCGTAGAGAAACTAGACTTAATATTAAACGTTTGATGGAAATTGGTTGTTACCGCGGTGCAAGACACAGAAAGAATCTCCCCTGTAGAGGACAGCATACCAAGAATAATGCTCGCACCTGCAAGGGACCTAGAAAAACTGTTGCTAATAAAAAGGCTGCAGGTATTTAAGGAGAATATGAGAAATGGCAAATAAAAATAATAGAGGCTCTAAGAAACTTGGCCGTAGTAAAAAACCTAAGCTTAATTTCACCAGGGGCGTTGCTCACATCCACTCTTCATTCAATAACACAATTATTTCAATAACTGATCCTGAAGGAAAAGTTATTGCTTGGGCGTCAGCAGGTACAATCGGTTACACCGGTTCAAAAAAATCGACACCTTTTGCAGCTCAATTAGCTGGACAAAGTGTTGCCAAGGCCTGTATTGAACGTGGACTAAAGTCAGTAGACGTTATTGTTAAGGGACCTGGTACAGGTCGTGAATCTGCTTTAAGAGCACTTCAAGCAACTGGATTACAAGTTCTTTCAATCGCAGACGCTACACCCGTTCCGCACAACGGTTGCCGTCCGCCTAAGCGTCCTAGAGGTTAGTAAATTAAGGAGGAAAGTAAATGAAAACTTTTCAAAACATTGAATTCGTTGAAAATAATTACGATTCTACTAAGAACTATGGAAAATTCGTCTTAGCTCCCCTTGAAAGAGGCTTCGGCATTACCATCGGTAATGCTATGAGAAGAGTACTTATTTCTTCCATTCCAGGTGCATCTATTTTCGCAATTGAAATAGAAGGTGCCAGACATGAATTCTCAGCGCTTGAGGGCGTTGTTGAAGATGTCACAGCAATCGTATTAAATTTAAAGGGTCTCGTTCTTAAAATTGACTCGGAAGATGAACAATCCGTCCGTGTCATGTCCTTAAATGTCAAAGGTCCCGCAACTGTTACAGCTGCTGACCTTGAAGTACCTAGCGACGTCGAAGTTGTAAACCCTGACCTTGTCATCGCACATGTTGCTGAAGGTGGTCAACTCAAAATGACTCTTCAAGCCAACAAAGGTAGAGGATATTTAACAAATGAACAAAATAAACAAGCAATTGAGAATTACTCAATTGGTGTAATTCCAGTAGATTCGAATTATTCACCGATTCTTAAGGTGAACTACACAACAGAACCTACTCGTGTTGAAGACAATACCAACTATGACAAACTCATACTTGAAGTTTGGACAAATGGTGCAATCACTCCTCACGATGGTGTCGCTCTTGCAGCAAAGATCTTAGTTGATCACTTGGAAAAATTTGTCAACATTTCTGAGTCTGCTAAGGATGTTGTTGTCTTTAATGCTGAAGTTGAAAAGCCTAAAGACAAATATGAAGACATGAGCATCGAAGAACTCGATTTCTCAGTACGTTCATACAACTGTTTGAAGAGAGCCGCAATTACAACTGTTAGTGAATTATGCAACAAATCCGAGGAAGAAATGATGAAAGTCAGAAATCTTGGTAAAAAATCACTAAAAGAAGTTAAGGACAAGCTCGCAGAACTTGGCTTAGGCTTCCGTCAAAATTAAGGAGATAGAAAATGAAAACTCAAGGTCGTAAGAATGTACATGGTAAAGGTGGTGTCCGCTTTAAGGCTGCCTATACTACATCAAAAGATAAAGCCATGCTTCGCAATGTTGTTACACAACTCATCGTTTCAGAGAAAGTTGTAGTAACTGCCAAAGTTGCTAAACAAATTTCACCTTTAGCAGATCGATTAGTCACTTATGCAAAGAAAGGTGACGTTGCTGCTAGAAGAGAAGCTAATAAATATGTCCGTCGTTTCTTCGTCGACAAAGATCAAAAGCAAACCGCTTTACAAAAGTTGTTTGACGAAATTGGTCCTCGTTACAAAGAACGCAACGGAGGATATACTCGCATTCTCAAGATGGAAAATCGCCGTGGCGACAACGCTCCTATGTGCTTAGTTGCATTTGTTAAGTAAACAAATTTAGGATCGTATTTAAATCTTATCTTATATAATTATAAAACCGGAAATAAT